>Ga0080006_1142285_pt1 | contig 15331 bp, 11 predicted proteins | sample RS3BMetagenome_FD_69209 | JGI IMG/M metagenome (GOLD analysis project Ga0080006, IMG submission 69209) | Ferric oxide microbial mat and aquatic microbial communities from Rainbow Spring, Yellowstone National Park, USA - RS3B (SPADES... ... | reverse complement strand
AATTGATTCTATTAATCGAGCTAATCAAATACCAAAATTTCTTTTTAATTAATGTACATTTTCTATTAATTCCATCTGTAATCTCTTAATTTTGATAGAAATCCTTATATTTATGTCTTAAATAATATTTTTGTAATGCTTGCACTTAAATTCATCAATTAGCCCAGTGAAGGACTAAAAGGGCAATCAAGTGAAGCAATGATCCAGTCAAAAGATGGGGAGCAGATGATGGTAAGTAGGATCCTTAGATAGGATTTCTACAAAGCCTGAAGTAACATTAAAATAATGAACACCTATTAAAAATTATGGAACATGGTAAAAGGCCACCCACCGAAAGAAATAATCCGAGGACTTCAAAGATAGCTGAATTCGATACATACAGAATAGTTGAGACAATACATCTCGAGGATATAAGGGCATATGAGGCTGTGGGCTGTCAGCTCATTAATATAGCGAAAATTGTTGATAATATACTTAAAAATTTTTTGAAGGGGGGCAGGGTGATCTACGTGGGTGCGGGAACAAGTGGCAGAATTGGTGCGCAGGATGCAATTGAGATGTGGCCCACATATGGTCTTGGAAAGGACAGGTTTGATTACCTCATAGCTGGAGGTGAGGAAGCCCTCAGGAGATCAGTGGAGAATGCGGAGGATATGGAGAATGATGCAGTTACAGGATTGAAGATGAAAAATATATCTAATCTTGATACTGTCATTGGCATCTCCGCCTCAGGCACCACTCCCTTTGTTATCTCAGCACTCAGGTATGCAAGGGATCTGGGTTCCTATACTGTGGCCATAGTAAACAATCCATATTCACCAATGATAGGTATTGCAAATGATTCAATAATTCTTAATACGGGCGAAGAGGTTATACAGGGCTCCACAAGATTGAAGGCAGGTACCTCTCAGAAGATGGTTTTGAACATCATAAGCACTGCTATCGCCATAAAATCTGGAAGGACATATGGTAACATGATGATACATATGAAGGCTTTCTATAACAAAAAACTCAAACAGAGGGCAGTGAACATACTTGTGGAGAGGTATGGAATAGATGAGGGAAAAGCAAGGGAGGTTCTTGAAAAAAATGGATTTAATATTCTATATGCGATGAATGAGATTGAGGCTTCAATCAAGGCTGGAAAAAACGATGTTATGAAATAGTCTTCTCATCCTTATTATCTCCCTTTTTTCACTTCTTTTTGGAAATGTTGCATTTGAAAGAAGGATACAAACTATTCCCCTTTTATAATTCCCGCATACGGAGGTACCCGTGAAACCTGTATGCCCGAAGGTTCCAAAAGGTGAATAATCACCCAGGAATCCTGTATAATTGAAGGACTCACTTCTTATCTGTCTTCTTTCGCTCTTTACCATCCAACCCAGGCCAAAAATTCCACCAAGATGAGGATTCCTGCTTTCAATTGACATCTCAAATGTGCTTTTTTTAATCAAAGATCCATTCATCATTGATAATATTAGAATACTAATATCTTCAGCATTTGAAAAGAGACCAGCATTGCCTGCTACACCACCGATATAATATGATTTTTCATCGTTCACCTTCCCCCATAGCAGACCCCTTTCATCTGAATACTCTGTTGGTGCTATTATCTTTTTATCAATCTTAGGGTTAAAGAATGAATTTTTTAAGTTTAATTTTGAAGACACTTCCCTTTCAAAAATTTTATCGAGGGTATTACCATAGATCTCTTCAAGAAGAAAACCAAGAAGAATATAATTCAAGTCACTATAGATCTCCCTAAGGTCAGGAAAGGATCTTTGCGCTATCCTGTCAATTCCCCTTAGATAATCCTCTTTTTTATTTCCATCATTATAAAGAGGTGCATCAGGAGGCATGCCTGTGGTATGAGAAAGCATATTTTCAATGCTGAACTTTTTTAAATTTTTATATTCATTAAAAATCTGCAGGTCACCAATAGTATCCCTGAGGGATATCTTTCCCCTCTCAAGAAGCATAAGTGTTAATAATGAAGTAACAAGTGGCTTTGTCAAGGATGCAAGGTCGTATATTGTCTCATTTTTATATTCAAAATCGAGATCATCTATTCTCCCCTTGGATTTCGTATAAACATTTTTTCCCCTATATATTACGGAAATTGTACCTCCATATAGACGCCCCGGTATAAAATCATTAATCAGGGAATCGAGTGAATCATTGAGGTTCATAAAAAATACTATTAAATTTTAATTTATTAAACTTTGTATAATATTATACCACTTCTTTTTTCATTGAATTTTTCCTCATCTTTTTCCATCATTTCAAATACCCTTTCAATATCATTATTTTGGAGATATTTTCTTACAATATCCGTGCCCATCACCCTATCGAAATAATCCTCGTAGAATTGAAATTCCTCCTGCTCCATTATCTCATGTAAAAGTTTAAGTGAAAACCTAACAGGCCTAAAATTTTCTCTGTCTAAAATATATATTTCCAGGCCGTTGCATACATTACCAGCATACTTTGAAAAAAATGGCCTGTACCTTGTCTCTATTACTTTGTAGATTCCGTTGGAAATTGAATTCATGATTTTTAATATCCTTTCCGTTTTCAGCCATGGGGCACCAATTATATTAAATGGTCTCGTTGTTCCCCTGCCCTCAGAGATGTTTGTTCCCTCAAATATTACATTTCCCTGATAAACAAGTGCAGTATCAAGGGATGGCATGTTTGGTGATGGCATTACCCATCTCAGACCTGTCTCATCATACCACATCCCACGCCTCCATCCATTCATTTTCACTATATTTACCTCATCATTGTACATTCTTGCCATCTCACCTATTGTTAACCCATGCCTGAGTGGAATTTCAAGAGCTCCTATAAAAGATGAAAATCCCTTTTTCAAAATGGGACCTTCAAAATATTTTCCTGTAACGGGGTTTGGCCTGTCAAGAATATAGATATTATTTACTTTATCCTTCTGCGTTTCTATAAGATTTATCACCGTTGAAATGTAGGTGTATACCCTGCTCCCAATATCCTGTAGATCCACAATGAATGTGTCTATGTCTTCAAGGGAATATGATCCAGAGATCTTGGATTGATCACTCTCTGTATCCAATTTCCTCATATTCTCATCAATGTTTTTCCCTATTTTCTCAGTGTTCCCATAGTAAAGGCTGATGAACTCAATGCCCCTTTCAAACCTGGACTTTACAGGCTCTCCTGCCTGTTCTTCACCATAGTACCCGTGCTCAGGCGTGAGAACTTTCAATCTCCTTGGACCTAAAATTTTTATCAAATCTATAGAGGATTCAAGACTCGAATTCCTAGAGGAATTATTTGTTAATATACCAACATTCCTATCTTTAATAAGATTCTTTATTTCAGATAACCTATCGAGGCCAATCTTTACCATCAACAAAACATGGTTCAGGATTTCTTAAAATTTTTTATCATTTTTTCTCAAAGGTATACAATAAAGTATATATAATGAGGATTACATGAATAATAGATCCTGAAAAAGGATTAAAAAGAGAGTGATTTTGAATGAGTGGAAATATATTGAAGAAAGGAATGATAGCAACCATATTGGTTGCAATAGTGTTTATCAGCGGTTTTTCAGCAATGAGCCATGGTGCAGTAGCTCCAAGCTCTACTGGAAAGGGCATTCTTTACCTTGGTCAGCCTGATGACATTACAAACTTTAACTATTTCGATGTTGCATCAAATACAAACTGGAAGGCTGATGTTCTTGCATGGAGCTTTGAATCCCTTTTCATTCAGGATTTTGATGGTACCACAATACCCTTACTTGCACAGAATTATACCCTAAACACATCAAATCCAAACCAGCCTGTTGTAACAGTAACAATAAGACAGGGCGTTTATTTCATTTATCCAATAAATGGAACACCAGCATATGAACTGACCGCAAAGGATGTAGTATTCTCATACTTCGCTCTAAGGTACGGTACACTTTATGCCGGTACTTTGATGACAATACCCTTCGATGATAACAATGATGGAGTTGTGGAATACAATGAGATGCTTCACCATGTGAAATTCATAAACAACTGGACAGTTCAGTTTACAATGAGGCAGGTTTATGGGAATTTCTTCCTTATGACAATGAATGTACCAATCATACCCTGGAAGATTTGGGCAAATCATCTCAAGTCCGATGGAGTACCAGGGGATAACCAGAGCACAGTTGTAAATCCGAACGGTTCTACAGCAGGGATAATTGATACCTCCTGGAACACAGATCCACTGGCCACAATGGGTACAGGGGCTTATTATTATGCAGCCGGAGTCCCTGGATCCTACAGGATCGAGCAATTGAATACAAACTACTGGGGCAAGAATTTCATAACACCTGCTGGATATCATATATATCCACAGAATGTTACACAGCTCTTCTTTAAGATATATACAACAACAGATACAACAATTCTGGCCCTGGAATCTGGAGAGATAGACTATTCACTTACTGGAATCACACCGGGGTATGTTGCAGCCCTTAGCCAGGATCCAAAGCTGACTGTTTATAAATCACCATCAACCTGGTACTATTATCTGGAATTTAATGAAGCAATGAAGCCTTTCAATGATATTAACTTCAGGCATGCAATATCCTACCTCCTTGATAAGACAACAATAGTCCAGAGTTTCCTTGGCGGTCTTGGTATGGCTGGTGACTCACCCGTTCCACCATATTATACAGCATGGTACAATTCCTCCGTTGTAAGGTATCCCTTCGATGTTGCAACAGCATCTGCAATACTTAATAATTCAGGTTATAAAATAGGTCCTGATGGGTGGAGGCTAATGCCAGACGGTACGCCAATGCCCTCGATCACAATAATCGCACCGCCAGCAGATTATGATCCAGTTAGGATCAAGACAGCCGATTATCTTGCATCAGAGATGAGGGCAATAGGTATTAATGCACAATCAAAGGCTATTGCAGTACCCACCCTAGTTGCAGATGAGGCAATATACAATTATCAGATGCTAATCCTTGGTGGAAACGGTGCACCTGATCCCATCACCCACATGGCCGACTTATTCAGTATAGATGGGTATTACAACACCTGCGGCTTTTGGCCATCAAACTATACAAACCCGTATTATCCCAACATAAAGTCACTTGCAGATAATCAGACAGGCCAGTACGCTCTTCAATTCCAGAATGTAATAACAAAGGCCCTTACCACATTTGATGTTTCAAAACAGATATACTATGCAAAATGGGCACAGGGTATAATTACAGAGGCAGTACCATGGAACTTTCTATATTACAGGGTAGGTATAAGTGCATTCAGCAACTCATGGGCAGGATGGATTGTCTGGCAGGGTAGCGTATTCAATATTTTCTCACTTGCAAACCTCCATATGGGTGCTGTATCCGGTATAGGAACAGGTACAACAACACAGCAGACAGTTGGTCCCATAATATCACCACCCGTGACCAATTACCTTGTGGCACAAATTTATGGCCCTTCAAAGGTATTTGTACCACAGCCACAGCTCAATGTGCCTCAGTCCCTGACCAATGTGCCCGTGAGTGTTATTGTTACTGATAACAATGGTTTGCCAGTCCCGGATGCATTTGTGAATATAACAAGCAGCTCAGGTAATGTAAGTATCTCCTCGGGCACTGGTGTTACAAATTCAAATGGAGTATTCACCACATATGTTTCAGGAGTATCACCGGGATTCTCAACAATAAATGCACTAGTAACATATAAATCAATGAACGTTACAACAAAGTTTGTTATTGAATCTGTGCAGTATGTACCGAATATACTTTACATGAATGCGATCGCATCCAGGCCATCACTTATGGGAGGTCAGAATTCAACAATAAATGTATTTGTAACTGATGAGTATGGAAATCCTGTACCCGGGGCAAATGTATCTGTTGCAATAAATCAGCTGGGCTATGGCAGTATAAGTCCACTTTATGCAATTACTGATAGCAATGGATCTGCAAAGTTCATATTCACGGCACCATCAGCAAGCGAACTCATCACAAAGTACATAAACATGCATTTGCAGTCAAAGGTGCTCTTAAGCGTGAGCAAGCCCGGATACGGTGTATCAAATCTAGTAACACTTAACCTTGTTACATACAATCCATACAACAGTAGCTGGTACACAACAAACATAATAGGAGCCACAAACTATTTTGTTAATCAAACCACAACATCCACAACAATAAAAGTGCAGGCACTGAACGCACAGGATCAACCAATACCCAATATAAATATAACGGCAACAGCAACCAATTCAACATACATAAAGAGTGTAATACCTGGTAAAACAGATTCAAATGGCTATGCAAACGTTACAGTGGTATTTAATACAGGCCTAAAAACAACAGTAATATCCCTTAAATTATGGAACTCCTCAAGTGTCTTTAGCATAGGAAGTTCTATTTCAATAGGCTATTTGAATGGACCTGCACCATCGAAAATGTTTGCTGGTTTTGTTAACTTCTATGACGGTGTTACAAACGCATCCACAAACTTTGTCACTGTGGCTGGAGGAAATGCAGGGGATAAGATGGTTGTACATATGTTCGGTCCTGACAACAAGCCTGTTAATGGTACAATCCCTGTGGGTGTGGTAATTACGGCTGCACCTGAGGGAAGTCTCCTAGGTTTCATTGATCCCAACTGGACAAATTCATCATCCTATTACTTTGATACATTCTGGGAATATGTGGGAATTAACATTAATACAACATATATGGGATATTTACCACCAACATCTGGAGTTTTTGTAAGCCAGTTGGATAACAAGATAGCTGATCCCGTACTTGCTAGCTGGCTTGGTGTAACCACAAACACAACAGCCTTTGACTATGTTTACTATGGATATGGTATATATCTTAACAACTCTTATGTAGTGAATGGGACAGGAGATTATAAGGTGGTGGCAGGTGACGCAGGCTCACCACTCATTGACAGGATTGCCAACGTATATGTTGTTCCATTTGCTTACACCTATTATCCACAAACACACGGCATATATCCACCTGGAGTTCTTGTAAACGGTAACTTCTATATGGAGGGAAGCGAATACATAGCATCACAGCTTGTTGTACAGAGGGCACCCGATTACAGGATTGCAATGTTTACTGTGAACAATCCATATGGATTTGCAGGGTCAAAGGTAACAGTCACAGCTACACTCTATAACTCAAATGATCAGCCTGTACCAAATACAAAAGTATGGTTCTATTCAAAGTATGGTGCTTCACCCGCAAGGGTCTATGCAAATACTAATGCAAATGGAACTGCAACTGGAACATTAACACTTATAAAGACAACGGGTGTTTCTATAAATGATATCTTTGTATATTGGAACAAGGGAAATAATGCATGGGGCATTGCATCAATACCGGAGAGCTCTCAGTTGATAGCAGTGCCATATCAGGCAAATGTGTTTGCAAGCACTAACACAAACAGCGTTATATTTGGCTCTACTGTACAGATTAGTGCAAGGGTGGTAGATGCCAATGGAAATCCAATACCTGGAATAACGATATCCGCCACGGGCTCTTCTGGAACTGTGACTGGGCCAAGCAAGACCGATTCCAATGGAAATGCAATATTTACAGTAATTCCAACAAGCAGCATAGTTGTGGGTTCACCCTATGTTATAGATACAGTCTCAATAAAGGCCACAGGACCTGTATACTTTGGAGGAGTTTATACACTTACAATCATAGCCTACTCACCAACACCTACTGTCTCTGTTACAAGTCTTTTACCCAACCAGATTGTTACAAGTGCAAGCTACTATGTTAACGGAACGGTATGGGATCCATCTGGTGTTAAGAGTGTAACAATATACCTTGATAACCCAGCAAACTCTTTCAGCGTTGCGTTAACGAATGGATCCAATGGTCAGATGCAATTCTCTCAACAATTGACAGGATTCTACAATGGCCTTAATGCGGTATTCGTTTCTGTGACAAACAACAACAATGTAACAACAATATTGCCAGTGTTCTTCTATTACCAGCCTGTAACATATGTTAGCTCCGGCTACCTCAATAGTACACTCTCCAGCAAGCTCGGAACACTCAGCTCTCAACTAAACCAGACACTTACAGGATATTTCGGTAGCACTATGGGTTATGTTGCTCTTGTCCTGGAAATAATTGCGTTCATACTTGCAATAGTGGCACTTGTATTCACAATGAGAAAACCAAAACAGCCCGAAGAGAAAAAGCAGGAAGAAAATAAAGAGGGAGGCCAACTACCTCCACAATAAATTTTTTTTATTTTTTATGATAAAAATTGAAGAGAATGATATTGAATATCTTTTGAAGGGTCTTTCGTTTTTTGCCACCGGTGGCGGTGGATTGCCTGAAAGGGGAAGAAAAAGGCTATTAAAAGCCTTAGATAAGGGTATTAATATATACAATGAGAATGAGATTGATGAGGATTCATATGTTCTATGTACTTTTTACATGGGTACTGCCTCACCAGATACAGATGAAACAAGGCTAAAGAGGAAAAAATTTGGATTCAACGACGAAATTATTGAAAACCCCATAATAGAGGCTGTGAATGAAATTGAAAAATTCACAGGTATTGATGTTTCTGCTTTAATATCGCTTGAAACGGGTGCGGGAGCCACCTCAGGAACAGTATCTGCTGCATCAATTCTGGGAAAGAAGGCAATAGATGGTGATTATGCAGGGAGAGCTGTGCCCGAGATTTATCAGACCACGCCCTATCTTTTTAAAAAATCATTTATACCCATGGCAGCAGTGGACAGGTTCGGTAATGTCACAATAATTAAGGAGGCAAAAAATGTATTCTCCCTTGAAAGGATAGGTAAGATGATAAGCGAATCCTCTTACACCTCCCTTGGCATGGCTGGGATACTATTACCCTTTAGGGAGGTAAAGGAGATATATATTCCAAATACGATTTCAAGGGCACTTATGGTAGGGAGGATACTTTCCAAGGAAAATTCACTGGATGAATTAAGAAGTATAGTAAAATATAGAATACTTTTCAGGGGTAAACTTGTAAAAAGAGAATGGATTGATAATGAAGGCTATATGGAGGGATACCATTATTTTATTGGAAAGGGTGAATATAATAATAAAAGTTTTAAGATATGGTTCAGGAATGAAAACCATATAGGCTTCCTTGATAATAATGTAGTAATAACAAGCCCTGACCTGATCACCGTTTTAAATGAAAGAAATGAGCCATTGAACAATACATCTATTCATGAGAGTGAAGAGGTTAAAATAATTGGAATTGTCTCAGATAATAAAATGAGAAGTAAAGAGGCTATAGATATATTGGGACCAAGGCACTTTGGCTTCGATTTTGATTATGTTCCTTTTTAATCATCTCAATGATTCTATGGATGTATCAACATATGAAGATAACATTGAAAGTAGCTGCATTACCCTGTAACCATCCCCCATATTGTTACAAGTGTACCTCAGGGTATAGGAATCAATTCTCTCTATTCCCGGGATAAGCTCGCCCGCATCTGCAAACTCGGTCTCCCTCATTACGAACTCGAAGATCTTTTCCTGGGGGACCTTTAATGGTTTTATCTTACCATCCCTTAACTTCTCCATTGCCCTTTTAATGGAGTTTACCAGCTCCTTTTCTATAGCACCCACAGGCATCATTAATGCCGATGCCCTTGATATTGATTCCTTTGTAACCACATACTCTGTAAAAGGAGATACCTCAGCAACATCATTCTTGAGCTTATCATCACCTGCAACAAGAGCAATTGGGACATTTCTTTCAGAGGCATAAAGAGCATTTATGTAGAATTCGCTTGCCCTCCTTCCATTCAATTTCACCTGACTGAATGCGAGGCCACTGTATGTATGGTCAAGAATTGAATGGATTGTGCCTGCTGGTGAATGGTAGCCAAGAAAAACCGCAAAATCAAAACCCTCTTCAATTCCGTACACCATTGAAACAGGTCTTAAAGAGCCTCTGATCAATCTAACATAATCCGGCAATTTTTCATAGAATATGTTTCCCATGTACCAGTGGGAGTCAGCAACTGTAATTGAATCCACACCGTTATTGTGCAAACTCTCAGAAACAAGGAGCGTAATTCTTGTTGCAATCTCCCTTCCCTCATTGTGAAGGAATGCCTTAGGTGCAGTCTGTGCAACATGATAAATACCGGGCATGCCTTCCATATCAACTGAAATATAGGCCTTCATAAAATGTCATGAATAACAATATTTAAAACTATTTTGGAAAAAATAAATAACCCAATTACTATGCACATTCATGATATCCAAGATAATTTTCAAAAAAATAAGGATAGGAATGAAAAAACCATTCAGGATCTTTTTGGGAAGCTCTGATGTTTACGAGGGTTTTATAGTAAAGGTTGAAACAGATGATGGTTACCAAGGCTATGGTGAGGCAGTACCCACACCCTATATCACAGGGGATACGTTGGGGTCAATAAATGAGGAGCTAGAAGGCATTTCAACAATTATCAAGGGAATGGATCTTTCAACAGAGGCAATTGATGAAAGGATAAGGAGGGCCTTCAGGTCATCAAGGGCGAGTAGGGCTGCCATCGATATGGCAATATGGGATATTATAGGTAAAAGGGCAAACATGCCAGTATATAGGATCCTTGGAAATTACAGGGAAAGCATAAGGACCTCCTACACTGTGGATCTAGTGGATCCCCAATATGCATCTGAGATGGCCTCCTCATTCCTTTCCCAGGGTGTAAAGGTTTTCAAAATTAAGATGGGCTCAGGTATTGAAAAGGATGTTGAAAGGGTAAAGGTGGTGAGGGAGACTGTGGGCGATGATAAAATGGTATATGTGGATTTCAATCAGGCCTATAGTGCAAAGATGGCACTGAGGGTAATTGAAAAAATTGAAAAATACAATATTGAATTTGTTGAGCAGCCTGTTCCCGCACATTCCTTGCAGGATCTTAAATTTGTCAGGAATTCAAGCCCAATACCTGTGATGGGTGATGAGGCAATATTCTCAATTTACGATGCATCCAGGGTTATATCAATGGAGGCGGTTGACCTTATAAACGTGAAGCTTATGAAGGCGGGTGGAATAACAGAGGCAATAAAGATAATAGATCTTGCAGAATCGTACAACATTCCTGTGATGGTGGGCTGTATGGTTGAAACCAGCCTTGCACTATCTGCAGGACTGAGTGTTGCCCTTGGAAAAAGGAATGTAAAATATGCTGACCTGGATGGTAACACATCACTTTTGGAGGATGTATCAACAGAGGGATTTGTTTTCAAGGAGGGTGAGTTGAGTTTTACTGGTCTCCCTGGTCTTGGAATTAAGATGAAGGAAATACTATGAAAATGCTCCAGGGGATATATATACCATCAAAGAATATAAATATAAATGCTGGAAAATATTTCATACCGGCATCAAACACAAAAATACTCACCTCACTTTTTGCCATAGATTCATTGGGAGAGGATTACAATTTCAAATCCATGTTCACAGTAAGGGAAAAAACACTTTACATAAAAACGCTCGGAAATCCACTCATCACTGAGGAGGATATTGATGGAATGGTTAAAAAAATTGAAGTAGCTGTGGATACAATAGTCCTTGATATTAGATACCTTTATCCCACACCTAGGCCTCAGGGCTGGTGCGTTGATGATATTGGAATGCCATACGCACCGCCCGTTTCCGAGATAAACTACAATTTTAACAGGGTTGAAAAATTAATACATGGAAAGAGGGTAATGTTATCTGTTAATGACCCTGTTAACTATTTCATTAATTCTTTAAAGGATATGTTAAATGGGAAAAATAATAGAATAAGGGTAAGGTTTTCAAGGACAAACTTTGATGGTGAGACATTTGCAGAGAGGAGCTTGGGTGAAATACTTAAAATAATGAATAAAAATTCTGAGAATATAATAGCAGAGATGCTTCTTTTACATTCTGGCATGGTAAAGGGTAAGACCGGTCTCAAAGCCTCTCTTGATTTAATGAGAAAATCACTCATTTCAAGGGGTCTTAGGTCTTTTAGGCTCTACGATGGCTCAGGCCTTTCCTACTATAACCTTGTTACACCCATGGATCTTGTGAGGGCCCTTGAGATACTTTCTGAAATAAAGATATTCGTGGATTCTCTTCCTGTGGGTGGAAAGGACGGGACACTAAAGAACAGGCTCAATTCAAGGGTAATAGCAAAAACAGGTACTCTTAACAATGTGCAAAATTTATCTGGTTATATTGATGGGGATACATTCTCTATAATGCTTAATGGTGTTATTGATCAAAAGGAGGCTAAGGAATTCATAGATTCTTTCTTATCATCTTCTTACCATCTTATTTAGTTTTCCATTTTTTTGCCTTTGCTACTAGATCCCCATAATTTTCCCTTTCCCTGATAACTACAGTATTTCCATCGCGTGTAATGAGTATTTCCTCAGGTCTGGTAAATCCATTGTAATTACTGCTCATGCTATAAACATAAGCGCCAGCATTGAATATTGCTATTATATCGTCAGGCTCCACCTCTGGAAATTTCCTGTTTTCTGCTATCTTATCAGTATTTTCACATATCTGTCCAACAATGTTTACAGCATCCTTTTCCTCAGCATCAAGCCTGTTTGCAACTGCAATCCTATGATAAGCTCCATAAAGCGCAGGCCTTATTAGTATGTTCATTCCCACATCCGTACCTACTATTCTTTTTCCATAATTTTTGATATAGGTCACCTTTCCAAGCAAGACTGTGGAGTCTGCAACAAGATATCTACCAGGTTCAACCATTAAGACAGGCTCATTTTTACCCGCTAGAACTTTAAAATTTTCCACAACATAGTTAGCTACCCTTTCCATGTCCAGGGGCCTTTCATTCTCTCTGTAGGGTACCCCGAACCCTCCACCTATGTCCACAAAGGAAAACTCAATGCCCACCTCATCCTCTATCTTTTTTGCTATTGAAAAGAATTTTGACGTTATCTCTTTAAAATACTCCTCTTTAAGATTATTAGATCCACCATGCATGTGTATACCGAATTCCCTCGCTCCTAATTCCTTGGCAATCCTGTAGGCCTTTATAGCATAATCCTCAGGTATTCCAAACTTTGTTTCATGTCCCCCAGTAACAATCCCTGGAAACTCGCCACCGCCCATACCTGGATTTATCCTGAATGATACTGTCCCTGGCCTAATGTCCTTTACATACTCAAACTGCCCAATATCATCAAAGTTTATCTTTATTCCCATTCCAAGTACCTCACGAAGCACCTCCCTTGATGAAAAGTTGGGTGTAAAAATTATGTCATCATTGGAAAATCCTGAATAATTAGCAATGAATATCTCCCCGGGACTGGCGGTATCAGCACCCGAGCCAAGGTCCTTAAATATTGAAAGTATGGCCGGGTTTGAGTTTGCCTTTACAGCATAGTTTATCTTGAATTTGTTGTAATTCTTTGTAAAATTTTCATAAATACTATTATAATTTTCAATAAGCCTTTTTTCAGAGGTGACAAGGAGAGGTGTGCCTTCCCTTCTTGCAAGTTCCACAAGGTTCACACCATTAGAGTACAAAACTCCTGAAATGTTTTCAAAGGCAGCATAATATTTCATAAAACCACCTCAATATCCTCCATGATCACCGGATGCAATTGTTATAGCCACCCTGAAATACCTGTAGGCATCAATTATATCCTTAGCAATCACCCTCACAGTATAGCCATCCACCCTTTCAAACCCTGGTATAATTGAGGCATAATCAGCCATGCCAGTATTTATGAACTCTATCTCCATATCTACGGGCTCCTTTACCTGGAATACCTTACCCCTTCTTTTCATTGCATTTTGTGCACCTTTACCTAGAATCTCCATAGACTCTTCCAGGGAATATGTTATTGAAGAATACCTAGTTATACCCTCCTTAAGCGTTACAAATTCGCAGTCCTCAAGAATCTCCCCTGCCTCCTTTACTGCCGCAGAATCACCCGCTACAAGAATTACAGGCTTTCCAAGCTTTCCTGAAACTGCAGCACTCAATCCTATCTCCCCCATCTTCCTTCCATTTATCCTTAACATGTGAACATTTGTGGAATATGTATGATTAAGGACACCATTTATAGTTCCCGCCATGGAATGGTATCCGAAAAGGAATAGTGAATCTGCAAGATCAACCCCCTGGACCATGCTCAATGGCCTGGGTGTGCCCGTAATTAGCCTTGCTTTCTTGTGCAATCTGCTGTAAATTATATTCCTTCCAGAATCATGGGAGTCTGCGATAAAGACCTCATCTGCACCGTTCTTTAATGCACCTTCGACAAGGGCATTTATCTCCATGGTATATATCTCCCTGAAGGCCTGGTAATCTCTTCCCTCAGGCAGTACCTGCGATCCATGTGTGGTCCAGCTCACACCCTCTGCATCTGAAGAAATTAGTATCCTCATGATATAGAATAAAATTAATGAAGATAATAACTTTACTCAAATCATCCAATATTTATGAATATTGATTTTAGATGTTCTGAGTATTTACTCCCGTCAAATAGATTATTTATTGTTACCTGACTGTATGTACCATTTGCATGAATTATCCTTCCCCTGCCCATATATATTGCAACATGACCCTTAAAGAATATCAGGTCACCCCTTTTTGCCTCATTAAAATCCTTGACTGGCCTTGATGCATTCATTTGATCCTTAGAATTCCTGGGTATTATCATGTTCCTTGAGAATTTAAAAAGCCTCTGCACCATGCCAGAGCAATCATAACCAAAATCGGATGTGCCTCCCCAGAGGTATGGAACACCAAGGAATTTTTTTGCCTCAATTATTATATCAAATTCCTCTTCGAGGGATGAAAGATATCTCTTTGGTATCCTGTATTTCTCCACATCCTCGTCGCTCAAATAGGATCCAAAGGGAAATATTTTTCCCCTTGACCTGTACCTGTCCTTTAACTTGTATTTTCTCTCTCCTCCTCCACCAATGTTTGTTGTCTTTACATATCCCTTCACACCATCCTCTGTTTTTATCAGAGTATATTCACCCAGGTCCTCAATTATATCAAAGGTTTCACCATAGATGAGCTGTGAGATCCTTTCAGACCTGAACCTTGGCAATTTCCTTATGTCCGATACGCCGTCACAAACAGTTTCAAAATAAATAATTTTATATAAGTGTTTGTCATATAATATTCTGTGCCTGAGAGATTATATACGTTAAAAGAGGCATGTTTACTTCTTGGCCTACATCCTAGGATTATTCAGAAATGGGACAAGCAAGGAAAAATTAGAACTGTAAGAACACCTGGCAGTGGCAGGTGGATACCCGAGTCGGAAATCAGAAGGTTG
>Ga0080006_1140724_pt1 | contig 15332 bp, 14 predicted proteins | sample RS3BMetagenome_FD_69209 | JGI IMG/M metagenome (GOLD analysis project Ga0080006, IMG submission 69209) | Ferric oxide microbial mat and aquatic microbial communities from Rainbow Spring, Yellowstone National Park, USA - RS3B (SPADES... ... | reverse complement strand
CGATGCACGCGAATCTGCCAAGGTCTGAAATCCTCTCGCCATTCGTATCCTTAAGCCTGTTGAAGGCGTCTAGCCTGAGCGTATCCAATACTATTATTGTTATGTTTGGCTTGCCCATCTGATCATTTCAGCTTCTCTACGAAGAAGTTGCCTATGGCCAGGTACTTCGCCCCTGTATTCTCTAGGGTCCAGAGCGCGTCCTCCGGGCTCATCACTATTGGCATGCCGTGCTTGTTGAAGCTTGTATTCAGCACCGCGCCGTAGCCAATCTTCTTCTTTACATTCGATATGAGCTCCCTGTAGAGCTTGTTCTCCCTGCCCAGAATCTGCGGCCTGGTGGTCATATCTATGTGCGACGCTGCCTCGAGCTCCTGGAACCTCTCAGGTCTTACCCTATAGCCGACTGTCATGAACTTTGTGCCGCGCGGATACGGGTCCAGGAGCTTCCTTGCGTCTTCCTCGAGTATAGTGCTTGCAAAAGGCTGGTAGTAGGGCCTGCGCTTGATTATGATGTTTATCTCGTTCCTGTTCTCCTTGCGGCTTGCGAGCGCGAGAACGCTCCTGTTCCCGAGCGCCCTCGGGCCGAACTCCATTCTGCCCTGGAACCACAGGATTATCTTATTCTCGTCTGCTATCCTCTCGGCCGAGTACTTGGCTATGTCCTTCACCTCGTGGTACCTGATCTTCCCGCCCTTCTTCGACTTCTTGAGCGCCTCCTCTATCTCAGCGTTGGAGTAAGAGGGGCCGTAGTAGATGTTTTCGATCTGCCTGGGATTGAACCTGCCGTTCTCCTGGAAGTCGACGTAGTAGGCGGCTCCAGCTGCCAGGCCGCCGTCTCCCATCTGCGGAAATACGAAGAAGTCCTTAACCTCGTGCGACTCGTTTATCTCCATGTTGGTTATTATGTTTGAGAAGTAGCCGCCAGACACCGCAACTTTCCTTATGCCCGTCTCCTTTACATAGCCTAAGACTATCTTCATCACCTGCGCCTGGACGTGCTTCTGCACCGCATACGCCAGCGCCTCCCTGTTGTACTTCCAGAGCAGGGTGTCCTTTATGTATTCTGCGAGCAGCAGCTCATACTTTATGCCCAGGTCGCTTACCAGCTGCTTCTTCTTCTCGTCGTACCTAACAAAGCTCTCGAGCTCCTTGATCTCCGATGGATACGAGTATGCGGCAAGGCTCATAAGCTTGCCCTCGTCCTCGCTGAACCTGAGGTCGCAGGCAAGGGTTGCGGCGCCGTAAAGGAGGCCCAGGCTTGCGCTCGCCCTGAACTCGTTTATCCTTTTGAGCTTGCCATTCTCGCCTATGCTGACAGTCCCGCTGAGCCCGTCGCCAGCTCCGTCGAGGGTAACAACAAGGGCTTCCCTGAAGCCCGAGGCGTAGTAGGCGCTTGCCGCGTGAGCGAGATGGTGGTCCACGAAGACCAGTTCCTTGCTTATACCCAGCTTTTTGAGCCTTTTTTTCAGTATGCCGCCTCCAATCCACGTCCCCGCTGCCTTCCAGAACCATTTCGGCTGCTGGTCCTGGACCAGTTTGAATACAAGGTCTGTGAGCTGCATCTTCAGCCTGCTGGGCTTCGGAGCCTGTCTCCTCCAGAGCAGCCTGCGCCTCACCTCCAGGTCAGGATATATGCGCGCAAAGAGCGCGCTCCCGCCTATCCAAGGTATGGCTACCTTGGTGATGTCGTCGTCCAGATCCTTCAGCAGATATTTTATTGCATTCTCGGGGAAGCCTACGTCGTTCTTCCTCTTCGTAAACCTCTCTTCGTTGACCGCCCCAATCACTTCGCCGTTGTGCACTATTGCGGCTCCTGCATCGTGGGCGTCGTGTATTCCAAGTACTGGCATGCAATCGGTGATAATGAAATGTTGCTGCTTTTAAGTTTAAGCGTTCATGCAAACACTATGCTTGCATAGGCGACAACTGATTCGTAGTCGTTTGTGACGTCTCCTGATGTGGCATACTTGAGCAGCATTCCTGATTTTGCGCCGCTCCGCCTCGCGAACATTGCGGCCACGGTTATGGGGCCGTATCCGCAGGCGCTGTCATTGTTCTTGCGTATCAGCTCGTGGAACTTCTCAGCATCTAGCTTCAGTACTGCGTCTATTGCAGGGGCGTCCTTCCTCTTTGCCACAACAGCAGATTCGTAGTGGTTGAAATCAGAGCTGGCCAGCACGGCTATCTTCCTCCTCTTGCTCTTCGCGGCCATAATGATGGCGCTGCTCAGCGCTATGCAAGCCTCGTATGACTGGTCACCCATGCAGATGAAGACGCATTTAGCGTCTATCGAGGCCTTCTGCAGGAAGGGGAGCTGCACCTCTATGGAGTGCTCGAACGCATGCGCTATCTCATCCGCGTACATGTCCGGCATCGCAGCTATCGCCTCGGAAAGCTCCCTGTCATTCCGCACTACGCCGAGCGGCGTCTGCCAGTCGTCAAATGAGACCGCAATGGGCCTGCCGTAGCCTGTGTGGTTTGGCCCTATTATCACAAGCGTCTCGAAGTTCTTCTTCGCATATGCCTGCTGCATTGCCGCGAAGGTATTTGCAGCGACCTGCCCGGAGTACTGGTAGCCTGCGTGCGGTGCTACGTACGCTTTGCACTCGGAGAGGGCGCCAACATCGGCCTTGAGCATCTGCCTCTGTATAATGTCCTGCAGCTGCTGGGCGTCAGCAGGGTAGAAAGTCCCTGCCACGGCTGGTCTTCTCGTCACGTTTATTAATTGGAATAAGCTACTTTTAGATTCTATGCCCACTCGGGATTACGCACAGCTTGTGCTAAAGAGGCTGTCTAAGCGGTACGGGTACAGCATACACACCGGGCTCAGGCACAGGAACATGGTGGACCTCTTCGTTGCTGTGCTCCTTTCGCCCCAGTCAACCGACGCGCAGACCAACAGGACCACGGCAAGGCTGTTCAAGAAGTTCAGAACCTTCGAGGACTACGCCAACGCTGATCCAAGGACGCTGAGGAGGTACCTGCGCGGGATGAACTACTACAAGACAAAGGCAAAGCACCTAAGGGAATCTGCAAAAATCATAATAGAGAGGTTCCATGGAAGGGTGCCGAGAAGGCTGAGCGAGCTTATGGAGCTGCCTGGAGTTGGGAGAAAGGTGGCTAATGTGGTGCTCAACGAGGGCTATGGAATAAATGAAGGCATAGCGATAGACACGCATGCTGGCAGAGTAGCCAGGCGCATGGGATTCGCGAAGAGCAGGAATCCATATGAGATCGAGAAGTCGCTTATGAGAATATATCCGCAGAGGGACTGGGGGAGAGTCTCGAACGCGTTTATAGCTCTGGGAAGGGACACCTGCAAGGCAAGGAAGAAGGAGTGCTTCAGGTGTGTGCTCAATGACATCTGCCCAAGCAGCGATGTAAAGGCTAATAATAATTGGGTTCGGATTAATTCTGCTAATTTATCGAGGAGAGTATGAAGGGCGGGATGGAGGCGATAAGGAAGGTGCAGGAAGCCGAGAGCAGGGCAAGGGAGATGGTTGCCGAGGCTGAAGCCGAATCCAGGAGGCTGATTGAAGATGCAAAAAGCAGATCTCAGGAGATACTCAGGGAGGCGCAGAAACGGTCCGAGGAGAAGAGACTGAAGATTCTGAGCGAGGCTGCGGAAAGGATGAAGAGGATCAGCCAGAAAAAAATTGAGGAAGCCAGCAAGGAGGCAGAAAGGCTTGGAAAAAAGAAGGTAAGCATACGCATTCTGAAGATTGTGGCTAAAAAAGCCGCAGAACTAATAGTTGGTGCCTAGAGTGTTCCGCACAGAAGCAATGCAGAAGGTAAGGATCATAGGACTGCTTAGAGAGAAACCGAAGATTGTAAGGCAGCTGCACAGAATGGGGGTCATAGAGATAAGGAAGAGCAAGCTCGAGATCCAGGACGACGCCCCGGAAACCATACTCCCGCGGCTATCAGAGCTTGTTGTGCGCTACACCACGGCGCTGGCGGTGCTTTCGGAGCAAAGGAAGAAGGCGAAGATTGCAGATGATTCAATGCGGCATCCGAAGCAGCTTCAGCCAAAGCTCTCAATCCTCCTGGAGATGGCGAAGAAGCTAGATGCTATGAACGACACGCTGCTTCTTGAGGAGAAAAGGGTGGAGGTTGAGAAGGAGATTGCGAGGGTGAGCGCTGAGATAGGAGCGGCATCGTTGTTCCTGGGCTCGGGCATAGACTTCTCGCGGCTCAGCTCCGACACTCTCGCCTTCAACGCGTACGCGCTGAGCAAAAAGGCCCGCAAGGAAGCTGCGGGCAGCATACGGGAGCTTCGGAGGAAGTATGAGGTGATAGAAAACGAGACTGATTTGGGCCTTGCATTGCTGGTCGCCTACGACAGAGGCGATCCGAAGGCGGTTGAGGCGCTGGAGAGCATCGGCGGCGTAAAGAAGGTGGAGCTGCATCTGCCTGATTTCGACTCAACGGCGGAGAAGACAGTAGAAAAGTTAAGGAGAATACGTTCTGGGCTTGAGCGCGAGAAGCTCGAGATACTGACAAAGCTGGAGAAGCATGCGCGCGATGACTACTGGCGCATAGAGAGCTTTTTGGAGATGCTCTCGATAGAAGCCGAGAGGGCAAGCGCCAGCATCAATTTCAAGAAAACAGACTCGACTTTCGTGGTTGAGGGCTGGGTCCAGAAAATGAAGATTGGCGAAATAGAAAGGAAGCTTGAGGAGATTACGCACGGTGCCTTCTCCTTTGAGGAGATTGAATCCGATGAGCTAGCGCCCACGCTTCTCTCCAGACCAAGGTTCTTCAGGCCATTCGACAACCTGATGGAGTTCTTCTCGCTTCCCAGGAGCGACGAGCTGGACCCGACGTGGATCTTCATAGTTTCCTTCCCGCTATTCTACGGCCTAATGGTTTCGGACGTGGGCTACGGCATAGCATCGTTCATCTTTGCATGGCTGATAGCAAAGAGAACTGAGGCTGAAGGCCTGGTGAACAGCGTGGCGAGGGTGTGGCAGATATCTTCGCTGGCAGTCATCGCCTTCGGCTTCCTCTCCAACCAATACTTTGGCTTTGGATTGAACCAGTACCTTATCTCCGGATTCTCTGGCTTCGACTGGCTCAGGGACACGCCAGTAATACTTGCAGCTACTGTAATCTTCGGAATCGCGCAGGTGTCGATAGGCCTGCTCTTGGGATTCATAAACAGCAGGGCCCGCGGGCACAACAGGCTGGCGCTGGCAAAGCTGACATCGATAGCGGCGATAACGGCTGGCGCTGTGGCGGTAGGAGGAGCCCTTTTCGGGATGTTCAGCGGCACTGCTACCGAGATAGCTGCTGGCGTGGGAGTGCTGTCCCTGATTGCAACAGTGGCGCTGAGCGGCACAGAGGCGGCAGAGGTCGTAAGCCTGATATCGCACCCGCTGAGCTACGCAAGGATAATGGGCTTCGGCTTGGCGAGCGTGATACTCGCGCTGCTCATAGACAAGGCCTTCACCCCCTCGCTTTCAGCAGGCGTACTTTCTTTCCTGCTTGCTTCGGTAATATTTATATTGCTGCATTTCGTGAATATGACCCTGGGAATATTCGAGGGAATGGTCCAGGGCGCAAGGCTCAACTTCGTTGAGTTCTTCTCGAAGTTCTACACCGGCGGAGGGATAAAGTTCAGGCCTTTCTTCTACAGAAGGCGTTACACTAAAGAGGCTCAATCATGGCGATAGGAATAGAGGCCGCTGTTGCGGCAGTCGGAGCTGGCATCGCGATACTAGGCGGTGCGATAGGAACAGGCATTGCCCAGTCCGCGATCGGAGGCGCGGGGCTGGGGCTGATAGCCGAGAAGCCTGAGGAGCTGGGCAAAGCGCTGCTTTTCCTGGTGCTTCCTGAGACAATACTCATCTTCGGCTTCGTGATAGCCATACTGATAATGCTGGCAGCTGGCATCATATAGGTGTTCCATGCCGCTCGAGGGGTTGGAGAAGCGCATACTTGCAGACGCCTCGAGCAGGGCTGAAGCAATAAGAGCTGACGCGAAGAGGCAGGCAGAGAAGATAATCGCTGAAGCTGAAGCCCAGGCCAAGGAGATAGAGGCTGATGCGGAGAAAAAGGCGAGGGATGAGGCGGCGAGGCAGGAGGCAGAGCAGATGGAGGGCCTGGAGCTGCGGGAGAGGAGCATGCTTCTGGAGGCCAGGAACAGGGCGATGGAGCGTGCGCTCGCAAAGCTGAAGAAGCTCGTGGCGAGAAGGATCAAGAAGAAGGGATATGAGAGGCTCATCTCCATGGCTATAGAGGAAGCGGAAAAGGTAGCGCCGCAGGAAGGGCTTACGCTCGTCATAGGCAAGAACGAGGCAAGGATGGTCAGAAACTTTGCGGGCAGGATAAAGTATGGAAAGGCGGACGACGGGTTTGAGCTGCGCAACAGAGATGGCAGCGTGTGGCTAGCTGTAACTATAGACGACCTGTTTGAGAAGAACAGGCAGGATATAGAGACGCTTCTATTGCGGGCTGCGTTCGCAAATCGAAGCGGCGTAGCGAAGCGCGGGAGGAGAGGTGGATGACATTCCTGGAATGAGAGCCGCAATGAAGTATGCATACTCGAACACGCGGGTGAAGGCAATGGAATCGAAGCTCGTGGGCAGAGATATGCTGGAACGCATGTTCGCGGCCAAGGAGCCAGAGAGCATAGCTGCAATGCTCCTCCAGACAGAATACAGGGCAGAGGTCGAGAGGCTGGGCGGGGTCAGGGCGATGGGCACGCTTATTGATTTTGCGCTGAGCAAGAGCCTCGTAAGGGAGACCAGCAAGCTCATTGCGATTTCGCCGAAGGACCAGCGGCAGATCATGATCGCGATAGCAGGCGAATGGGACGTTAACAACATGAAGTTACTGATTGAGGCTGCAGCATCCAAAAAGTCTTATGATGATATATCAAGGTACATAATCGATACCGAGTACACAGGGCTTGACGCTGCGAAGGAGGTAGCCTCAACGAAAAGTGTCGAGGACGCTATCTCTTGGCTGTCGGCACATACGCCGTATGCGAATCTGCTCGCCAGAGCACTCGATGCGTACAAGCGCACACGCAGCGCAGATGAAGCCGCAAACGCACTGGAACGCGAATACTACCTGAAGCTCGGGAGCACAATACACAGGCTTGCTGGAATAGACAGGGAGGCTGCTGCACTGATAAGAAGCAGGATAGACATGAAGAACGTGCTCTTTCTGCTGGAAGCGAAGAAGCACGGCGGAGACTTCAAGGGGCTCTCTGCGCGTATTCTGCCGAATGGCACAATCCAGGTACATGCGCTGGAAAGGCTGTTCAATGAATCGAAGGGAGTTGAGGAGCTTGCGAGATCTGTCAAGGCCTTTGACCTGAGAGGCGCGGCTGCAGAATACAGCTCCGCAAAAACCAAGCCGTTGATGGTTTTTGAGATTGCGATGCTAAACGAGATATTCAGAAGGGCGCTGCGCGGGGTGAGGCACAGCGTGCTCTCCTTCGGGGCGCTTGTGGCCTTCCTGTATCTCAAGGAGGTTGAGGTGTTCACAATAAGGATACTGATAAAGGGGAAGGGCTACGGCCTAAGCGATGACGAGATAAGGAGGATGATATCGTGGCTCAAGTAATGCAGAATAAGAAGATGGTTGTGCTAGGCGGGGAGGTACTGCCATTGGGCATGAAGCTCGCCGGAGTGAAGGAGAGCTACACAGTCCATGGCAGGGAGGACGCGGAGCGCATGATGCTAGAGCTGCTTGGAAGAGAAGACGTGGGCATAATAGTCGTCACAGAGGGCATCGCAGGGCTGATAAGCGACAGGAGAATAAGGCATAGGATGGAAAACTCTTTGGACCCGCTTGTCATTTCGGTGGCAGACTACAATGAGAAGGCGGTGACCGGCGAGACGCTCAGGCGCCTGACACTCAGGGCTGTGGGTATAGACATAATGCAGAAAGGCGAGAATGGCGGGTGATGCTTTGGGAACCATAGAGAGAATATCTGGGCCGCTGGTGGTAGCCAAGGGAATGCTCGGATCGGGTATGTACGATGTGGTCAGGGTTGGAAGCGCTAGGCTGATTGGAGAGATAATCAAGCTTGAAGGAGAGAAGGCGATAATACAGGTGTATGAGGACACTGCCGGTGTAAGGCCCGGGGAGAAGGTTGTGTCTACCGGCAGGCCGCTCTCCGTTGAGCTTGGCCCCGGCATGCTCTCGAAGATATTCGATGGGGTGCAGCGCCCGCTGGAGCTGATAAAGGCGAAGTCAGGCATTTTCATCAAGAGGGGCAGCGAGGTGAACGCTGTTGACAGGAGGAGGAAGTGGGAGTTCCACGCTGATAAGAAAGCGGTGAGGGGAGCACGGGTGAGCGAGGGCGCAATACTCGGCTACGTCGATGAGACGCCGCTAATAAGGCACTACATAATGGCGCCGGCTGGGGTGAACGGAAAGATACAGAGCATAAGGTCTGGGAAGTTCAGCGTTGACGATACCATAGCTGTTGTAAAAACAGACAGCGGGCCAGTCAAAGTCAGCATGCTGCAGACGAGGCCGGTGAGGCAGGCGGCAAGATACGCCGAAAAGATAGCGCCGGAGGAGCCGCTCATCACAGGCCAGCGGATAATCGATACTTTGTTCCCTGTTGCCAAAGGAGGCACCGCGGGCATACCGGGGCCTTTCGGGGCGGGCAAATGCGTGAGCGGCGATACTAAGATACTTGTGAATGACGAGCTCAAGGAGATAAAGAGCGTTTTTGAAGAAAGCGAGGGGCTTGTAGAAAAAGTTTCAGAGCACGAACATATTAAAATGCTGGCAAAACCGCTGCGCGTTTATTCATTCAATGGCCGGAAGATCGAAGAGAAAGTGGTCCAGCAGGTCTACAAGGGCAGATCCGAAGAAATGGTCGAAGTTAAGACAAGGTCTGGCAGAATTGTCAGATTAACACCGGCGCACAGGCTTTTCACAATCGATGAGAACCTAAGAGTTGTAGAGAAAGAGTCTGCCACTTTAGCGCCTGGAGACTATTTGGTAACGCCTAGAAAGCTAGAGGCGAATTGCAGCTATCAGGCACTTGGCGGAACTTCGCGTCCTTTAAAGATAGTAAAGCAGATTGATGAGGACTTCGCAGAATTGCTCGGGTTGCTTATGTCTGGCGGAACTGTGAGAGGAAATAGGACAGTAATATTTTCCAGCAACAACAAAGAACTTCTTAGGAGAGCGGCTCAATTGTTCAAGGAAATGTTTGGTCTTGAAGCGAAGTATGAGTGGCATAATGGAGTAAGTGGGGTGGAGGTTCATAGTTACGAGCTTGCAAAACTTCTATTTAGCCTGGGTTTCCCTCAAAACAAGAAGTCAAGAAACGTGACTCTTCCTAAAGGACTATTGAACTCACCTGATTCGGTGCTGATCAGCTTCCTCAAAGCATATGTGAGAGGGAATGGGGCTCTGGGCGAGAAAGGGATTGAAATCACTACTGCTAGCAGAGAGATGAATGATGGATTGTGCTACCTATTACTCAGACTTGGAATAATCTTCAGAACCAGACAGAGAAAAGCTGGTGAGCGGATATGCAATAGAATATTCATAAATGCTGGAGAAGCGGCGAAGCTCTATCCTCAGTACAGCAACAGGGCTTTCCACTTCAATTCAACCGATATAGTACCTATGACTCCGCAACTGTTTAAAGCAATACTGAATGGCGCGAAACCATTTGCATTGGAAAAACAGGGCATAGAGACCGCCGCTTACTATTCAAACCAGAACCTCACTGTACAGATGTTCGCAGGAGCGGCGAACAGCCTACAGGAGGAGAAGCTGAGAGGACTTGCCGAAGCCCTAGAATGGGTATTTCTGGACAAGGTCGTAAGCGTTACAAGAATAAAGGAGACCTGCGATGTATACGATTTGGTTGTTCCGGATAACCATAACTTTGTTGGCGGAGACATTCCGATGCTGTTGCACAACACAGTCATGCTGCACGAAGTTGCAAAGCACTCTGACGCGAGCATCGTGGTGTACATAGGCTGCGGGGAGAGGGGCAACGAGATGACTGAGGTGCTGACCGAATTCCCTGAGCTCAAGGACCCGAAGAGCGGCAGGCCGCTCATGGAAAGAACCGTGCTCATAGCAAACACCAGCAACATGCCGGTGGCGGCCAGGGAGGCGAGCGTCTATACCGGCATGACAATTGCAGAATACTTCAGGGACATGGGATACGACGTCGCGCTCATGGCCGATTCGACATCAAGATGGGCAGAGGCGATGCGGGAGATATCGACAAGGCTCGAGGAGATGCCTGGCGAGGAGGGATATCCGGCATATCTTCCAAAGAGGCTGGCAGAATTCTATGAAAGAGCAGGAAGAGTAAGGTCGCTGGCAGGGGGAATAGGATCGATAACAGTCATAGGGGCGGTATCGCCTCCAGGCGGCGATCTGTCTGAACCTGTTTCGCAGGGAACGATGCGGGTCGTAAAAACATTTTGGTCTCTTGACTCCGCGCTTGCAAGCTCGAGACACTTCCCAGCAATAAACTGGCTGACCAGCTATTCATCCTACCTACCCGCGCTGCAGAAATGGTATGAAGAAAAGATAGGCAAGGATTTCACGGCGAACAGGAGCAGGATCCAGGCTCTTCTTCAGAAGGAAGCGGAGCTCAGGGACATAGTTCAGCTGGTCGGGGAGGACGCGCTGCCCGACAAGGAGAGGGTGCTTCTCGCGATGGGAAGGATGATCAGGGAGGGCTTCCTGAGGCAATCGGCCTTTGACCCTGCAGATGCCTTTACCAGCATCAGAAAGCAGAACATTATGATCGGCACTATGCTTCACTTCGGCGACAGGGCTGAAGAGGCGGCAGAGAAAGGAGTGAGCGCCGAGCACTCCATGAGCCTTGAGGTGGCGAAGAGCATCTCCAGGATGAAGGAGATACCCGAGGAGAAGATGGCAGAGGAGGGCAGGAAGATAAACGAGCAGATTGATTCGCAGTTCAAGAAGCTGATAGCGGAGCATGGCATGGAGGAGGTGGCGAAGGCATGAAGTTTGAGACCGAGTACAGGACAATAGGCAAGGTTTCAGGACCGCTTCTGGTCGTGCAGTCTGTGAAAAACGCCGGCTATGGCGAAATCGCAAAGATAAGGCTGGAGAACGGAGAGGAGAGGCTCGGGCAGGTCATAGAGAGCGCTGACACCTTTGCCGTGGTCCAGGTCTTCGGCCCTACGAGCGGGATAAACATAAAATCGACGAGCGTCAGCTTCACTGGCGATACCTTCAAGCTCGGGGTGGGCGAGGAGATGCTCGGCAGGGTCTTCGACGGCCAGGGAAGGCCCAAGGACACCAAGGCTGCGTTCGTTGTGGAGAAGACAAAGGATATAAACGGCGAGCCGATGAATCCGGTAGCGAGGCGCATGCCGAACGATTTCATACAGACGGGAGTGTCAGCAATAGACGGACTGGTGACGCTCGTAAGGGGCCAGAAGCTGCCGATATTTTCCGGCTCTGGGCTGCCGCACAACAGGCTCGCGGCGCAGATAGTAAGGCAGGCGAAAGTAGTTGGAGGGGGCGAGGGATTTGCTGTGGTCTTCGCCGGAATAGGCATAACCTACGACGACGCATCGTTCTTCATAGAGAACTTCAGGAAGACAGGGGCGCTCAAGAGAGCGGTTGCATTCATGAACCTTGCTGACGACCCGAGCATAGAGCGCATACTAACCCCGAGGCTTGCGCTCACAGCTGCAGAGTTCCTTGCATACGACAAGGGAATGCACGTCCTTGTGATGCTTACAGACATGACGAACTACTGCGAGGCGCTGAGGGAGATGGCAAGCGCCAGAGAGGAGGTGCCTGGGAGGAGAGGTTACCCTGGCTACATGTACACAGACCTCGCAAGCATCTACGAGCGGGCAGGGATAGCTGAGGGCAAGAAGGGCAGCATAACCCAGCTCAACATAGTCACGATGCCAAACGACGACGTGACGCACCCGATTCCCGACCTCACCGGCTACATAACAGAGGGCCAGATATTCCTTGGCAGGGAGCTGAACAACAAAGGCATCTACCCGCCTGTCAATCCGCTGGGATCGCTTTCGAGGCTGATGAACAATGGAATAGGAGCCGGCAAGACCAGGGAGGACCACAGGGGTGTTGCTGACCAGCTCTATGGCGCATACGCGAGGGCGCAGGAATCGAGAAGCCTCAGTGCAATAATAGGAGTTGAGGCGCTGAGCGAGACCGACAGGCTCTACCTCAAGTTCGGTGACGACTTCGAGAAGAGGTTCCTGGCGCAGGGCGAGTATGAAGACAGAAGCATAGAGAAGACGCTTGACATAGGATGGGAGCTGCTGTCTGAGCTGCCCGAGGAGGAGCTAACGAGAATAAAGAAAGAGCACATAGAGCAGCACCACATCAAGTACAGGGGCAGGCAGGGCGAGGGGAGGAAGGAAGTAAAAAGGGAGGAAGAGAAGGAGGAAAAGAGAGCGGAAAAGGCAGAGCACGGAAAGAGGAGGCCGAAATAATGGCGAGAAGCCCGACAAGGATGAATCTGATAAGCATAAGGAAGAGCGAGAAGCTTGCGTCAAAGGGCCACGACCTGCTCAAGAGGAAGAGAGAGGCGCTTATGCTAGAGTTCTTAGAGATGCTCAAGAAGTCTGCAAGCGAGAGGGAGAAGCTTTACCAGATGCTGCAGGCGGCGTACAAGACTACTGTGATCGCATCAACATTTGCAGGGGACTTCGAGCTTGAGCGTGCGAGCCTCTACGTGGAGGATGCGTCAGGAGTGAGGGTTGGCGTGAAGAACGTCATGGGAGTGAAGATACCTGAAATCGAGGACGTGCAAAAGCAGCAGAAAGCCGGCTTGCCGCTGCAGACAAGCACCGCGGTGAGCGACGTGAGCGATGCTTTTGCAGGAGTGAAGGAGATGATAATAGAAACTGCAAAGCGGGAGCAGAGCCTAAGGAGGCTTATCCTGGAGATAGACAGGGTCAAGAGGCGCGTGAACGCGCTCGAATACATACTTCTTCCCCGGCTGCATAAGGAGGGCGCGTACATCTCGTTCAGGCTTGATGAGATGGAAAGAGATATGTTCTCGGCCCTCAAGCACGTGAAGAAGAAGCTTGAGGCGCAGAAAGCATGACGAACGCCTGCCTCTTAAGCGGCGGAAAGGACTCGATGCTTGCGCTCCACAAGGCGGTGGAGCTGGGAGCGAAGATAGACCTGCTGATAACAATGAGGAGCGCGAACAGGGAGAGCTACATGTTCCACTATCCCAACGTGGAACTTGCCGCGATGCAGGCTCAGGCCCTCGGAATCAGGCACGTATTCGCTGAGACTGAGGGCAAAAAGGAGGAGGAGCTGAAGGACCTGGAGAGCGCGCTAAAAGCCAACGGGGTGAAGCTTCTGGTCACAGGCGCGACGTACAGCAGGTACCAGGCAGACAGGATAAACGCGATAGCTGGAAGGCTGGGAATAGAGCACCTGGCGCCGCTGTGGCATGTCGACCCGATTGAGGAACTGAACGAGATAGCAGCTAGGTACAACGTGATAATCACCTCTGTGTCAGCAGAGGGCCTTGGCACCTCGCTTCTGGGGAAGCGCATAGATGCAAGTATGATAGAGCAGCTGAAGGAAGCAAACAGGAAGCACGGCATAAACCTGGTCTTTGAGGGGGGAGAGGCGGAAACCTTTGTCCTGGACGCGCCCCTGTTTAAGAGGAGGATAGTTGTGGAAAAGGCGAGGGTGGAGGAAAACGGGACGAATGGGGTCTACCTGATAGAGAAGGCGGCGCTTGCCAATAAGTAATTTAAGCGTTGCAACAGAAGTAGGTCTGATGGGATTACTTTCCGAAAGGAGCAGATACGCTGTCAATCCGCTAGAGGAAGACGACGCCATAGCAGAGGCGATGGAAAGGAAAGGCAAGAAGATAATAAGGCTGAACAGGGGCGACCCCGCAGTCTACTTCCCCACCCCGAAGTACATCAAGGAAGCATACATTGAGGCCATAGCAGAAAACAAAACGTACTATACTGAAACTAGAGGCGCAAAGGAGCTTGTTGCCGCAGTAATGGGAAGGTACAGGAGAATGTATGGCCTCGACCTTGAAGAAGAGGACATAGTAATAACATCGGGAGTCTCGGAAGCGCTCTACATGCTGAGCTCCGCGCTTCTGGACAGGGATGACAGGGTCATAGTATTCAAGCCGTACTACACGCAGTACATACCCTACATAGGGCTTGCTGGGGGCAGGGAGTACCTGCTCGACTACAAGGAAAATGACGGCTGGGGCATAGACATAGACGAGCTGAACAGGCACGTCAGAAAGCTAAAGCACAAGGCAAGGATAAAGTACATGCTGCTCACAAACCCGAACAACCCAACCGGCACAGTGCTCGGCAGGAAAACGCTTGAGGGCATAGTAGACCTTGCTAACGAGCACGATCTCCTGCTGGTCAGCGACGAAATCTACGACGAGATAGTATTCAACGGCGCAAGGTTTACAAGCATCGCGCAGATGGCACGGGGCATACCATATGTTATACTCAACGGCGCTTCGAAGGACTTCGACGCCACAGGATTCAGGATTGGGTTTGCGATAGTGCCGGGCAGGGACAAGCTGTCCAAGGAGCTGAAGGCTAAGCTTGCAGATTTCGCCTCTGTGAGGATATCTGCAAACGCTCCGGCGCAGTACGCTGTGGCAGAGGGCATGAACAACGTAGTGGAGCACAACAGGGCAATACGGTACATGGTCAGCGAGATAGAGGAGAGGACGAATTTTGCGGTGAAGCTGCTCGACGAGAACAAGGAGCTCACCACGGTCAGGCCAAGGGGCGCCTACTACATATTCCCCAAGATAGATCTGAAGCGGATCGGCTTCAAGGATGACAAGGAGTTTGTCGACTCGCTGCTGAAGAGCGAATGCGTGCAGATCACCCGCGGCTCAGGATTCGGCACCCCAGGCCACATAAGGATAGTATCGCTGCCTCCTAAGGAAATCCTTGAGGAGGCAATAACGAGGCTTAATGAATTCTGCAGGAGAAAAAGATAGCGCGGAGGCATAGTCTAACGGTAGGACGTCACCCTTACACGGTGAAGGTCTGGGTTCAATTCCCTGTGCCTCCAGACCGATGATAAATAGACGACAGAATTGCTTGTTTGAGTGGAGTAGTGAGTGAAGTCTGATTGCCTCACTTTTCAGTTTCGTGGAATAAACTAATAAACCTCTTTTGTACAAATATCATTATGGGTAAATTATTCTTATCAGGGGGTGGAGATGAGAAACAGACCTTTGAGGTGGATGAGGTATTCTTACAACCTGTTGACAAGATTCTCTACGTACCAATAGCTTGGCCGAACAATGACTTTGAAAGCTGTCTGAAGTGGTTCACAAACGCGATGTCTCAGCA
>Ga0080006_1137466_pt1 | contig 15332 bp, 12 predicted proteins | sample RS3BMetagenome_FD_69209 | JGI IMG/M metagenome (GOLD analysis project Ga0080006, IMG submission 69209) | Ferric oxide microbial mat and aquatic microbial communities from Rainbow Spring, Yellowstone National Park, USA - RS3B (SPADES... ... | reverse complement strand
TCGGCGCCCCACACCGACCCGGGGGCCGAACGTCTGGGCAGGTGAGTGCCCGATGGCTGCCGCGGACGGACCGGAGAAGTAACTGCCCAGCACCCCCGGGGCGGGGCTGCTGAGCAGTTACCCCGGGAGACTCTTCTCCGCGCCACTCGGAGCCGTCACCACCCGGTCCCTCGGGACATACCCTGTGGTCGGGGGTGGAGACAATGCCGGATGCAGCGCCTCCGGCCCCATGGCCCAGAGAGGATTTCCGCAGGGAACTCTGGGAGCACAAGGGCCATCGCGTCACCGTCATCTGGACCTGCAACCATGCGATCGCCTGCTCCACGGGGAGACTCGTGGAGGTCGGTGCCGACTTCGTCGAGGTGTGCGGCCCCGTTCCGACGTTCGCAGAACGGCGTTCCCCATCCAAGTGCAAGGACCCGGCGGCACTCGACCTGGAGATCGTCATCCCGCTCGGCCACGTGTGCGCCGTGGTGGAAGACGTGCCTGAATGCCGGAAGGCCGGGCTGCCGCTCTGCTGTGCCACGCGTGATCCCGCGGACGACTCCGAACCGCAGTGCTGATGGAGCGCGACCCGGCCGCGGCGGCGTCGGGAGGGGCAGCCCGCTCCGCCGAAAACCGATCGGACCCGCGGCCATGCCGGTCTTCGGCCGGCCGGCACCGGCGCCGGGCTCCGCCCGGGTGGCTGGGCTTCCGCGAGAATACGACACCCATGCACCGGTCCACGGGCCGGTGCCGGCCTCGACGGCGCGGCAAGAGGCGGTCTCCGCCCCAGACCCGGCCCGAACGTTTTGGGGTCCCAGGGGCAATCTCATCGCGGCCTCGCAAACGGGGACTCTTGCCGCGGCACCTGGCTCTGGACGGAACAGTAACGGCTCAGCACCCCCCGGACTGGGGCTGCTGAGCCGTTACGCTTCAGCCGTGGGGAGGGGGTCGAGATCCCGTGTCCCCGCACCCCTCAGAGCGGTTGCCCGCCACCGGGGTGCGCCGCATCCACGAGCCGCGCGCAGGCCTCCATGTCGGAAAGGCCCATCGCGCCGTCCGTGCGTGGCGCCCCACCGCCGGACAGCAGCCGGCAGAAGGCGCGGATCTCCTCGGTGAACGCCTCCGCGTACCCGAGGCGCGGCGAGACCGCACCGCCGGGCCTCTCCACCTGAAGGCGGGTCGGCGCGTGGCGGAGGAAGGGCGGCGGGAAGGAGAGTTTGAGCCTGCCCGCCGTCCCGAACGCCTCGACGCTCTCGTCCCACTCCGCGCCGGCCGGCTGCGGCCCACCCATCTCCAGGAGGACCTCCGCCCCGCCGGCGCAGCGGACGAGCGCCAGCTTCGGGTGCCCCTCCCGGGACCAGAGGACGTCCTCGATCCGGCCGAAGAGCCCTTGGGTCAGATTGACGTCGTGGATCCAGACCTCGATCCACTGGTCCCACGCCCGGCGCCGCGCCTGTTCGGGTGAGGGCGGCGGGGGCGGGGGCGGGGTCTCTGCTGCTGCCGCCGGCACTGGAGGCGGGGGCGGCGGCGTCTCAGCCATCGGCAGCGAACCCACGCCCTGGGATCCGGCCATGAAGTTCCCGCCCCAATCGTGCAGCCGCGCGTAACGCACCTCGCCGACGGCCCCGGTCTGCAGCAGGCGCTCCGCCTCGAGCACAGCCGGGTCATACCGCTTCATGTATCCCACCATGAGCCGGGCGCCCGTCCCGCCCGCGGCCTCGACCATCTCCCGACCCTCGGCCAGCGTCGCCGCCAGGGGCTTCTCTGTAAAGACGGGCAGCCCGCGCCGCAGGGCCGGCAGGCAGGCCGAGGCGTGCCACTGCTTGCCCGCCACCACCACCACGCCGTCGATGTCGCGTTCCGCTTCCAGGAGCTCGGCCACGTCCGCGTAGGTCCGGCCGATGCCGAAGGCGGCGGCCACGCGCGAGCCGAGCTGGCGATCGAGGTCGGCGAGCGCCACCACGTCGACGCCCGCCAGCGCGCGCAGCGACGGGAGGTGGATGCGCTGCATCACGGGGCCTGCGCCCACCACGGCGAGTCGAAGCACCGGCGCAACCTCCCAGCATTTACGTAACTAATGGCACCCAGAAGCGGGCACATTCGCGGCCGGTGCATGGGGACTTGCCCGCAGGGCGCGATAGCGCACAAATGTCCGAGAGTGACCGTCCGCCAGATCGGGGGCCCGTGCCTCCCTCGGTTGCCCCCAAGGGGCCCTCCCCGGTGGCGCCTTCGGACCCGCCGGGTTCCGCCACACGACGTCCTCGCGTGCCGCCCGCCCCTCGGCGCGGATGGGATTCGCCGTGAGCGGAGGGGTGTGCCGCGCCCCCCTGGGCGCCACCGGTGGGCTTCGGCACGGCCGGCCACGCGGAGCCATCCGGCGGCAGGAGACTCCGTTCATCGCGGCGAACTTGCACCGGGACGCTATATGTACGTAAACAGGGAGAATGTGTCACCATGCAGCCCTGCATCAACGGCGCGACGACCATGCCCTACGCCCTGGAGGCCGACCTCGACGCAGCCGCCACCGCGGGCTTCCCCTTGGTGGAGATCTGGGCCGGGAAACTCGGCGCATACCTGGAGAAGCACTCGGCGGCGGACCTGCGCGGGGCGCTGGGCGATCGCGGGCTCGGTGTCGCGGCCCTGTGTCCGTATGGCCTCCGCTGCTTCGGCAACTGGCGGGAGGGTCTGGAGGCGGTCCGGCGGGCCGTGGCCTTCGCCGCGGAGATCGGTTGTTCCCTGCTGCTGGTGTGCCCGGACGCCCCGGGTCCCGAGGTGGCACCCGCTGATGCCCCCAAGCTGGCCGGGGAGCGCGCCCGCGCTTACGCCGAAGCGGCGGCGGCCGCCGGGGTGCGCCTCGCGATCGAACCGCTCGGGGGGCACCGCTTCGTACCGGGTCCGCGCGAGGCGCTGCGCATTATCGACGCCGCCCTTCATCCCGCCCTCGGTTTGATGATGGACACCTTCCACTACCACAAGTCCGGGGTGCCGGACGCCGATGTGCGGAGCGTGCCGCCGCATCTGTGGACGATCCTCCACATCAACGACGTGCCCGCGGGTGGCGAGCCGGCGCGGCTGCAGGACGCCGACCGGCTCTATCCGGGTGAGGGCGCGCTGCCGCTTGCGGCGACGCTGCGCTACTTCCGGAGCATCGGATTTCAAGGGGCCGTCTCCGCCGAGGTGTTCCGCCGGGAGTACTGGGAACTGCCGATCGGGGAGATCAACCGCCGGGCCCACGCCGGGGTGGTGGCGGCGCTCGATGCCGCCGGGGCGAGGCCGTAGGCCCGGACCGGCGGATCCCCCTGGCGGCAGGGACCCCGCAAGGTGGTCTGGTGATGGCGAAGGTAACCAGTCGCGATGTCGCGCGGGAGGCGGGCGTCTCCCAGAACACGGTCTCGCTCGTGGCGCGCAAGAGCCCGCTGGTCCGCCCGGAGACCAGGGCGCGCGTGCTGGCCGCCATGGAGCGCCTGGGGTACCACCCCAACGCCATGGCGGCGGCGCTGCGTAGCCGCACCAGCCGTGCCCTCGCCTTCGTCATGGCGGCGACGGCCATTCACGACCACGTCACGGCAGCGCTACTGACCGGGGCGATCGAGGAGGCCAACCGCCACGGATTCTCGATCGTGGTGCAACCGGCCCTGGAGCCCGAGGCGCAGGCGGCGGTCGACCTCTACCGCGCGCAGTTGGTCGCCGGTGCGCTCGTTTTCGCCCGGAGGGCCGAGGACCCGTTGGTCTCCGGGCTCGCGGCCACCGGTTGCCCGACCATCTCCCTGCTGCAGCCCCACTCGGCGCTGCCACCGAGCCGGTCCGTCGTCGCCGACGACCTCGGCGGCTCCGAGGCGGCGGTCCGCCATCTGCTGCACCGCGACCACCGCCGTCTCGGCCTGGTGGCGGTCCGGTCGGTCGGCGGTACGCTCGCCGCGGAACGGCTAGCGGGTGCGCGCGCGGTGGCGGGGGCGGCCGGGGTCCCCCTCGACGAGGTCGTCGCCGACGGCTGGTCGGTGGAGGCCGGAGAGGCGGCGGCGCACGTCCTGCTCGGGCGTGTGCCCCGGCCGACGGGGGTTTTCGCCCTCAGCGACCGTCTCGCGTTCGGGGTGATGGCCGCGGCGGCCGCGGCCGGGCTGCGGGTACCCGAGGACCTCGCGGTGGCCGGTTTCGACAATGTGGAGTGGAGCCGGTACACCCGGCCCCCTCTGACCACGGTGGAGTTCCCCCTGCGCGATATGGGCGCCGCGGGGGTGCAGCGCCTCCTGGCGCCGGATGCGCCGGTCGTCTGGGATCGCTTCCCAGCGCGGCTGGTCGTGCGCGGATCGTCGTAGACCGGGGCCGCCGCGGCGACGGGCACGGGGGCGCAGAAGGCGCAGGTGGCCTCCCTGTTCCCGAGCCGGGGGCCCGCCGTCGCTCAGGTGACACCCGGGCTCTGAGCCGGCCCCTCCGGCTTCGGCTCCCGGTGGCGGATGCGGGCGTCCCATGTTCCGCCGCCGCCCGCGACACGGCCCTTCCGCCGGGCAGGGGGGGCTCCGGCGCGGGCGGCCCTGCTGCCCGCGCCCTCGGCCCTGCGCCACCCGATCTCCTGCCCGGACACCGCCCGCGCCTGGGCGGCGTCCGGGCTTTCCACAACGCGTTTACGGCGCCACGAAGATGAGCCGGGCACCCGCTCGGCTGACCTCCTGCGTGAAGGCCCGGAGGTCCGCTATCCTGCGGCTCAGCCGATCCGGCGCGTCGACCACCACGAGATCGACCGCGCCAGCTTGGAGCAGGTTCCGGAGTTCCGCGACGGCGGGACGGTTGAGATCGGCGGTGCCTCGACCCTGGTCGATGATGATGGTGACCATGTCGTCTGCCGCACCGACCTCGGCGGCCTTTCGCCGGCAACGCCTTTCCTGGGCCTCCAGGCCGCGTGCAGAGCCATGATTGGACCGGCAGTAGAGGACGGTGCGCAGGTGTCGGTTCACGTCGGACCCCCGCCCTGGATGATAACACCACCCGGCCGCGCGCGGAGGCCAGAGCTCGAAATCGCGTCATGGCCAGCCCTTGGATATGGAAGAGGCGCCGTGTGGCGCCGAATCCGTCGGCCATGGACGGACAGGCTTCGCCCGAGGCCACGGCGCGCCACGGGTGCAATCCCTCCCTGGGGCCCGCCGCCTGCCCGCCCGCCGCAGGTGCCAAGGGGGCGGAGTGTGGGCTCTATTCTGTGCGGATCGTAACTATCGCGCACCCCTGAGCTCTGGGGCTGGACGGCTTGGAGCGGGCTTGGTCGGGGACGCCGCCGGCCGGCGGATGAAGGTACGCACGCCCACGCCTGGCAGCGGCCAACCTGGGCAGGGCTCCCGCCTGCGTGTGCCGGCGCGGCCGGGCGGGTCGCGGCGCCAGCCAAGCGACAACGGCGGCGGCGAGTGAACCGCGGCGGTAACTACGCCGCACCCCCAGGACTGGGGCTGCTGCGTAGTTACCGCGGATCGAGGTGGATTCCGGCAGGGACCGGGCGACTCCCCGCGAACCGCCCCGACGCCGCATCGCCGGACGGCGGTGCGCGCCCTCGGGGCCGCGGCCCGCCACCGGCGCGGAGGGGGCGCGACCGTGGCTCACGCCCGGAGGCCCTTCCGGCGGCGGCCCGGGGCAGATGTCCCGCCGGCCTGTCGCCGACGCACCGCGACCGCCCCGCGCGTCTCTGGGCCGCTCCCGGACCGGCGGCCGTGCCCCAGATCGAGGAGGTGTCTCCCCTTGCCGGAACTCCGCGCCGCCATCCTGGGCTGCGGGGGCCGCGCCACCGACCATGCCGCGGCGTACGCCGCCGGCGTTCAGGCCGGGCGCCTGGTCGCCTGCTGCGACATGAACGCCGATCGCCTGCAGGCCTTCGCCACCCGCTTCTCCATCCCCGGACGGTTCTCCGACCTCGATGCCATGATCGCCGCCGTCCGCCCCGACCTCCTGCACGTCGTGGCCTCGCCCGCCTTTCGCCCCGCGATCCTCGATGCGGTGCTGCGCGCGCGGCCGCGCGCCGTCCTCGTCGAGAAGCCGCTGGCGGTACGCCCGGAGGAGGCCGCGGCCTGGGTCGACGGGTGCAGGGACGCGGGTGTCGCCCTGTTTGTCAACCACCAACTCCGCTACCACCGGCCGTTCCTCCGCGTGCGCGAGATCCTGCGCAGCGGGGCGCTCGGGCCCCTGCAGTTCGTCCGCGGCAGTTGTCGCGGCAACCTGCTGGAACAGGGGACCCACCTCTTCGACCTGCTCCTGCTGATGCTGGACGAGGCGCTGCCCGAATGGATCTTCGCGCAGGCGGAGGGCGCTGGGGGCTATGCGGGCGGCCACAGCGCCCCGGACTACTGCGCGGGCGCCGCGTGCTTTCCCGGCGGGCTGCACCTGGGCTTCGAATGCGGTGCCCCGGCCGGGACCTGGCGGCAGGAACCCCAGTATTGGTGGAACAAGGGCTTTGAGTTCGTCGCTGAGCGCGGCCGGGCGGGCGCCAGCACCAACCACGGCTGGTGGGCGCAGACCGAAGCCGGGTTGCAGGGCGAATCCGTCGGCTACGCCGCGGAGGACCTGTACGCCCAGACGATGCTCACCGAATCCATCCTGTGCGCCCTTGACCGGCCGGAGGCCCATCAGGCGTATGCGACGACCGCTCGCCTCTCCCTGGACCTGGTGCTGGCGGCGCAGCGCTCGGCGTTCCTGCGCCGGCGCGTCGACCCGCGCGAGCCGGTGCGCGACGCCGAGATCGAGGGCCTGCGCTCGGCCCTGGGCGGGGCGTCCCATGCCTGAACTCTTCACGTCGAGCGTGCTCTACGGGGAGCAGCCCTTCGAGCGGGCCTGCGCGGAAATCGCCGGGCTCGGGTGCGGGGCGGTCGACCTCTGGCATGTGCGGGGCTGGTGCGAGCACCTCGCAGGCGGCGAGGACGGCGTGCGGGATGTGCTGGCCGGGCACGGGCTGCGCCTGGAGGCGATCAGCGCGTTCAACACCGGGTACGACGAGGTGGCGCGGCTCCTCCCGGTGCTCGCCCGCCTCGGCGGGCACGCCCTGGTGACGGGCTCGACCCCGCCCGAGGTGCCCGTGGCGGAATTCGCGGAGCGCATCCGGCCGCTGGCCGAGCAGGCGGCGTCCCTGGGCGTCCGGCTGGCCATCGAAAACCATGGCCACTCCACCATCGACTCCGTCGCCTCGATGGTGGAGTTGTGCAACCGCCTCCCCGGCGACGGGCTCGGCGTCGCCCTGGCCCCCATCCACCTCTGGAACCGGGGCGAGGAGACGGCCGACGCGGTCCGCGCGCTCCGGTCGCGGATCGGCCTCATGTACCTCTGGGACTGGGGACCGACGGCCCAGGCGAACTGGAAGGACCCGCGGGAGCAACTCCTCGGCACCGGCCGGATCGACTTCCGGCCCGTGGCCGCCGCCCTGCGGGAGACCGCCTACCCGCGGCCCCTCTGTGTCTTCGCCCACGGCCCGGAGCACTGGCCGCCCGAGCGGGCCACGGCGGAGTTGGGCCGGGCCCTGGAGCGGGCGCGCGCGCTGTTCGCGGGGGACTGAGCCGGAGCCCGGCGCCCGCGGCGGCCGGCCCGCGGGCGCGGCAGTTCCCGCGTGGCCACGCGCCCCCGCACACTCCGTCCGATCCGGTGCGCCTTCCCTCCGTCCATGGTACCTGACGGGGGGCAACGGCCGGCCTCGGCTTTGCCCATCCGGCCGCCCCGGGGTCTTCGGCTCGCTCCTTCCCGGCGCCTCAGACAGGCGTCAGCGACACCCAGCGGCCGCGGGAGCGGACCGCACCGCTCGCCCAAGTGCATGCCGGGCCCGCGGCTCGTCCGTCCGTGGTACGCGGGACACCGCGCCGTCGCTGCGGTATGCCCACCGGCGGCGAAACGGCAGCCACGGGTGCGTCGGCTGCCCCAGGTGGCCGGAACAGTCACTCCTCAGCACCCCCGAGGCGGGGCCGCCGAGGAGTCACATGCCCCGTTCCCGTCCTTGACAGCCCGGTCCGTCCATCCCTATTGTGTCGCATGCCCTAAACTTGAGGGAATGCGAATGAATGGTGGCGACGGCCCGGGTCGCGGCATCAGCGTCGAGGAGACGATCGAGGCCCTCACGGCGCTGCAGCGCCAAACGCTCAACGTGTGGGTCGAGCGGCGGCCGAAGCGGGCCGAGGGCCAGCCGACGCGCCTGCAGCTGCACGTCCTGCTCGCCGTGCGCCAACGGGGCGCCCTGCAGGTGTCCGAAGTGGCGGCGCTGCTCGAGATCGCTCCGGCGACCACGAGCCAGCTTCTGAGTGCCATGGAGGAGAAGGGCTGGCTCCAGCGCGAGATCCTGCCCCGAGACCGGCGCCGGCATCAGGTGTCGCTGACGGCGGCCGGCCGCGACCTCCTCGATCGGCTGGAGTCGCGCCGGCGCAACGCGTTTGCGCCCCTGCTGGCCGAGATGACCGCGGAGGAGCGCGCGGACCTGGTCGCCATGGCGCGGCGCGTGGTGGACATGCTGAGGCGGATGGACCCGGAAACGGGCAGGGAAGGTGTCTGACCCGCATGGTGGAAGCAGATGGCCCCGGCGACCGCCCCGCCCCTGACGGCTCGTCTGTCTCTTCTGTCCCGTTTCTCTCTTCTGTCTCCGCAACCCCCGCCGCACCTTCAGCCGCCGCACTCTCAACTGCCTCGGGCTCCGGCGGGGGATCCGGGGTGCCGGTCGCGGACCGGTCGCTCCTGGTCCAGATGCGTGGGATCACCAAGAGTTACGGGCGTGGCGCGGCCGCCGTCCAGGCCCTCGCCGGTATCGATCTGGAGATCCGGCGCGGGGAGATGCTGGCCCTGGTCGGGCCCTCCGGCAGCGGCAAGTCCACGCTGATGCACGTGCTCGGCCTGCTGGACCGCGCCACCGGCGGCACCTACCGCCTCGGCGACCGGGACGTGACCCGGCTGGGGGGCCCGGCGGCCGCCCGGCTCCGTGGGAGCCGCGTGGCCTTCGTCTTCCAAGGGATCCACCTGTTGCCCAGCCTGACCGCCCTTGGCAACATCGAGCTCCCCATGGCCTACGGCCGGCAGCCGAAGGGCGAGCGCCGCCGCCGCGCCCGCGAGGCCCTGGAGCGCGTCGGGCTGCCGCACCTGGCGCACCGCTACCCCGGCGCCATGTCCGGGGGGCAGGCGCAGCGGGTGGCCGTCGCCCGCGCGGTCGCCGCCGGCCCGGAGATCCTGCTGGCGGACGAACCCACCGGCGCACTCGACCGGCGTTCCGGCCGCACGGTGCTCGCGCTGGTCCAGGAACTGCACCGCACTTTCGGCCTGACGATCGTCATCGTCACGCACGACCCGAACGTGGCCGCACACGCCGAGCGCATCATCCAGATGGAGGACGGGCGCATCACGTCCGACACCCCCGTCCGGGACCGCCTCTTCGCCGAGGCGGAGGACGCCGCGCCCGCGGGGCAGGGGGAGAGGGCGCCCGCATGAATGCCTGGAGCATCGCCCTGGATTCGATCTGGCACCACAAGCTGCGCAGCACCCTCACCGCCCTCGGCGTGGTGATCGGTGTCTTCGCGGTCGTCACGCTCACCTCGCTCGGCTCCGGCGTCCGCAACTACATCACCAAGCAGTTCGACAGCTTCGGGGCCGACCTGATCACCGTCGCCCCCGCCGCCCCGGCCGCGCCGCACGCATCCGGGGGTTCCGGCAAGGGTGGGTCCGGTCCCTTCGGGGGCGGCCGGGGCTTCGTCCAGACGCCCAGCACCCTGACGGTCGCCGACGCGACGGCCATCGCCGGCCTCACGGCCGACCACGTGGCGGCGGCTCTGCCGGTGGCCACGGCGGCCGCCCAGGTGCAGGCCGGTGGCACCGTGGCGCCCGTGGGCGTCGTGATGGGCGTCACCGCGCCGTACTTCGCCGCCGAGCAACTCCGGTTCGCCTCGGGTGGGGTCGCCGCCGGGTTCGGCTCGGGGGTGGTCCTCGGACATGCGGTGGCCGCCGCGGTCTTCCCGGGTGGTCCCGCCGCCGCGCTCGGTCAGACGCTCACGATCAACGGCAAAGCGGATCAGGTGGTGGGCGTGCTCGCCCCGGCGGGCAACCAGTTCGGCACCGACCCCGACAGCAGTGTCTTCGTCCCAGTCGCGCAGGCCCTCGCGCTCTCGGGTAGCCGGACCGTTGCGCAGATCCTCGTCCGCGCGGACTCCACCAGCGGGGTGAACGCTGCGGCGGCCGCGATCACGGCCCTGATGAACCGCCGGCACCCGCTGAAGGACTTCGTCGTCGTGACGGCCGGCCAGATCCTCAAGACGATTCAGAGCACGCTCTCGGTGATCACCGGCGTGCTCGGGGGCATCGCCGCGATCTCCCTGCTCGTCGGCGGCATCGGCATCATGAACATCATGCTGGTCACGGTCACCGAGCGGGTGCGGGAGATCGGCACCCGCAAGGCGATGGGGGCGCGCGACGCCGACATCCTGGTGCAGTTCCTGGTGGAGTCGGTGCTGCTGGCCCTCCTGGGAGGTGCCATCGGCACGGGGTTGTCGGGCCTGGTGGGCAACGTGGTCGGCCACATCGCCAAGATCCCGCTGGGGTTGACCGGTTCGTCGGTCGCCCTCGCGCTCGGCTTCTCGGTGCTCGTCGGTGCCGTGTTCGGCGTGCTTCCCGCCCTAAACGCCGCGCGCTTGATGCCGGCGGATGCCCTGCGCAGCGAGTGACGCGGTTGGAGCCCGTTGCCGGGTCCCAGCCCCCGCCCGGCCGGCATGCGAGGCGGGGCACCGCGGGGCAAGGGCATGCGCCGCTGCCCCGCAAGGCCCCCAGGCGTGCATGGGCTCCGGACGCGGGGACGCTCCCGCCGGACCGGCATGCTCCGCCCGGCCGGAGCCCCCTCAGCGCGAACCCTCCAGCGTCGGGTCCCGGCGTGCACTTCCCGCTTGGCGGACAGGGCGCGGGCCGGTGCCGACGGCGCGTCCCACGGGCACCCGGCGGCGTGGGCCCCAGCCGGTGTCCGGTTCGGCGGGTCGGCATGGATGATCGTCCATCGGAGCGCCGGCCGGGGTGGCCTCCCACTGCCTTGCCTGTCGCGCAGGTCGGACAGCGGTGCGGGACGGCCCACGGCGGACCCGCCGTGCGGGCGGCTCCCCCGTGGCCGGCGGGCCGAGGACGCCCCGGCGGTCGCGTTCCCGCTCTACGCCGGCCGGGCGGGCGTCAAACCGGGGGCGACGCCGGGGCCGCGTTCAAGGCAGTCGCGACCGCCGCGTTCATCTTTTGCTCAGCCCCGGCCAGCAGGGCGCCGAGCGTGGACGGCGCCTGCACGGCTTGGGTCAGCGCATCGGCCATGATCGGCGTGGGCGGATACGCCGGCCACCCCTCGGCATAGTTCACGAAGTGCTGCCAGTCGCCCACCGCCCGGCTCTTGGCGGGGGCGGCGGACCAGAAGCGCTGCTGGGTGGCGGCATCCGCCGATACCGGGGCCACGCCGGCGCCGGTGAGCAGTGCCTGCGCCTCGCTTCCCGACGACCAGACCAGGAATTCCGCCGCCGCGTTGGCGTACGGCGCGACGGCGCCGGCGGTCGTCCTGGGCTGGGTGATGAGACCCGCGCCCATGAAGAGGGTGGGAACGACCGGGACCACGGGGAGGCGGGGGAAGCGGGCGAACCGCCACCGCGGATCGTACAGCCCCGTCACGTCCGGGCCGTAGGGCACGAGGTCCAGGGCGTAGAGGTCCAAGAGCTGAGAGAGGCCAGCGACCTGGGCGGGCACCTTCGCCGGCGGCAGGCCGTACCGCGCGCCGATGCTCACGAGCCGGCCGAGCCCGGCGACCGTGCCGGGGTCGGTGAGGACGAACCGGCCCCTGTCGATGACGGCGCCGCCGAATCCGAGCGCGAAGCCCTCCCAGAGACCTTCCTCGGTGAGGGTGCCGGAAAGGAACTGGATGCTGTGGTGGCTGGTGTCCGTGATCCTGTACTGCCCCACCGCGGGCGAGAGAGCGGCGGCCAGTCCCTTCACCCTGCCGGCCGCCGCCGCGTGCTGCAGGCCCGCGCAGGCGGCTTCGAACGCATCCAGCGTCCACTGGGGATCCGGGTCCGGCAGACCGGCGGCCTGGAACGCATCGGTGCGCCAGGCCACGCACCAGGGCCGGACGGTCGTCGGGAGCGCCAGCGTACGGCCCGAAAGCGCGAATGCCTCCACGCCGCCAGGCAGGAGGGTCGCCGGATTGAAGTTCAGAACGCGGAGGGCGCCGTCGAGCGCCCGCAGGTACGGAGCGGCCCGCGAAAAGACCGTGCCCTGAGCGAGGGCGGCCAGGTATACGGGCTGTGGCCGCGAGAACGCCACGGCCGTCACCGACGGGTGGGTGGCGTTGAAACGGTCGAGCAGCCCGCGGGCCTGCGTGAAGGGATAGTCCACGGTCAGGCGGATCGGTGCCGCCGCCGCCGATGATCCACCCCGTGCGGGGGTGTCGCCTGCGACCGGACCGTTCCGGTCTTTCGGGCTGGCGGCGGGGCGGGGGGGACGCGGCATCGCGCACCCCGTCGTGAGCAGGGCGGAGGCGCCCGGCAACAGCGCGGCCGCAAGCCGTAGCCAGGTCCGTCTTGGAACGGGGGCCGTCGGCATGTCTGCCACCTGCTTCAAACCCGGTGCACACGCCGTTGGCGGCCGGTGCGAGGGATCGCGCCGCCCGGTGAAGGCCCATTCCACATCCCCGGCGCCGTTCCTCCCACCCGTCTCTGCGGGCGTTCCGGCGCGGGGTGCGACCTTCGGTCTCCGGAACCCGGGCAACTCCCGATCCGGGACACGGACGCAGCATCCGTGCGGCGCGTTCCCACGGCGGACATGGTCCGGAACGCGACCCCCCCCGTATCGGGGACCTACGCCGGCCCGCCGGCGCCTCCCGCCCCGGCGTCACCATCCCCGTCGTGCCGCCGCGCCGGACCTCGGGGCAGCAGGACACCCCGGCCGCCCTGTCCCGTCGGGTGTGGGACGACATCCGGGGGGTGCCGCACCGCCCGGCCGAGCCCCGCCGCCGGCCGCGCCGGGCGACTTTGCGGCCACACAAGGCGTGGCGCGTGCGGTCGAGAAACGGGGAAGGCGGGAGCGGGGCGCGGGGCGGGTTGGCCGCGACAGGTGTCGCGGCTTTGGGGATCCGGCTTGACGCGCCCGCGGGGGAGGGGTGATCGGCGTGGACCCGCTGCTGCCGCGCGATGCGCCCCCGGAGACGGAGGAGGCCCTGGAGGCCTGCCTCAGCCACCCTTCGCCCGAACTGGCCGCCGACATGGCCGCGCTCGATGGCGACATCCTCGTCCTGGGCGCCGGGGGCAAGATGGGCCCGAGCCTGGCGCGGCTGGCGGTCCGTGCCGGCAAGCGCGTGGTGGCCGTGGCGCGCTTCACCAGCCCCGGCCTGCGGGCGGCGCTGGCGCGCGACGGGGTCGAGACGGTGTCCGCCGACCTGATGGACGAGGCGGGGCTGCGCGCCCTGCCCGACCTGCCCAACGTCGTGTTCATGGCCGGGCAGAAGTTCGGCACGACGGGCAACGAGGCTCAGACCTGGGCGATGAACGCCTACCTGCCGGGGCGCGTCGCGGAGCGCTTCCGCGGTAGCCGCATCGTGGCCTTCTCCACCGGCAACGTCTATCCCCTGACGGCCGTGGCGCACGGCGGGGCGGACGAGGGCCTGCCGCCGGGCCCCGTCGGGGAGTATGCGCAATCCTGCCTGGGGCGCGAGCGGGCCTTCGAGCACTTCTCGCGCCGCCACGGCACGCCCGGGGCGCTGATCCGGCTCAACTACGCCGTCGAGTTGCGCTACGGGGTCCTCCTGGAGGTGGCCCGGGCCGTCCGCGAGGGCCGCCCGGTCGATCTGCGCACGGGCCACGTCAACGTGATCTGGCAGGGCGACGCCAACACGATGGCGCTGCGCGCGCTGCGCCTCTGCGCCAGCCCGCCCGTCGTGCTGAACGTCACGGGTCCGGAGACGGTGTCGGTGCGCTGGCTGGCGGCCCGCTTCGGCGAGCGGTTCGGGGTGCCGGTGCGCCTGACCGGCGCGGAGGCGGACACCGCGCTGCTGAGCAACGCCGCGTGCGCATTCGGCCTCTTCGGCTACCCGCGGATGCCGCTGGCACGGCTCATCGATTGGACCGCGCACTGGCTGGAGCGCGGCGGCCCGACGCTGGAGAGGCCCACGCACTTTCAGGAGCGGGAAGGCAGGTTCTGAAGCCGCCATGGGCCTGACACCGGAGCAACGCGCCCTGCTGCGGACGGGTACCGTCATCCCCGCCCACCCGCTGGCGCTGGATGCGGGGCGGCACCTGGACGAACGCCGCCAGCGGGCCCTCACCCGCTACTATCTGGCCGCCGGGGCCGGCGGCATCGCCGTCGGGGTGCACACGACGCAGTTCGCGATCCGCGACCCGGGCATCGACCTGCTGGAGCCGGTGCTGCGGCTGGCCGCCGAGGAGGTGGCCGCGGCGCGACTGGCCCGACCCTTCCTGCGGGTCGCCGGCATCTGCGGCCCCACGGAGCAGGCCGTGGCGGAGGCGACCCTGGCCGCCCGGCTGGGGTACGACATGGGGCTGCTGAGCGCGGGGGGACTGGGGGACTGGCCGGACGACGCGCTCCTGGAGCGCGCCCGGGCGGTGGCCGCGGTCCTGCCGGTGTTCGGCTTCTACCTCCAGCCCGCCGTCGGTGGGCGGCCGCTCGGGCCCGGCTTCTGGCGCCGCCTGGCGGACGTCGAGGGCGTGCTGGCCGTCAAGATCGCCCCCTTCAACCGCTATCAGACGCTGGATGTCGTGCGGGCGGTCTGCGCCTCCGACCGGGCCGCCGACATCGCCCTCTACACGGGCAACGACGACAACATCGTGGCCGACCTGCTCACGCCCTTCCGCCTGGGGGGCGTGGAGAAGCGCGTGGTGGGCGGGCTCCTGGGGCAGTGGGCGGTGTGGACGGAGCGGGCGGTGGCCCTGCTCGGTCGCGTGCACGCCGCGGCGGCCGGCGAGGCGGTGCCCGCGGACCTCCTCCGCCTGGGGGCCGAACTTACGGACGCCAATGCCGCCGTGTTCGACGCGGCGCACGGCTTCCGGGGCTGCATCGCCGGCGTCCACGAGGTGCTGCGGCGCCAGGGGCTGATGCAGGGGCGTTGGTGCCTCGACCCGGCGGAGGAACTCTCCCCGGGACAGGCGGCGGAGATCGAGCGGGTCTGCCGGGCGTATCCGCACCTCACCGACGACGCATTCGTCCGGGCCCACCGCCGGGCGTGGCTGGGGGGATCCGGAGAGGGGCCGCTGGAGGGGGGCCGGGGGGGCCGGGGGGGGGGGGGGGCCCGGGGGGCCCAGCACCCGCGCCTGCCGGGGCCCTGCCTCCCCCGCCCGCCGCAGGTTCGCCGTCTCGCCGTTGACCTCCCGGTTGACCCGTCCCCGCAC
>Ga0080006_1169648_pt1 | contig 15337 bp, 15 predicted proteins | sample RS3BMetagenome_FD_69209 | JGI IMG/M metagenome (GOLD analysis project Ga0080006, IMG submission 69209) | Ferric oxide microbial mat and aquatic microbial communities from Rainbow Spring, Yellowstone National Park, USA - RS3B (SPADES... ... | reverse complement strand
TCTCGGTGGTGGCGATGGCCGTCGCCGCGATGGGTTGGCTACCGCCGGCCATCGGAGCGCTGCTGCAGGAGGGTATCGACGTCGCCGTGATCGCCAACGCACTTCGCGCCCTGCGGGGCAACCCGGACGTCGAAATCGACCTGCCTCAGCGCACCGAGGAGATGCTGCGGCACTTCGACGCCGAACACGACCAACTGCGCGACAAGATCCGGGTGCTGCGGGACGCAGCCGACCTGCTGGCCGCGGCACCCGATCACGCTGCACTGCAAGCGATCACCCGGGCCCACACTTTGCTCACCGAGCGGATCCTGCCGCACGAGTACGAAGAAGAAACCCAGCTCTATCCCGCGCTGGCCCGCCCGCTGGGCTGCAGCGAAGCGACTGCGACCATGAGCCGGACGCACGCCGAAATACAGCGGCTGTCCGACCGGATCGGCGCGCACCTGGCGCTGGCCCGCAGCCACGGCGCCGTAGCCCAGGACCAGGTCGGCGACCTGCTCGCATGCCTGTACGGGCTCTACGCCCTGCTGCGCCTGCACTTCGTGCAGGAAGAGGAGAACTACTTCGCCTTGAACGAGGATGAATCGGCGACGCTATCCCGCTGATGCCGTGGCGAATGCCACCGCGACGGCTCGGCAGAGGCACCGCAACGCCGGCTCGGGTCCCTGGCCGGTTCCATCAGCCCTCGAGCCGATCCAGCGGCACCCCGCAACTCACCCCCACGCCTTCCATGGCCTCTTCCAGGGGTACGTCGAGGGCACTGGCGACGGTGGTCGTGTAGCGCATCAGCGCAACCGAGGCCACGATCTCCACGATCTCGGCATCGGTCCATCCGAATGCCCGTAGCCTGTCGGTCATTTCGTCAGTCACTCCGGCAGGGCGACGACCGACCATCCGGGCGAAGTCCACCGCGGCGTTCTCCTTGTCGGTCAAACGGGGAGATGGTTTGCCCTCGATGAGGTCCACGCACTCCTGGCGGCTCCACTTCTTACCCATCAGGGCGATCATGTGGGCCGCCGTGCAGTATTCACATTCAACCTCATAGGCGGTCACCGCGAAGAACACGCGCTTGAGCTCCTCACGGATGCTTCCCTCCATCGCCGTATTCAGGCTCAGGGTCCACAACGCATCCGTGGTCTCGGGCAGGTAGTTCAATGCCCGCTGAAGCCCGGGCACCATCTTGTAATACGCCTTCACCCGCTCGAAGACCTCGCGCGTGCGTCCCTGAGCCTGGCCGGGATCGATGAGCTTGATGCGCGCCATCACTGCCTCCTTGGGTTCGTCGGTTGATAGCGATCATGTGTCGCAGCTTTCGGTCCGGCCTCCACCGGCCGGCCGGGATCGGCACCCCACTCCATCCACGAGGCGTCGTAGAGGGCGGCGTTCTCGTGTCCCATGACATGGAGCGCGAAGAGGGCGTAGGCCCCGAACACCCCGCCGCCGCAGTAGGTGATGACGCGGCGAGATGGCTCCAGCCCGACCGGTTCCCACAGCCGGGCCAGCTCGGCGGCGGGCAACAATCGGTGGGTGACCGGATCTATGTGGCACGGCGCCGGCACGTTGTGGGCGGTTGGTATATGGCCGGCCCGGTGGTTTGGGTAAAGGCGCGCCGCACCGGTGAAGAAGATCTCGGGCAACGCGTCGACGATGCAAACGTCGTCACAGCCGATGGCTTGAGCCACTTGATCGGCGTCGACGCGGAGCTCGGGCCGGACCCGGGCGGTGAATGTCGCCGGCGACGGGTCGGGCACCCCGCTGTCGAGCGGGAAACCTGCGGCCAGCCAACAGGTGAAACCGCCGTCGAGCAGCCTTACGGCGTCGTGGCCGTAGTACCGCAAAGCCCACCACAGCCGAGCGGCCCAGGTTCCACCTTGGCCGTCGTAGACCACCACCGTGGTCTCGTCGCCGATACCGAGGCGACTCATCAGGTCCTCGAATCGCTCCGGCGATACCACCACGACCGGATCGTCCGCATCGGAGAGGTCACCCATCACATCCACGAACACCGCGCCGGGAATGTGGGCCTCGCGGTAGGCGTCGCGCTCGGCGACGGCCTCCAACGTCCTCCCGGAGGTGGGCCGGATGGCGAAGCGGGCGTCCACCACCCGGACCGACGGGTCGTCGAGGTGCTCGGCCAGCCATTCAACGGTCACCAGCGCCTCGGGATTGCGGTAGGTCGTCGGGTCGCTCACCGGCCGGCTCCCGCCAACGCATCGACGGCGTCCTGTGCGACTTCCCGGGCGGGCGCCGCGGCGACCGCAGCCACCACCGACCGGACCTGCCCGTAGCCGGTCTGCAGGAGAAAGCTCGGTGCCCGTCCGTAGCTCTTCATCCCGACCAGATAGAACCCGACCTCGGGCTGGGCCAGCACCTCGGCACCGTGGGGCGGCACGTAGAGACAGCTCCGGGTGTTCGGGTCGATGAGGGTAGCCAGCCCACGCGGAGCCTGCGTCGCCGCATCGAGATCGAGGCGGAGCTCGGCCAGCATGGCGAGGTTGGGCCGGAAGCCGGTCGTGGCGACGATCTCGTCGAAGGGTCCGGTACGGCGGGCGCCCTGGTGGACCGTCACACCGTCCCCAGTAGCGGTGACAGCGGCGATCCGGAAGCCCGCTTCGAGCTGCACCGCACCCGAGATCACCAGCTCGGTCACCGCGGTACCCAGGTTCTGGCGATCGGGCAGCTGGTCGGGGTGACCGCCCTGCAGCAGCCGATGGAGGCCCTCCCCGCGGACCAGCCAGGTCACGGTGGTGCAGGGTTCGGCCACCGCCAGTCCGGCCAGGTCGGTGAGCACGTTGGCAGCGGAGTGGCCGCTGCCAACTACGAGGATCCGTCGTCCGGCGTAGCGGTGCCGGTCGGCGCCCACGACGTCGGGGATCCCGTAGTGGATCCGGTCGCGGACGTACGCCTCCCCCAACGCCGGGATGCCGGACGCTCCGAGGTGATTCGGTTGTCCCCAGGTGCCGGTGGCGTCGATCACCGCGGTGGCGAGGAGATCGTGGTCGGAGTCTTCACGGACGTAGCGGACGACGAACGGCTCGTGCGCCCGTCGGTCGCTGTCCACCAGATTGCGCCCACGGCGCGCCACCGCCGTCACGCGGGCGCCATAGCGAATGTTCGACGAGACCTCCGGAATCCGGGCCAGGGGCTCGAGATACTCCTCGACGAGCTGCTGTCCGGTTGGGATCCCAACAGCGGCCGGCGGCTCCCAACCGTGGGCGGAGAGCAGGCTGACAGCTCGTGAATCGAGGTTCATCGACCACGGGGAGAACATGCGGACATGCCCCCATGCCCGCACGGCGGTCGCCGGGCCGCTCCCGGACTCGAGTACGGTGAAGGGCAGTCCGGCGTAAGCCAGGTGGGCGGCGCAGGACAGACCGATGGGACCGGCGCCGAGGACCGCCACTCGGCTTTCAGACATGCTGATCTCCGATCCGGCGGCGGGACGGGGTGGCCACAGCGTTGCATAGATATTCGATCAATGTCAATATCTTGATATGCCCGATTCTCGAAGAGCGCCGACGGCAACTGCCTCTCAGCCCGAGGGTGCCGGCGCTTATCCGACGCTGGACGAGGCCATGAACCGCGACGAGGCCGAACGGATCGCCAAGTTGTTCAAGGCCCTGGCCGATCCGACCCGAGTCCAACTCCTCGGACTGCTCAGAACCAAACCCGGCGGGGAATGCGGCTACGACCTGACCGGCCCGCTCGGCATCTCCCAACCAAGCGTGAGCTACCACGTCAAGATCCTGCACGAAGCCGGCCTGGTCACCAGGCAGCGCCGCGGAAGCTGGGTCTTCTACCGCATCTGCGAAGAACGGCTGGCCGACATCCGCCGGGCGGCGGGACCCATCCCGCCGGACAGCGCCGCCTGAGACAACGGCTCAAACAGTCCCGCGCGACCCGGACTATCTATCCACCGCCGCCAAGCACGGCCAGCAATTCTTCAACGCCCTGGCCGTGTTCGCCGGGGGCCGACCATGACTGCTCGCGTGGCCTGAACGGCTACTGCGCACATTCGTGCGAATGGCGTGCCCGAAGTTCGCCCAATTCGGCCAGATGCCGGTCAGCCAGCTTGTGATGATCCTGCAGCATTCGCTCGGTGAGCTTGCGATGCTCGTCCATATGCCGTGCGGCCAATGACTCATATTCGCCGAGGTTGCGATGCTCGGCCAGATGCCGGTCCGTGCGGCGTGGGTTGTCGATCGTGTCGGTGGTCGTCGGTACCGTTCAGCGCAACCACAGCACGCACCGCGTCACGGGAGGCTGCATGACCGTCACGATCGCCGCCGACGAGACGTCGGGAGCAGACCTGTCCGCCTACCTACCGTTGCTGTCGCGGCTCCGCGATGGTGCACGGCCGCAGCGCGAGTGGTCCGCGATCGTCGATGATGCCGTGAAGGTCTGGGCACGGCCGGGATTCGACACCTTCCTTGCGATACCGCGGTTGCGGTTCGCGCCGTTCGACTATCAGCTGCAGGCTGCGCGGACCGTGCTGCGGCGGATGCGCGGCCGGGGAATCCTGGCCGACGAGGTTGGGCTCGGCAAGACGATCGAGGCCGGGTTGGTGCTGTCCGAGCTACGCATGCGCGGGCTCGCCGACGAAGTGCTGGTGATCGTTCCGGCGGGACTTGTCGACCAATGGCGCGACGAACTCGAGCGCAAGTTCGGGTTGCCGACCACGATCGCCAGATCCGGGTCGACACCTGCTCGCGAGAATGGGATGGACCGGCCGGTCACCATCGCGTCGCTGGCCGCCGCTCGCCGCGATCCGCTGCTGGGTAGGCTGACTGACACCAATTGGGATCTGGTGATCTTCGACGAAGCGCACCGGCTGCGCAATCCACGCAGCGCGTCGGGCAAGCTTGCGCGCAGGCTCCGCGCCCGCTACCTGCTGATGCTCACTGCGACGCCGGTGGAGAACAAGCTGTCAGATTTGTACCAGCTGGTCAGCCTGGTCGCGCCCGGTCTACTGGGCACACCCGCCCAGTTCCGCGCGAAACATGGCGCGGCGCCGGTCGAGTCGAAACCACGTAACGTCGAGGAGCTTCGCAGACGCACTAAAGAGGTGATGGTCAGACATCGCCGCAGCGAGGTTGCCGTGATGCTGCCACCTCGCCTCGCCGAGACGATCTTGGTGACACCGGGCATCGACGAAGCCGACCTCTACGCCGACATCGTCCGGCGGGTCAGGGCAGCGGCAGCCGGGCCGCCACGCGCCCGGTTGGCCCTGCGCGGCCTGACCCGACTGGCCGGCTCCAGCCCCGCGGCCGCCGCACCGACGCTGGCGAAGCTCGGCTGGAACGACCTCGCGCGACGTGCCCAAGCTATCCGAGAACCGGAGAAAGTGGGTGTGCTCGTCGAACTCCTGCGACGACACGTCACCCGCGGGGAGAAAGTGTTGGTGTTCACCGGGTTTCGGCAGACGTTGGATGTGCTCGTCGCCGCGGTTGAAGGTGCCGGATTGTCGTCGGCTGTCTACCACGGCAGCCTCACGAGGACCGAGAAGGAGTCGGCGATCGCAGAGTTCCACGCCGAAACGGCGATCCTGCTGTCGACCGAGTCGGCGGGCGAGGGTCGTAACCTGCAGTTCTGCCATGTGATGGTGAACTTCGATCTGCCGTGGAACCCGATGCAGATCGAGCAGCGACTCGGCCGACTGCACCGGGTCGGGCAGGAACACGATGTGATGCTGTCCAACCTGGTCTGCCGGGGCAGCATCGAACAACGGGTCATGCACGTGCTGGAGGCGAAGATCAACCTGTTCGAACTCGTCGTTGGTGAACTTGACATGATCCTCGGCCGGGTCGACGACGATTTCGATTTCGAGAACGAGGTTTTCGACGCGTTCGTCGGTGCTGTTGACGACGACGAGTTCGAGCGACGGCTTGAGGCCCTCGGCAACGCGCTCGCCGAGGCCAGATGCGGCTATCTGAAAAGCAGGGAAGGTGTCGACCTGCTGGTGGGTGAGCCGTCGTGACGAACACCGATGTGGGGCTGGACTTCTGGCTGCGGTATGTCGAGGCGAGCGGCGGGCTCACCGAACTCGGCGGCGATACGACGCTGGTAATGCTCCCACCGGCCCTGCAGACGATGCTGGAGCTGCCGGAGGAGCTGCGGGTGACCGCCGATCCCGATGTCGCTCGCGAGGACGACGCGACCTTGCTCTCGGCCGGGCATCCCGCGTTGGGTCGCTCCGCCGACGATGTGCTGGCGGTGGGTGACGTCGCCGCGATGGCCGTTCCGGTGGCCGCAACGCCGCCACCCCCGGCCGAGCACCTGCAGGCGATCGCGCGCGACCAGGTCACCGTCGATCACGGTCGGATCGATGCCAGGGGCGAACCGACCCGGTCGGTTCGCGCGATTCTGCGTGTCGGGGCGTTGGTCGACTACACGCTGTCCAGCGACGACCACTACCAGGAATGCGCCGAGTGCTGGGTAGATGTGCCGTCGCAACGGCAGCTCTCAAGCTACGTCAGTATGAAGCTTGCCGCCTTGCAGACAGTGCCGCTAGACGGTTCGCCGTCGCTCACCGGCCTGACCGCGGCAATCAGATGTGCGGACCAGGTTATCGAGCACTGTGCCCAACGGCGCAGATCTGAACTCGGTGATGACATCGACAAGGCGCGCGACGCGGAGCTTGCACGCGTCGAGGCCTATTACCGCGATGCGCTCGAGACGCTCGAACGTCGGCGCGTGCAAGCTCCCGCCGATCGTGGGGACCTGCTGGTTGCACGCGCCGACAACGTACGGAACGAGCGTGCCCGGCGGATCGGCGAGACGCGGGAGAAGTACCAGGCGAGCCACCAAGTCCGGCCCTATCGGCTGCACCTCTACGAGGTGCCGGTATGGCGGTTGCCGGTAGACGTCCGCCGCGGCGATCGACGTTACCCGCTGAAGCTCGATTGGCTCATCCCACTAAACAGTTTCGCCGATATCGCCTGCCCGCACTGCGGTACCGATGAGCGACTGGTCGCGACGAAGACGCGGCTCGGCTGCGCAGGCTGCGTTCCTCGACCGACGGTCCGGCTCGCGCCTGAGCCCGCGAAACCGCCAGCAAAGCCAGCCCCGAAAGCGAAACCGGTTGTCAAACAACCGGTGACACCGGGGAAGCGCCCGTCGCCGGTGCGCACCGATCTAAGCCCGACGCCGGCCAAGCTCGCCAAACTCGGCGACAAGTTGACCAGACAGGTATGGGAGGCGGTGGTCCGCAACGACCGGCGGCTGGCGCGTATCTGTGCGCCGGATTCGCCGGCGACGGCGACGCTCCGGCTTTACGGTCCGTCAGGTGTCGCCTGGGCGGTCGGGATCTCACCGACCGAAAAGCTGGCCGCCGTCACCTACAGGACAACGGCATCGTTGGAGGAACGCTACGCATCCAACGGCTACGTGGAAACCGAGGCGGGACATCGCTTCCCGTTCCTGCTGCGGTGGCAGACGTCCGGGAGCACAGGATGGATCGACGAAATCTTACCCTACGACCGGCCGTTCGAGCTGGCGCATTTGAGCCGATGGGTCCTGGGACCCGGCCGGATCGGTGTGCACGCGCCGCCACAACCCCGTATCCCGCTCGGCCCTGTGGGCGAACTGCTGTGGCGGCGTGTGATTCCCTTGTATGGCGTACCCACAGTGCTGCGCTGCCTCGCCGCACTGTGGCGGCTGCCCGACGAGCATATCTTCCTCGATTCGCACGGCCCGGCGGCGGTCGCGGCCGGAATTGAACGAATGGTGAGCCAACGAGCGAACCTGACGACCGGCCGCTTCGCTGACATCGCTGCTGCCTACCGCGTCAAGGAAGCCGCGCTACGCGCCGCCGACGCCGACCTGCAGAAGTGCCTCCGACTCGGCCCGCAGAAGTGGTGGTAGCCCGGCATACCACCAGCCCGCTCGCCGCACTTAACGTGCTTGCCCGCGTGCTGATCGGACGATGCTTCACACAGGCACCTTAGGTTGCTGACAAGTTGGGAAACTACCCCCATCCTGTTGCGCCGAACGTGAAGCCAATGCGAAAGATCGCAACAAATCTCGCAGTGGATTCACGTTCGCGTAGGAATCGGTCCTGCGGCACAGAGACCTCACGGTTGGTGACGAGTCGCTGTCAGCTGGTGCGGGCGGAGCTGATGACATCGGCTCTCCGCGCTCAAGCACGCCGCCGACGGGTCGAACAGGACACCGGATCGGTTCTGTCGCTCAGGTTTTCAAGGTCGGGGTAAGCGCTGCGCGCAGAATGTCCGCATCACGTGTTGCGAGGGTGAGGTTCCGCCGAGCGGCCTGCGCCACGAGCACCCGGTCGAATGGATCTTTGTGTTCCCAAGGCAGGCGGCCGGCCAGGATGGCATCGGCCGCATCGATCGCCAAGTTGGTAGCGGTCATGTCGGCGATGATGTCCGACCACGCCGACAACAACGGCTCTCCATCCAGGCGGCCCAGCCGGGTCTTGATTGCGATCTCCCACGCCGACGCAGCCGAAACCATGATCTCGGTGCTCGGATCGCCGAGCAGCTGCCGCGCCGAGTCGGAAACCTTCTCCGGTGCTCCGACTAACCACAGCAAGGCATTTGTGTCCAGCAGAACAGCCAGCGGCATTGACGTGGTCCGCCGAGACGTGGTCAGCCGAGAGTTCATGCATTGCCTTCCCACGCAGCGATTTCGGCTTCAGGAAGCGGTGCGTCGAAGTTGTCCGGCACGACGAGCGACGGCAGCTGACCGAATTTCCGCGGCCGCGGATGCGCTGGCGCGATCACAGCCACGGCACGTCCATGGTTGGTGATGGTCACCGACACCCCGGTGCGCTCGACCTCTGCGAGCAGAGCATTGAGCTTCGCCTTGGCCTCGGTGCTCGTGACTGTCCTCATGCGACCAGGATACTGTCTTCACACCAGTGATACTAGTCCGACTAGAGCGAATCGGCAGCTGGCCACCACGGTACGGTCACGGCAGCCTCGCAGACCTCGTTCGCCCCGCTTTCGCGTGTCCCACGGCGTGTTCGGCCCCTCTTGTCGGGCCGGGTCGCTAGCTTGCGGGCATGCAGTTGCTGATCTATCCGTCGATCGACCTTCACGGCACGGTCGGAGTGCTTGCCGCCGATACCTGGCGCCGTGGCATGTCGTATGCGCGGGAGGGCCGGATGCTGCAGACACCGACACGTGAGATGCGGAAAGCGGGTTCTGCAATTCTGTGACTGCTGGGACTGCTCCTCAAAGCAGCTGTGCCACAGCATCTTTTGCCACATTCGCCGTTCATCGGAGCGGGTCGTCGGCCACCGGGATCTCGCCGGCCTTGGCCGCGGCCTTGAGCTGATGGAAGTCGGCGAGCGTCTTCTCGGCGTAGGAGTATGACCACTCCAGGACCGCCGCGCTCACCGCCTCACCGTTGCCGACGTAGCCGCGCAGCATCGAGGCGTTGACACTCTGTGCGTGAGCGCGCGCCAATGACAACGCGCACGCCCCGGCGTACTGGCGGAAGACGTTCGGCGACATGCCGTCGGTCGCCACGCTGCCCTTCATGTCCTGGAACTGCCGGACGTAATAGTCGCGGCCGTCGAAGCGCACGGTTCCCAGAAAGACGTCGGACATCGCCTGCAGGATGCGTTGCCCGTCGACGACCCGAAGTCCTCGTCCGAGCGCCATTTCGGCGGCGGCCAGAGGCTCTGGCTGCCGACGGGGTCCGTACTCCTCGAGCACCGACCTGGTGGCCTCTTTGACCTGAAGGATGAGGGGAGCGCCGTCGGGGCCGGTGAGGATCAGCAGGTAGCAGCGCGTGCCCACGCTGCCCACCCCGACCACACGCCGGGCGATGTCAGTCAGCTGAAAGTGCGACAGCAGAACCGCCACGTCGGCCGGCACGCTGGTGAGGTACTCGGCGAAGGCGTCGGCCAGAACGGTTTCGTCGGGGAAGGCCAGGTGTTCCAGGATGGGCGGGTTCTCCCTGAGCCGCAGCCGGCCGTCGGGTCCGGGCTTCATGATGCGGGCGAACACCCCAGCCGACGTCTTCCGGCGCGCGGTGCGCGCGGTCTCGGCAATCGTGTCCGCGAAGCCTTTGGAGACCCGCTCGGCGTAGCGCTGCGGCTCCAGTCGGAGGTAGTACCGGCCCAGCACGTCCATTTCGAGCATGGCTTCGAGCCCGTCGCGGTACTGGCGCACCGCTTCGGCGGCGATCCCGCGGATCGTCTTCTCGGGATAGCCGGCGTGGCGTCCGCCCACGATCGCGCTGGTGATCAGGCGTTTGAGGTCCCACTCCGCGGGCGCGACCGCCGCCTCGTCAAAGTCGTTGAGGTCGAACACAAGGCTGCGCTGCGGGGCGGCGTAGACGCCGAAATTCGACAGGTGCGCGTCACCGCCGCACATCACCTCCACACCGCTGGATGGGCCGGCGGCCATCACCGCAGCCGACCCGCGATAGAACGAGAACGGGTCCATCAGCATGCGGGCAAAGCGCAGCGGGACAAGCTCGGTCACTCGGTCACGGTTCTGCTCGACGAGGATCTCCGTCGCGCCGCGACTCGCCGGCACCAACTGGGCCAGGCTCCGTCGGGGTGCCACGTCGCGCTGGGCGCGCCCCCGGGCACGGTCTTTCTCGACATCTTCGAAATCGGTCAGCCGCTCCCGAAGCGGCCTGCTCACATCCGGCATCAGCGCAGGTTATCTCCGTGGCCCGAAGACGCGCTTGACCGGAGTTCACATGCAGTCCATGGTCAGGTGCGTGAGCATCGACAACGACCCCGTCACGACGCTGGCCGACCTCAAGGGCGACTTGGCCGGCCGGCACAGGTGGACCCCGAGCAGCGGCGCCTCGGTGGATCCCGGGCTGGTCGACGCCGATATGGCGGCCCTGGACCGCGAGGGCTACGTCATCTGGGAGAACCTGCTCGGCGCAGCCGAGTGTCGGCAGATTCGCGACGTCGTCGCCCCCTGGCTGGGGCCCACCGGACGTAATTCCTTTGAGGGAAGGCGCACTCAGCGCATCTACAGCGTGCTGAGCAGGACGCGCGCGTGCGATCGGCTCGCCGATCACCCGCGGGTGCTGGCGGTGCTCGACCGGCTCCTGATGCCCAACTACCTCCTTTCGGCGTTGCAGGCCATCAACATTCAGCCAGGCGAGTCGGCGCAGCTGGCCCACCACGACGACGGGTTCTATCCGATTCCGCGGCCGCGGGACCCACTGGCCGCCGCGACCATCTGGGCGATCGACGACTTCACCGCCGACAACGGCGCCACCGTTTTGTATCCCGGCAGCCACCGCTGGGGCAGGCGCCCGCCCGGGCCGGACGACCCCGTACTGCCCGTCGTGATGCCGGCCGGATCCTGCGTCTTCTTCGTCGGAACTCTGTGGCACGGCGGCGGCGCGAACACGACCGACCGCGCGCGCCTGGCCGTCACGGCCCAGTACTGCCAACCGTGGCTGCGGCCGATGGAGGCCTTCACCCTCTCGATCCCGCGCGAGATGGCGCGGACGGTCTCCGACGACATCCAACGCATGATCGGCTACAGCATCCACCCGCCGTTCGTTGGCGCGGTGGACGGGCTGCACCCGCTGCGGCTGCTGGACGAAAACCAATGAGCGACATGACGACCCGCTTCGCCGACATCGTCGGGGCGCACAACCTCCTGACCGGTGACGCCATCCCCGACGACTACTCGCACGACGAGGAGCTGATGCATCCTCCGCAGAAGCCGGCCTACCTGGCCAAGCCGTCGAGCGAAGAGGAGGTCGCGCGCTCCTCGAGACCGCCGCGGCCAACAAGGTTCCCGTGACGGCCCGCGGGTCGGGCACCGGCCTGTCGGGCGCGGCGATCCCCCGCGCCGACGGGCTGTTGATCTCTTTCGAGCGGATGAACAAGGTCCTCGAGGTCGACACGGTCAACCAGGTCGCCGTCGTGCAACCGGGGGTGACGCTGACCGAGTTGGACGCCGCGACCGCCGATTGCGGGCTGCGCTACATGGTCCACCCGGGCGAGCTGTCCTCCAGCGTCGGCGGGAACGTCGGCACCAACGCCGGCGGGATGAACGCGGTCAAGTACGGGATCGCCCGCCACAACGTGGTCGGCCTGCAGGCGGTGCTGCCGACCGGCGAGATCATCCGCACCGTCGGCAAAATCGCCAAGGTGTCCACCGGCTACGACCTCACGCAGGATCGGGTGGACCCCCACGGTCACAGTCGGATTCCCAGCTGTAGAGGCAGGGACTATAGGCCCGGCGCGTAGTCGTGTGCGGCTTACTGGATGACGCTGCGGTTTGAGCCGAGTTCCCCGCTGCGGCGCTGCGACCGCTGCCCGGCCAGGGACGGAGCCCGTTGAGTCCCGTTAGCAGCAGGACCATCAGCACCAAGCCGGCGGCAGCAGCAGCGGCCACCCGGAAGCTGCTGAGGGTGCGCGGCGCCGCCTCCTGATGAGTGCGCGGGACACGTGCCCAGACCGGCGCGAGTAGCGGGGGCGCTGCTGGGGGCTGAGCGCTGCTCTCCGGAGCTCCGTCGACTTCCAGCGGTACAGCGGTCGTGTGCTTCGACGGCGTCCGTCGGCGCGTCGGGCGCCAGCCCCGCGATGGTGGGGTCCTGCTCCGCCACGGGCGCCGGTTCGGTGGGAGCGTATTGGTCTACGGCCCAGACGTCGCCGTACCAGCCGACCGCGTCGGTATGGTGCCAGCCTGCGTGGCCGGCGAGGTCGGTGCAACGACGTTGTCCATCGGGCCCGATCACATCGCACCTTAGGACATGGCCGGATTGTTGGTTCAGGCCAGCCGCATCCACTTCAGGCCCGCGACGGGTGACGTAGAGGGCGGCACCGGCGCCGCCGAGCGCGATCGCTCCGGAAACAGCGATGAGCAAATGCCAGCATGCCGCCATGATTTCAGGAGGCTCCGACATCGGCGGCCTGGACTGAGCTGACATTGCATCAGCTCGCATTCAGGCGGTCGATCGGCCCCTTTTCCTTCCCAGCGGCGTGGCCCCACCTCAGGACAACTTCCGGCAGACGCCGACGCCAGCCTGGAATCGCTGTGCGGGGATAACGGCTATCAGTGCGACACCAGCTGCGACGATTGAGGGGGAGGCGCAGAGACATCGGTTGTTCCGAGTCGACTGTTCTGTCGTACTCGTCAATATAGTGGTGTCATGAGTAGCGAGCACATCGATCCCGCGACAGCAGCAGCCGACGTTGCTGCAATTACGGAAGCGGTCGACCCCCCACCGACAGGGACGGTCTACGCCTGGGGTGAAGAGACCTAAGAGGAGGGCAAGCCCGTCGCTCTGCCGCGACTGGACGGACGGGTCATTCCTGCAGCGATCGCTGGGGTGGCCATCGGGGCCGTGTCTGTGGCGGCGACACTGATCCTCACGACACCGCGCCAACCTGACCACTTCACCATCCGCCCAGTGCCCGTGGAGCAGACGCCAGCGCCGGCACCCCCGCCCGCAGCGGCATCGCCGGCGCCTATTGCCGCACCGCCGAAGCCCGCGACAGTACCGCCGGCAGCAGCACCGCCGCCCGCGGCTGTATCGTTGCCGCTGCCGAGCGCACAGCGAACGTTTAACCGGTCGCTAAGAGGCGACACTCCCGAAACGCAGAACGGAGCGGGCTTGTACCCCACCGAATCACCGGCCGCCATCGACTCCGAAGCGGAGTCGATGTGTAATGACCTCGCTAACGGCGGCAGCCTCCAGCCCTACATCACCGGCACTCTCCAGAAGAGTCCGACGCTCGCACCTTGGCAGGCGGCGCAAGTGATACACCAAGCCATCCAGGCTTACTGTCCTCAAGACGACAGGTAGAGGGCTTCGATAAGCCAGGTCGCTTAGATGGTGCAGCCCAACGACGCGCAGATTGGCCGGATCAGTGGCTCGTACGGTTACGAGCGCAGCAGTCTGGTCCGGCACCGAATTCCGGTTCAAAATTTACCTGACAAAATTGGCGCTATGACCCGGCTGGGGCGGCTTTAGCGTTGATATGTGGCAACTTTGGGGGCGATCGGCGCCTACCGGCGACCGGTCACTCCGTTCGCGGGCGCGACCCGCGGCCGCGGGTGTTGACCTGCCGCACTACCGCAGCACATAGGGACGTGTCACCGTCAGCACATTGAGGAGATCGCCATGTGGCATTCGGTGTTGTTGGCCGCACAGGACAACCCTCAAGCGGCGGGACTAATCCTGAAGGGCATCAAGGGGATCTTTGTGGCGATCGGCAGCGTCATCGCCGCCATCGTCTGCGGTGTCATCGCTGCGTTCAAAGGACGCAATCCCATCGGCTGGGGCATCCTCGGACTATTCTTCAGCATCTTGACACTCATCATCATCATTGTCATACCCAGCAAGCGAAAGTGAAGAGCCGAAACGTTTTTGGAGACAGCGCGCCGCTCACGCCGTGTCGTCACACGGGCCGGTCGCTTACTGGTTAGGTTCGTGGCCACCACGCGGCGCGGCCACGGGTGTCAAGCCGACCCGACACCGGATCGGCATCACGACGCAGTCAGGAGAGAGGCAGCCTGCCCAGCTGGTGCCCTGCTGCGCACTCGTGGAGCTTCCAGAGTCGCTCACCATCGAAGATCGCCCGCCTCAACCGCTCGCACCCGTGCGTAATTATGGCGTGTGATAGTGACATGGCTACGACAACGGCGGACCTTGGGCAGCTGCTCAGCCAGGTGAATCAGGCCACCACACTTTTGCAGCGCTCGGCAACGGTGCCCGATGAGGTGGGTCAGGTGATCGACAGCTTCGAGTCGGCGTTGGGTGCTGCGACTCCGCTGCGTCTGCAGGCCGACCCCTACCTGATGACCATGCTGTGGGCGGCGGCTTTCCGGGCGGAGAAGGCGCTTCGCCATGATGATGCCGCGCAGCGGCGTCGCGATGTTCGCGTTGCGCTCGAGCAGTGGCGCCATGCCTTGCGCGACCTCACCGAAGAGCGGCCGTACGCCGATGATGCGCCTCTGCGGGAGGTGCTGAACCGCACCGTCGGCATTCTTGCGGCACCGCAGAAGACGCTGGCCGACCTGCTCGGGGTGTCGGTCCGTCAGCTGCAGCGCTGGCTTGCCGACGACGGCAGTGAGCCGGGATCAGATGACGCGGCGCGTATTCGCGCGGTGGGACAAGTGGTCAACCAGCTGCGCCATTCGTTCACCGGTCCCGGGGTGGTGGCGTGGTTTCACCGCACGCATCCTGAGTTGGGCCGGCCTCCGGTCGAGTTGCTCGATGACCCGCTGTGCTACCCGCAGCTGTTGGCGGCCGCAGCCGGCGCTCGCGCGATGACGGCGTGACATTTACGGCATTTCGGCACGCGGCTTACGACTCGCCGTGGTGGGCGTTTCCCAGTTCACGCTCCGGTCGTTTCCACCGCGCACGCAACCAGACCGTC
>Ga0080006_1190117_pt1 | contig 15341 bp, 9 predicted proteins | sample RS3BMetagenome_FD_69209 | JGI IMG/M metagenome (GOLD analysis project Ga0080006, IMG submission 69209) | Ferric oxide microbial mat and aquatic microbial communities from Rainbow Spring, Yellowstone National Park, USA - RS3B (SPADES... ... | reverse complement strand
GCCCCACCCCCGCGGCCCCCCCCCCCCCCGACGACCGGCCCCCCCCCAGCCGGCGACCGACGCCCCACCCGGCAGCTGCCGGCGTCGTAACGTCGACACCCGTGCAACCCGTCCTCACCGTCGCCGAGATGCAGGCCGTCGATGCCGCCGCCCAGGCGACGGTCCCGCTGGAGGAGCTGGTGGCCCGGGCCGGCACCGCGGTGGCGACCGTCGCGCTGGCGATGCTCGGTGGCGCCTACGGGCGCCGGGTGGTGGTGGTGGCCGGCAGGGGGAACAACGGCGCCGACGGACGGGTGGCGGCCGGACGCCTGACGGGGCGGGGAGCGCGGGTCGAGGTGGTCGCGCCCGGCGACCGGTCGCACCTCCCACCCGTCGACCTGGTCATCGACGCCGCGTTCGGGACCGGGTTCCGAGGCGACTATGACGCGCCAGCCTGCCGGCCGGGGACGCCCGTCCTGGCGGTGGACATCCCGTCCGGTGTGCTGGGCGACACGGGGGAGGCACCGGGCAGCCCCCTGCCCGCCGACCGGACGGTGACCTTCGTCGCCGCCAAGCCGGGCCTGGTGCAGGGTGCCGGCCGATCTCTGGCGGGGAGGGTGGTCGTCGCCGACATCGGGCTCCCCGCAGGGCCCGCCCGCATCCACGTGCTCGAGGACCCCGACATCGCGGATCTGGTCCCCGAGCGGAACGAGGCGGGCAACAAGTGGGACGCCGCCGTGCTGGTGGTGGCCGGCTCCCCCGGGATGACCGGCGCTGCCGGGATGTGCGCCCGTGCCGCGCTCCGTACCGGATCCGGGATGGTCCGGCTCGGTGTGCCGGGAGGGGATCTGGCCGGATCGCCGGCTCCGGAGGCGGTCGGCCTCCCCCTGGCGGCCACCGGTTGGTCCGGGGACGCCCTGACGGCTGCCGACCGGTGCGGGGCCGTGGTGGTGGGGCCGGGCCTCGGGCGCGACCCGGCGACCGCGGCCGACGTGCGTCGGCTCGTCGCCCTGTCGCCGGTACCGGTCGTGGTCGACGCCGACGGGTTGTTCGCGCTCGGGTCGTTCGTCCCCGGACGCCCCCTCGAGTCCAGGGCTCCCGTCGTGCTCACCCCGCACGACGGCGAGTACGGGAGGCTGCTGTTGCCGCCCGGTCCGGACCGGATCGATGCGGCCCGCCGCCTGGCCGCCGCCTCCGGGACGATCGCGCTGGTGAAGGGGCCGACCACCACGGTGGCGGAACCGTCCGGACGGGTGCTGGTCGCCATGGCCGGCTCGCCCCGTCTGGCCACGGCGGGCACCGGGGACGTCCTCTCCGGCATGATCGGCGCCCTGATTGCCCGCGGGGTGGACCCGCACAGGGCGGCGGCGGCCGCTGCCCATCTCCACGGCCGCGCCGCCGGCCTGGGTCCGGTCGAGGGCCTCGTCGCGGGGGACCTCCCCGGGCTGGTCTCGTCGTTGTTCTCCGCGCTGCGGGATGGGCACCGGCGTGGTTGAGCGGTTCCGGCCGGCGTGGGCCGAGGTCGACCTCGACGCGGTCCGCCACAACGCTGCCGCGCTGGCCACCACCGCCGGCCGCTCGTCGCTGTGCGCGGTGGTCAAGGCCGACGGGTACGGGCACGGGGCCGTGCCCGTGGCGCGGGCCGCCATCGCCGGCGGCGCCTCGTGGCTGGCGGTGGCCCTGGTGGAAGAAGCGATCGTCCTGCGGGAGGCGGGCATCGACGTCCCGATCCTCCTGCTGTCCGAGCCGCTCCCCTCGGCGATGGCCGAGGCGGTCCGTCACCACCTGGTCCCGACCCTCTACACCCACCGGGGCGTGGAAGCGCTGAGCCGGGCGGCGGGCAGGGCCGGCGGAGGAGGCGGCCCGCCGGTCGAGGTGCACCTGAAGGTGGACACCGGCATGCACCGGGTCGGTGCGGACCCCGCCGATCTGGTGGGGTTGGCGGACCGGGTCACCGACGATCCGGCGCTCCGGCTCGGCGCGCTGTGGACCCACCTCGCGGTCGCCGACGGGGACGATCCCGGCGACCGCGAGTTCACTGCCCTCCAGCTCGCCCGGTTCGACCGGGCGGTGGCTGGTCTGCGCGCCTCCGGCATCCAGCCCCCCATGGTCCATGTGGCCAACTCGGCGGCCACCGTGCTCGTCCCGGATTCCCGGCGGGACATGGTGCGCTGCGGCATCGCCCTCTACGGCGTCGCGCCGTCCCCCGTCATCGCCACTGCGCTCGCCGGATCGGGTGGGGAGGACCGGGATGGGGGAAAGGGAGAGGGCCAGTCTCCCCGAGGGCTCGCTCCTGTGCTCTCGTTGCGGGCCCAGGTGGCGTTCGTCCGCGAGCTCGACGCCGGCGCCCGCCCCTCCTACGGCCGGAGGCGCCCCCTGCCCGAGCGTTCCGTGGTCGCCACCGTGCCTATCGGCTACGCCGACGGCGTTCCCCGGCGCCTGTTCGACGGTGGGGGGGAGGTGCTCATCGGGGGGGTCCGCCGCCCCCTGGCGGGCGTGGTGACCATGGATCAGATCGTCGTCGACTGCGGCCCGGATGACGGGCGGGCACCGGCGGTTCGCGTGGGCGACGAAGTGGTGCTGATCGGACGCCAGGGCGACCAAGAGATCGCCGCCTCCGAGTGGGCCGGACGGCTCGGGACCATCGCCTACGAAGTGCTGTGCGGCATCGGGCCCCGGGTGCCGCGGTTGACCGTGGGAGGGGACGCCGGGCGCCCGGACCGGACGGCCGACGCATCCGGCACGGTGCGCTGATCCCGGGAACGGAGTCGGGGCCGGGGTCTGAGTCTGAGTCGGGTGGGATCGGACGGGGTCGGGTGACCCGGCCGCGACCCGCTCAGCGGGCGAGGTCGTCCAGCCCGGCCATGCCGGCGACGAGGAACCGGACGGACGCGTCCACCGCCTGGTGCGGGGGGACCTGGCCGGACAGGACGAGCTCGGTGGCGGCCAGGAGGAACCCGATGACACCCTGGGTCGAGGTGACGAGGGCGGCACCGGGCGCCCCCGAACGGGCCAGCGGCTCGATCAGCTGACCGGAGAGCTCCACGTTCGTCTGCACCGACCGGCCGACGACCGCGGGGTCGCCCGACCCCCAGGGGTCGCGGAAGAGCAGTCGGAACGCCTCCGGCCGTTCGACGAAGTGGCCGAGGAAGGCCTCGACGAAACGGGTGAGGCGGGCCTCGGCGGTCACCGGGGCGGACACCGCCTGGCCGGTGGCGGCGAGGAGGTCATGGGCCAGTCCACCCATGACCGCCACCATCAACTCGGGGCGCCCGTCCGGGTAGTAGTGGTAGAGGAGCGTCTTCGACACCTCGGCGCGTTCCGCGATCTCGGCCAGCCCGCTCGCCGAGTAGCCCCGCTCGGCGAACACGCCGAAGGCGACCTCCTCGATCGACGCCATGCGCTGGTCGGGGCGCATCCGGATCCTCGGCTGAGGTGCTGGCGTCGCCACCCCGGGTACCTCCTCGCTCTCGCTCCCGCTTTCGCTCCCACCGGGCCCGCCCCCGCCGGCCCCGCCCCCGCCGGGCCAAGTGGTGCAGCGGCCCCCGAATCTGTCCGACGGGATCGTTCCCGGTCGCCGGGACCGGCTGCCTCGTCCGTCCCGGTGGAACGTCGATCCCGATGCTAAACCGGCGTCGCCTCCTGCCGGTGCACCTCCGGTCCCCGCGCCCGGTGGGTCCGGGCGGAGCGCCGGACCGCGACCGGTACCCTGTCGATCCTGTGTCTACAATGTTGCGAATGCGTTACGGACCGACACAGCTGTGGGCGTTCTACCGGAGCCCGCTGGGCGTGAAGCTCTACCGGTACGTGATGGGGTCGGTCATCACCACCGTGGTGTCCTTCAGCGTCCTCACCCTCGTGTTCGGCGTCCTCCACCTGTGGGGGGCGGTGGCGTGCACCGTGTTCGCCAACGTCGTGGCGACGGTCCCCGGCTACTGGCTGAACCGCAACTGGACATGGGGGAAGACGGGCCGGTCCGACGTTTGGCGCGAGGTGGCGCCCTTTTGGATCCTCTCCGTGGTGGGCATCGCCATCGCCATGGGCACGGCGACCCTGGCCGCCGACTACAGCCGTGCGCACGACCTCCACTCGTTGGCGTCGACCGCGGTGGTCGACGGGGCGAACCTCGTCGCCTTCGGCCTCCTCTTCGTCGGCAAGTACCTGGTGTTCAATCGGATGTTCGAGGCGGTCGCCCGCCGCTCAGGCGAGGAAGATCCGGTCGTCATCCCTACCCGGGTGCCGGCGACAGTCGCCGGGGCTCCCGTAGCCGCGCCTGCCGTCACCACGTCGTTCCCCGAACCCTGGAGCGCGACGCCGGCTGCCGGGCACGTCCCGGGTGCACCGGTACGCGCCCACCTGCGAGGCGGCCGGGCCGTACGTCACACGATCCCGGCCACCGTGCCGACCCGGAGCGGGTTCGGCGAGATGGCCGGTTCTGCGGTCGGCGACACCTGACCCCCTGACCCGGTCGGTGTCCGGCCCGGGAGCCGCGAGCCGGGTGCCGTCACGTCTCCGGTACGTCCTCGTCTCCGGCTCCCCGTACCACCCCGATCGGCCTTCTGGTGTCGGAGCCGGACACCCCGGGCCCGCCTGCGGGCGGAAGTCCCCGCCCACTGGGATGCTCCTGTCCGGAGACGGATGCCTCCTCGTCGCCACCGGTGAGGACCCGGAGGCGGCCCCCGGGACCGGGGGCGGCCGGGGATCCCGGGGGGTCTCCACCGAGCACCACATGGATGGCGGTGCCGCCGTCCGGCGGATTGTGGAACGTGACCTCCCCCTGTGCCAGCCCGGCGAAGAGACGGATGGTCCCGAAGATGTCGTCGTCCTCCGTGGTGGGCGCTTCCGAGTGGACCCCGTCGTCGATGATGTCCACGACCAGGTGGTCCCCGTCGATCCCGAGGGTGACCTCCACCCTCGACACGGTGGCGTAGCGCCGGGTGTTCCCGATCGCCTCCAGGACGATGTGGTGGACGATCGTCTGAGTCGTCCAGTCGAGATCGAGGTCCGGGTCGCTCCGGAGGGTCAGCGCCGGCGGTCGCCGGCCGGAGGTGGTGTCGAACAGGTCGGCCACCGAAGCGGTGAGGGCGGACGCCAGTCCCTGGTCGGTCAGGACGGACGGACGGACGGCGGTCATCAGGCGCCGGAACGACTCGACCCGGTCGGCGACGTCCCTGCGGACATCGTCCAGGGCGGTGGTGAGGATGCCGGCGGACTCCGGGGGGAGCGAGGAGAACGCCGCCTGCATCAGGGCCCCCAGGGTCCCGAGGGAACCCGCCGCCAGTTGGTGGAGCTGTGACGCCATGCGGTGGCGGTCGTCGTCGACCGCGTGGACCAGGTTGGACAGCAGCCGCCTGCGCTCGGCGTCCTCTGCCTCCAAGGCGCGGTAGAGGTCGCGGGTCTCCCGCGCCATGACGAGCTGGCGTGCCGTCACCACCAGGACGAGTCCGCCGAGGAAGCACACCGTGTAGGGGACCACCCAGGGCGTGCGCCCGTGGAGGAGGAGCGTCTCGACGACGAGCACCGGGACGGACGCGAAGACCAGCACCGGGATCACGCTCCGCCGCCGGACCTGTTCCTCGGGCGCCAGCCGCTCGAGCCCCCTCCCGGTCTTCCGGCGAGCGAACAGCGGGATCATCAACAGGAGCCCCATGCTGACCGCTTGGACCGCGAGCAGCGGGGGCGACGGGAGCCGGAACCGGTCGACTCCCTGGGCGACCTGCAGCCACGCGTCGGCTGCCCCGGCGAGGCAGGCGGCTATCCCGACCCACTGCACCAGCCTGGTGCGGTTCGGGATCCTGACGTAGAGCATGGCGGATCCGGCGGCCGCGGCCGGCATGGCGGCGGCGGTGGCGGCGGCCGGCACCACCAGCCACAGCGCACCCGACCGGGCCATGGACGGCACCACCAGGACGAGGACCGGGGCGATCCCTGCGGCCAGGGCGATCGCCGCGTCGATCACGTCGATCGTCAGGTTCCGCCGGCCCGACTTCTTGGCGACGAGGTAGCCGACCGCACCGCACCACAGGACCGCAACCAGGCCGATGAGCACGCCGAAGGCGACCTTGAACACGGGGAGCCCGGTGAGCACGGCCAGGACCACCGCCACGCCGACCAGGTAGGCCGCGGACAGTCCGGCCGCCCACAGGCGCCAGAACGTCCGGTCGGCGGGGGGGGTCCTGCGAGCCGCGAGCATCGAGAGCACCAGGGCCGGCGTGGTGTACAGGCCGGCCACCACCGCCCACGCCACGCCGTAGGCGCGCTCGCCGTGCACCTGTGAGGCGAGGCCGGTGACCGCCAGTCCCGAGGCCACCCAGAAGGCGACCAGCCCTCGGCGGAGCCGATCGGGGAACACGAATCCGGAGTGCGACTGCTCGCTCGCCGTCCGACCCTGCTCCACCCCGATGCCGGTGCTGGTCGACCCCGCTGGTCCCATGCTCCCTCCACGACCCGCGCCACCCCTCGGCCGGTGCGGTCACCTCGCCCGGTCGCTGTGCGACCTACCGGCCGTGTCGCCGGGAGCGGTGCGTGCGTCCTGCGCACGCACGTCGCTCCGGATCCGCACGGAGACCGCTTTCGTCCGCGGCCCCACGTCCCCGGCGCGCAGCCCGGCCACGGTACCAGGCTGCGGTCTCCACGCGCCCGTGCCGTCGGTCCACGGTCCACGGTCCACGGTCGGCAGTCGGCAGTCGGCAGTCGGCAGTCGGCAGTCGGCAGTCGGCAGTCGGCAGTCGGCAGTCGGCAGTCGGCAGTCGGCAGTCACGGGCCGGCCCGGTCCCGCCATCCGGCGGTTACCATGCTCCGGTGGCCGAGACGACCGAGCTCGCCGATCTGGCCCGCGAGGCGGCAGGATGTACGCGGTGCGCGCTGGCCGCCGGGCGGACCCAGGTGGTCTTCGGCACCGGCGACCCGGAGGCCGATCTCCTCCTGGTGGGCGAGGCCCCCGGCCGCGACGAGGACCTGTGTGGCGAGCCGTTCGTGGGCCGCTCCGGGAAGTTGCTCGACCGTCTGTTGGTCGAGGAGCTCGGAGTCGACCGGCGCCGTTGCTACATCGCCAACGTGGTCAAATGCCGTCCCCCCGGCAATCGGGACCCCCGGCCCGAGGAGATCGCCGTCTGCCGCCCCTACCTGGCCGCCCAGATCGACCTGATCCAGCCGGCGGTGGTGGTCACCCTGGGCAACTTCGCCAGCCGGCTGCTCCTCCAGACGGACCAGGGGATCACCAGACTCCGCGGTCGGTCCTACCCGTTCGGTCACGCCCGGCTGGTGCCCACCTTCCACCCGGCGGCGGCTCTCCGGTCGGGCGGCGAGGTCGTCGCCCAGATGCGCGCCGACCTGGTGCGGGCGAAGCACCTGCTCGGCTGGTCCTCGGAGCCCGAGGCGGGAGTGGTCGGTCCGGTGGAGGTCGACGGGTGAGCGCCCCGGCTGCATCGACTGATCCCGGCGACTATCGGGCGGCTGCTGTCCCCGCCTCCGGGCAGTCAGTGGTGGCCCGGACGCCGGACGCGGCCGGGACCCGGGCGCTGGCGGCGGCCCTCGCCCCCCTGTGCCGGCCCGGCGACGTGCTGCTCCTCGCCGGCGACCTCGGCGCCGGCAAGACGACCTTCGCCCAGGGGTTCGGTCGCGCGCTCGGGATCACCGAGCCGGTCACCAGCCCGACCTTCACCTTGGTCCGCCAGTACCTGCTCGGTGAGGGTGCGAGTCCCGGCGGTGACGGGACCGCCGGAGAGGGTGCCGGCGGTCAAGGCGGCCACAATGGCACGGCAGGGACCGGCGCCAGGGCGGACGGTGGACCGGGTGGTGGCCTGCGGATGCTGCTGCACGCCGACGTCTACCGGCTCGACGCCCTGGCGGAGGTGGTCGACCTCGGCCTCGGTGAACTGGTCGAGGACGGAGGAGTGGCCCTGGTGGAGTGGGGGGACGTGGCGGCCCCGGTGCTCGGAGCCGGGGCGCTGCTGGTCCGGCTGGAGGCGCCACCCCTACTGGCGGGAGCGGCCGCGGGCACCCGACCGGCTGGCGACACCAGGGGAGAGGCTTTCTCGCCTGATCAGCTCGGCGATCCGGCCGAGACGGAGCGGTTGGTCACGGTCGCGGCGCAAGGGCCGCGGTGGGCCGACCGCTGGGAGACGCTCGAGTCGGTCCTGCGCCCATGGGCGCCGTCGTGAACCTCCTGGCGATCGAGTCGGCCACCGACCTGGTGGGAGCGGCGGTGGTCACCTCCGAAGGGCGGATCTTCGAGCGGTCCCATGCGGGGGGTCGCCAGCACGCCGAGCTCCTGGCTCCCTCCGTCGACGCCGTGTGCCACGAGGCCGCCCTGGCGGTCGCGGACCTCGACGCGGTGGCGGTCGACATCGGCCCGGGCCTGTTCACCGGGTTGCGGGTGGGGGTGGCGACGGCCAAGGCCCTGGCGCAGGGTCTCGGGGTGGGGCTGGTCGGCGTCACCAGCCTCGATGTGCTGGCGGCCGACGCGGTGGCTCGAGTGGCAGCTGGCACGATGACCGGGCAGGTCGGGGACCTGACCGTGGTGGCGGTGGTCGACGCCCGGCGGGGGGAGGTCTTCGTCGCCCGCTACCGCTTCGGCTCCCCCTCCGGTGGGCGACCGGCAGCGGGGACCGGCACGGCGGGGGCGGGCGGTGGACCGGGCACCCTGGTCGAGGATCCGGCGCACTCGCCCGTCGCCGGTCCGGAGCTCCTGGTCCCCGAGGTGCTGGCGGCCTCCCTCGCTGCAGGTCCGCCGGGAGGCGGGCGCACGGTGGTAGTGGGCGGGGGGACGCTGCGCTACCGCGACCTGCTCCGGGCCGTGCCCGGAGTGGACCTGTCCGTGGCGGAGGAGGTCCGGGCGCCCTCTCCGGTGGTGCTCGCCCGCCTCGCCCTGGCCCGGCTCGAAGCCGGGGAGCCGCTGGTCGCCCCGGTCGACCTCGTACCCGAGTACCGGCGCGACGCCGACGCGAAGATCAACTGGGAGCAGCGGGCGCCGGTCGTCCCGGGGTCCCCGGTCGCGCCGCCCACTCCTCGATGAGCGCGAGCTCCGGCGGTGCCCGGGACGGATCCGCCCCGGTCGCCCGGCCCGGTGCGGGACGGGACCGGGTGGAGGTGGTGGTGGCGCCCATGCGCCCCCGCGACCTCCACGGCGTGCTCCGGATCGAAGAGGCCGTGTTCGCTGCCCCCTGGAGCCACCGCCTGTTCGTCGAGGAACTGGCCCAGCGCACCTCGCGTGCGTACCGGGTGGCGTGGATCGGCACCGACATCGTCGGCTTCGCCGGCCTCATGGCGGTCGACGACGAGGCCCACGTGAACAACGTCGCCGTCGACCCCGCCTGGCAGGGACGCGGCCTGGGGACTGTGCTCGTCCTCGACCTGGTCCGGGTGGCCCTGGCGCGGGGCCTGCGCCACCTCACCCTCGAGGTGCGGGTGGGCAACGAACCCGCACTCGCCCTCTACCGCCGGTTCGGCCTGTCCCCGGTCGGGGTGCGGCCCAACTACTACCCCGAGACCGGTGACGACGCGCTCGTCATGTGGGCGCGCGACATCGACTCGGATGCCTACGCACGACGGCTGGCCGCCATCGAGGCCGTCATCCCCGGAGACCTGGGGGTCACCACCAGGGCGTGAGTGGCGCCGGGACCCGGCGGGCTCCTCGCCGGCTCGACCGACCGGACCTCGCCGGCCGGTGAGGGGTGGCCAGGCGGCGTCGGCCTGACGGGGCAGGGGGATCCTCGCCGGTATCCTCGGAGGGTGGCTACCCTTCCCGTCCCCAGCCCGGCCCATCGCGTCCTCGGCATCGAGACGTCGTGCGACGAGACGGCGGCGGCGGTGGTCGACGGGGGCTCGGTCATCGTGTCCTCGGTGGTCTCCAGCCAGATCGACCTCCACGCCCGCTACGGCGGTGTGGTCCCCGAGCTGGCCGGCCGGGCCCATGTCGAGTTGCTCACCCCGGTGCTGGCCGAAGCCCTGGAGGCTGCGGGCAGCGACGCGTCGGGGACCGGGATCGACGCCATCGCGGTCACCTGTGGGCCCGGGCTCATCGGGTCGCTGCTGGTGGGAGTAGCCGAAGCGAAAGCGCTGTCGCTGGCCTGGGGGGTGCCCTTCGTCGGCGTGAACCACCTCGAGGCCCACCTGTTCGCCTCGTTGCTCGAGCAGCCCGACCTGGGCTGGCCGCTGGTGGTCCTGCTGGTGTCGGGGGGGCACACCCTGCTGGTGGAGGTGTCCGCACCCGGTCGCTACCGGCTGCTCGGGGGCACGGTCGACGACGCGGCCGGCGAGGCGTTCGACAAGGTGGCCCGGTTCCTCGGGCTCGGCTATCCGGGTGGCCCCGCCATCGACGCCATCGCCGGGGAGGGGGACCCCGAGGCGTTCGCCTTTCCCCGCGCCTTCCTCGACGAGGGCTACGACTTCTCCTTCAGCGGGCTGAAGACGGCCGTCGTCACCACGGTGCGCCGGCAGCCCGGAGCCGACACCGCCGACGTGGCCGCCTCGTTCCGCCGGGCGGTGGTGGACGTGCTGGTGGCCAAGGCCCGCCGGGCCGCGGCGGACGTCGGGGCCCGGGCCCTGTGCCTGGCCGGCGGCGTGGCGGCCAACTCGCTGTTGCGGGCGCGAGTGGAGGAGGCCTGCGCCGAGGACGGCATCGGGGCGTTCCTCCCCAGCCGGGCGCTGTGCACCGACAATGCCGCCATGGTGGCCGCGGCCGGCTGGTGGCGCCTCGGCCACGGGGGACCGAGCGACCTGTCACTCGGCGTCGACCCGAACCTCCGGCTGGTGCCCACGGTGTGAGGGGACCGAGCCGCACAGCCCGGTAGGTCTTCCCCGCCGATTCGCCTGGTCCGTGCACGGCCCGCTCCGATGCGCTACGTTGCCCGAGAAGTCGGCGTCGATGTCTATCGACTTCCTCCACATCGGTTGACATCACATCGTTTGATTGCATGACCAGAGGAGGCGTTGCCCACGATGGTGTGGCAGCTCCCCACGCGAGACGTAGCACGAGTGACGTAAGGGGTTTGGAATGTCGGGTTCGCAAGGTGGGTTCGTGGGTCGTACGTCGAAGCTGTTGTTGGCGGTGTTGGTCGCCGTGCTCGGCATGGTGCCGCTCACCGTGCTCACCGCGGTGACCGCCGCCACCCCGGCGGGGGCGTCGATCACGGGCACCCTCGTGTCCGGCACGTTCGCGCTCGACGGGGAGGCGTGCCCGACCTCCACCACCTGTTATGCGGTTGGTCAGACTAGCTCGGCGACAGGAACCGGGGAGGTAGGCGCGATCGTGCCGATCAACAACGGCTCGCCGAGCACGACTGTGACGGGTGTCACGGGTACGACTTACCTCGACGCCATCACCTGCCCGTCGACCAGCGTCTGCTACGCGGTCGGCGCCAACGGTACGAACGGAGTGTTCGTGACGATCACGCTGGGCGCTTCGCTCACCGACGCTGTCACGGTGGTCAGTTCGGTGGCCTTCTTGACCGGCATTGCGTGCACTTCGGCATCGGACTGCACCGTGGTCGGTGGCGTCTCCCCGGGGGGTGCGATTGTTCCGGTCACCATCACCTCGGGTGTCGCCACGCCTGGAACCGAGGTCCTTCCGGCGAATACCGACACGTTCGACGCCGTCGAGTGCACGTCCACCACGCAGTGCGTCGTGGTCGGCATGGCGGTGATCGGCTCACCACCTACCGCTACCTTTACCGCTGGCGCCGTCACCTACGACCCATCGACAAACGCCGCCGGGACGGCCCAAGACGTCTCCGGCGCTGCTCTGACCGGCATTTCGTGCACGTCCGCGTCGTGCGTGGCGACGGGCTTTACCGCGACCGAGGGCGAGGTAGTGCCGGTGAGCGTTAGCGGCGTCCTGGGATCTCCGACCGTGGTGTCCGCGAGTAGTGGGCTCCGAGGGATCGACTGCGCAACTGGGGGGCCGTGTGTGGCGGTGGGAACTACCGCTCAGAGCTATGGAGTATTCGTCCCGGTCACCGCCGCCGGAAAACCCGGTACATCGGAAACGACGTCCGCGCAGGTTGACTTGCTGGGAGTCAACTGTTCCTCGATCACCACCACGACCGCCACCTGCTCGGCGGTCGGGGGAAGCAACTATGGCGGCGTCGTCGTCGCCTTGACCCAGGCCGCTGCGTTGTCGATCACCACCACCTCGCTGGCAACCGGCACCTATGGCAGCACCTACACGCAGTCGTTGACGGCGTCCGGTGGTGCCGCGCCCTACACCTGGTCGTGGGCCGCAGCCACCGGATCGTCGTTGCCGCCGGGCCTCGGCATCACCAGCAGCACCTCCAGTCCCTACGACGGGACCATCTCGGGTAGCCCCACCGCCGCGGGGACCTTCTCGGTCGTCATCACCGCCACCGACTCGACCAACGCGACCGCAAGCACCACGCCGCTGTCGCTGACCGTCACCGGGACCATCCCCGGCCCGCCCACCGGGCTGACCGCCACCTCAGCCGCAGGGGCTATCGACCTGAACTGGACCGCACCCACCAATACCGGGGGTGCGACCTCGCTGACCTACGACGTCTACCGGGGTACTTCCGCCACCGGACCGTTCTCGAGTATTTTTACCGGCCTCCACACCGCCAGCTACACCGACACCACCGCCGCGGTGGGAACCACTTACTACTACGAGGTGTACGCGGCAAACTCGATCGGGCAATCGGCGACCGCCGCGGGCCCGGCATCCGCTGCGGCGGCCAAAGGTGACACCTCGACGAAGGTCGCGTCGAGCCACAACCCGGCCAACCCGTTCGACCCGATCACCTTCACCGCCACCGTCGCCCCCGTCGCGCCTGCGACCGGAACGCCGACCGGCACCGTCAGCTTCACTGACAACGGAAACGTCATCAGCGGTTGCTCGTCCCAGCCGCTGAGCGCCGCGACCCCTGACACCGCCACCTGCACCACCCCGGCGGGCCTGCCCATCGGCACCCAGTCCATCCAGGCCAACTACAGCGGGGACACGTCGTTCAACGGGAGCTCGGTCCCCGGGAGCAGCCCCGGTTTGCTGAGTCAAACCGTCAACCAGTACACGACCACCACGTCGGTCGCGCTCTTGAGGGGCAGCAATCCTTCGACCCCGGGCACGCCGCTCACCTTCACCGCCACCGTGTCGGCGTCGCCGACCAGCCCGTTCCTCTACACGCCGACCGGGGCCGTCCAGTTCACCGTGGGTGGCGTCGCCATCAGCGGGTGCTCGTCCCTGCCGCTGAGTGCCACGACCACTGACACCGCTACCTGCACCACGACTGCGCTGCCTATTGGGGCCAACCAGACGGTGACCGCCAACTACCTCGGCGACTCGTTCGCCCAGGCCTCGTCGGGATCCACCTCCCATACGGTGAGCCAGTACACCCCCACCGTCGCTACCCCGACGGTCAGCCCCTCCGCCCCGTACTTCAGCCAGTCGGTCACCATCTCCACCACGGTGACCGGTACGGGTCCGACCCCCACCGGCACGGTGACCTTCAAGGTCGGCAGTGCGAACATCGATACCGCGTGCACCAACGTCACCCTCTCCTCGGGATCGGCCAGCTGCACCACCACGTCGTTGGCGGTGGGCACCAAGGAGGCGATCACCGCCGTCTACTCCGGTGACACCAACTACGCCGGCGCGACCTCTGCTTTGACACCGGTCACCGTCGCTTTGGTGCCCACCACCACCAAGGTGGCCAGCTCGGCTTCCCCGTCGTCGGTGGTCGGCGAGTCGGTCACCTACACCGCATTCGTCGACTCCTCGGAGGTCGGCACCACGGTGGACCCGACCGGGAAGGTCACCTTTTCGGACAGCTCTGCGACGCCTACCGGGTGCACCAGCGTTACTCTCCAATCGACGTTCTTCGGCAACACCGCCACTTGCACGGTGACCTACACCGCTGTCGGTGTCGGTTCGTCCACCATGACCGCCACCTACACCCCCGCCAACGGGGATTTCGGCGGATCGCAGGCCTCGGTCTCCCAGGGGGTCAGTGCCGCACCTACCACCACCACGGTGTCCTCGTCGCCCCAGCCCTCCACCTTCGGCCAGTCGGTGACCTTCACCGCCACGGTGGCCCCGGTGGCCCCGGGTGCGGGCACTCCGACGGGATCGGTGGTCTTCTACGACGGCTCGACGACGCTGTGCAGCTCTGTTGGCACCAACGACTCGACGGCGACCTGTACCACCTCGGCGCTGGTGGCCGGGGCCCACTCGATCACCGCCGTTTACTCCGGTGACGCCAACTTCAAGACCTCGACCTCGCCTACCTTCACCCAGAACGTGAACCAGTCGGGCACCCGCACCGTGGTGACCTCGAACGTGTCCTCGAGCACTTCGAATCCCTCCACCTACGGCACCACGGTGACCTTCACCGCCACGGTGACTCCGTCCACGCCGGGGGCTGGTGCCCCGACGGGCACGGTGCAGTTCGCGGACGCGTTCCCCGGGGGAAAGCCGGTGGTGTGCTCCAACGTCGCCCTCACTCCGAACACGGCGGGGACGGCGTCGACGGCGACCTGTAAGGAGTCGCTCTTCGTCGTGGGCACCCACAACATCACCGCCTCCTACGCCGGTGACGGCAACTTCTCCGGATCGGACTCCACCAGCAACCCGATCAGCCAGATGGTCGGTCAGGCCACCCCGACGGTGACCATCACCTCGACCAACCCGTCCGGCTCCTCGGTCTACGGGCAACCGGTGACCTTCGACGTGACGGTTGCGAATACGGCCGGCCTGGCCGGCACCCCGACCGGCACGGTGGCGATCACCGCCAACGGGATCACCCCGACCCTGTGCACGGTGACCCTGCTCGACGGAGCGGGGAGCTGCACCACCTCGTCGACGTCGGCGCTCGCCTTCGTCGCCAACAGCTCCCCCTACGCGGTCACCGCCACTTACAACGGTGACCTCAACTTCGCCACTGCCACCGGGACGACCTCCTACATGGTGAAGCAGGCGTCGACTCAGACCCTTCTGGCCTCCTCGGCCAACCCGTCGGTCGTGGGCCAGCCGGTGACCTTCACCGCCACCGTCTCGGTCGACGCCCCCGGAGGGGGCACGCCCACCGGAACGGTCACCTTCTCGGACGGCACGACGACGATCGTGTGCGCAAAGGGCTCGGTCCCCTTCAACGGGACCACGGCCACCTGCATCACCACGTTCACCGCCACAGCCACCGGTAAGTCGGCACCAGACATCACGGCTGCCTACGGTGGTGACTCCAACTTCGCCACCTCGAATGAGGTGTCCTCCCAGACGGTGAACCCGGCCCCGACCACCACCACGGTGTCCTCGTCGCCCCAGCCCTCCACCTTCGGCCAGTCGGTGACCTTCACCGCCACGGTGGCCCCGGTGGCCCCGGGTGCGGGCACTCCGACGGGATCGGTGGTCTTCT
>Ga0080006_1145681_pt1 | contig 15342 bp, 12 predicted proteins | sample RS3BMetagenome_FD_69209 | JGI IMG/M metagenome (GOLD analysis project Ga0080006, IMG submission 69209) | Ferric oxide microbial mat and aquatic microbial communities from Rainbow Spring, Yellowstone National Park, USA - RS3B (SPADES... ... | reverse complement strand
GAGTTGGTGCGGTCGGTGCTGTGGTGGCTTTTTCACTGGAAGACGGCGCCCCCCGCCAGGGGCTGGGGCGGCCCCCTTGGGGCGAAGGGGTCGTTCGCCGCCGCGCCGGTGCCCCGGCCGCCGCATCCGACCAGACCGATATTGATCACGTCGCTGCCGGCGGCGTGAACCGAGGGAACCGCCACCCCCGAGAGGGCCGAGGCCGCCGCCACCGCGCCGGTGGTCTTGAGAAAATCACGTCGAGTCGCGCCGTTCTTCGGCTCGGTCATCGGGTCGGCTCCATTTTGTGATCGATCGGAGAGAATCGGGCCAGAGGATTGGCCGCTTTCTCCAGGGTAAAGGGTCAAGGCGCAGGCGTCCAGTCACCCGAATCGACGGTGGACATCCTCGCGGTCGCCTGGTAAAGTTGCCTCGATGCGAAGTGTTAAATCTTCGTCGAACATCGCGGGCGACGACGTCGGCGCGCCACGGGGGAGTTTGCCGATGAAGGCGACGCATGAGGCTTGTTCCGGATTTCTTCGCCAGCAACCCAGCCGCAGGGAAGCTCTCCGAGCCGGTGCCCTGACGCTCTCGGGCCTCGGCCTTCCCGGCCTGTTCCGGTCGCGAGCCCTGGCGTCGAGCGGTGAGGTCACGCGGTCATCCACCGGATTTGGCCGGGCGAAGTCGTGCATCCTGATCTTCCAGTGGGGCGGGCCGAGCCAGCTCGACACCTGGGACCCCAAACCGCATGCTCCGGCGGAGATCCGCGGCTCGTTCTCGCCGATCGCCACCCGGACGCCCGGCGTGTTTATCTCCGAGCACTTCCCGCTCCTGGCCCAGCAGACGCATCGGCTGGCGATCATCCGATCAATGACCCACGACGACCCGGCGCACCTCTCGACGGCCCACCGCCTGCTCACCGGCCACCTCGCTCCGACGCCGAACTCCGACGCCGCTCCCCCCTCGAACAGCGACTCGCCTCACCTCGGCTCGATCGTCGCCAAGGTCCGGCCCAGTCGCGGCGTGATCCCGTCGAGCGTGACCATGCCCTGGACCGTCGCCCACCCCGCCGCGCCGGGCGGCCGGGCACCCGGTCAGAACGCCGGCTGGCTCGGCAAGACCTTTGATCCCTTCCGCGTCGAGGGAGATCCCAACTCCCCCCGGTTCCGGGTCGCCGGGCTCGACCTGCCCGAAGGTGTTTCGCCCCAGCGGATCCAGGATCGCCGTTCGTTGCTCGCTGCCTCGGCCTCAACCAGCGTCTCGGGCTCGACCTGGGACACCTTTCAGACCCGGGCGCTCGACACCCTGACGACCGCCGAGGCTCAAGGGGCCTTCCGGATCGACGGCGAAGACCCTCGCCTTCGCGATCGTTACGGCCGACACATCCACGGCCAGTGCCTCCTGATGGCTCGACGTCTGGTCGAGGCCGGGGTCGGGCTGGTCACGGTGAACTGGCACGACGACGGCCAGAATTTCTGGGACACGCATGGCAACAACTTCAACCGGCTCAAGAACGACCTCATGCCCCCGGCCGATCGGGGCTTCGCTACTCTGCTCGACGACCTCGACGCCCGGGGGATGCTCGACGAGACCTTGGTGGTCTGGGTCGGCGAATTTGGCCGGAATCCCCGGATCAACGCCGCCGCCGCCGGTCGAGAGCACTGGCCCCGGTGCTACTCCGCCGCCCTCGCCGGTGGCGGGGTCGCCGGAGGTCAGGTCTACGGGGCCAGCGACCGCTGGGCCGCCTATCCGGCTCGCGACCCGGTCAGCCCCGACGACCTGGGGGCGACGATCCTCCACGCCCTGGGTATCGACCCAAGTCAGGAGCTGACCGACCCGGTCGGCCGGCCGCTCCGGATCAACAACGGCCGGCCCGTCGCCGAGCTGTTCGCCTGACTCAAGGGGTCAACCGGGCCTTGCCAACCGCTCGCCAGCCCCGGGTGAGGGCGACGGCGAGATGCCCCATCTTGGGATGCTCGGGCTCGATGTCGACTGGCAAATCGTGAGCCTTGAGGGCCTCGGTCGTGGTGGGTCCGACCGAGGCGACGACAACCGACCGGGAGAGAGCCTCACGGACCTCGGCCTCCCGGCCTTCCCGGGCGGCGATCTGCAAGAAATGGACGACCTGCTGGGCCGAGGTGAAGACCACGGCGCCGATCCGACCCTCGGCGATCTCGCCGATCGCCCGGACCAGCGGCTTGAGATCCTCGGGAAGGTCCCAGCCGTAGACGGCCACGCTCGTCACGGTCGCCCCTCGGGATTCGAGCCCCCGGATCAGCTCGGGAGCGGGCTGGCCGTATTCCTGGACGGCGACCCGGAGGCCGTTGACGGGGAGATCGGCGTCGAGCGCGGCGAGGAGGTCGCGCCAGGTGTTGGGCTCGGGGGCCTGGAGGTCGATCCGGGCTCCCAGCTCGCGGAGCGGCGCGACGGGCTTTGGTCCCCGGATAGCCACCTTGGCCCGTTTGAGCGCCTCGACCCACTCGGCCCGGGGATATTTCGTCTCGATCTCGCGGGTCAGGTACCGGGTGCCGACCCCGGTGAGGAAGATGACGAGGTCGAACTCGCCGGCGATCAGGCGGTCGGCAAAGGCGATGGCCTGGGGATTGTCGCCGATTGGGACCTCGCGGAGGCTCGGAGCCTCGACCGGCTCGCCTCCTTGCTTGCGGATCAGGTCGGCCATCGGGCCGGCCATCCGGGCCTCGAAGATCGCCACCCGGAGGCCGTCGAGGCCGGTCGCGGTCGAGTCAGGAAAGCTCATGGCGTGGGATCAACTCCAGCGGAGAGAGGTCAGGCCAGGAAGGGGCGGATCTCGGGGCCGGTTCGCGAGTCGGCAGTTCACGCAGAGGCAGGTCGGGAGCCTTGGTCTTGTTCCGGGACCGGCCGGATCTCCATCTTAACGCATGGCTTGCCGAAATGGGCCATCCCCTTCGGCCAGGGTCGTGGCCTCAGGGCGAGCCCTGCCGCATCCTGATCACCGGCGATGCCTTCGTGGCGACCAGAGGCAGGAGCCAGCCCCGGCGATCCTCAAGCAGCGACGCGAGATCCGCAGTCCGCCCTCCCATTTTGATCGTCGATCGACCATCAATCCCCGAACGCCACCCGCTGCAACTCGCGACGCATGGGCGTGCCGTCGTTGTTGCTCAAGCCGATGCGCTGGATCAGGAGAATCGCGAACCTGCCTTTCTTCGGGTCAAGCCAGGCCTGGGTGCCAAAAGCCCCGCCGTGGCCGATCGAGCCGGGCGAGAGGGCCTCGGTCACTCCGGTCGGCTTTTTGACGTACGCCCAGGTGAGGCCGAAGCCCATGCCGTCGACGAACCCGCAGGGGATCTCGCCGGTCTGGAGCCGGGTCATCTCGGCGAGGGACGACTCGGCGACGATTCGCCGACTCGGTTCGATCCCCCTGGTGAAAAGGCCCCGCCCGAGGATCATCCGGTAGAACTTCGCCAGGTCGGGAGCCGTCGAATAAAGCCCGCCGGCCGGGCTCGGCGGCCGATCCCCCACCCTCGGCGCGACCTTCGCCGAGGCGACGGGATGAAGGCCATCGACATCCTTGGAATAAGTCATTGCCAGCCGACTCATCTGATCGGGGGTCGGGTAGAACGTGGTGTCGGTCATGACCAGCGGGTCGAAGATCCGGGTCTTGAGGAAGTTTTCATAGCTCATCCCCGAGGCCACCTCGATCAAGCGCCCCAGGGTATTGATCCCGGCATTACTATACGACCACCGCGACCCCGGCTCGAACGAGAGCCGACGCCTTCCGTAAAACTCGCTCGATTCGGCGAGCGTCGTGGCCGGCTTCGCGTCGCGCTCGGGCGAGTCGGGCAGGGGGGCGTCGGGCAGGCCCGAGGTGTGGGTCATCAGGTCGCGAATCGTGATCGGTCGCGAGGGTTGTTTGGTGACATAAGAATCTCCCTGGTGCCAGCCCAGCCTCATCTGGCCCTGGAAGCTGGGCAGATGCTTGGCGACCGGATCATCGAGGCCGAGTTTTCCCTCCTCGACGAGGATCATCACGGCGACCCCGGTGATCGGCTTGGTCATCGAGGCGATCCGGAAAAGCGTGTCAGGCCGCATGGGGCGGGCTTCCTCGATGTCGGCCAGGCCGACGGTCGCGAACGCGTCGATGCCACCCATGTTGCCGACGACCGCGACGGCTCCGGCGATCTCCCGGTCGTCGACGAACGGCTCTAAGGCGGATCGGACCCGGTCGCGGGTGGGCCCGTCCTGCCCGATGGCAAGGGTCGGCAGGCCGATCGCCAACCAGCTCATGGTCACCAAAAGAAGCATTTTCATGAGGTTTCTCCGGTTCGAAATTTCATGAGGTTGCCGCGGAAATTCAACGGCGTCTCGGCGACAAGTCGATGACTGGTCGAACTTTCGGATCAAGCGAATGAAGGAGCAGACGGGGATCGGCCGACGGAGACCGGCGATTTTTTCGGGTGACATTTGGGTCAGAATCGGCGATCCTTGAGATCCCGAGGGCACCCGGGCGCCGCGCGGGGTCGTGCGAGCCAGGGTCCCGATACCAGACTTCGATGAGTGCCACCGATGATTCACAACTTGCCTCGAAGATGGTCGCTCGTCGCCATTTTCGCCCTCGCGGTCTGGCCGACCGTGGCGACCTCCGCTGACTGGAAGATCGCCGACGGCCCGCTCCTGACGAAGTGGGCCAAGGATGTCCGCCCCGATGCCCCCTTGCCCGAGTACCCCCGGCCGCAGATGGTCCGGGCCGACTGGATGAACCTCAACGGCCTCTGGCAGCTCAGCTTCGGCAAGTCGGGCGATGCTCCGCCGGTCGGCAAGACGCTCGACCAGCAAATTCTCGTCCCGTTCCCGGTCGAGTCGGCGCTCTCGGGCGTGATGAAGCACGACGACCGCCTCTGGTATCGCCGGATCTTCGCCACGCCGCAAGCCTGGGCCGGCCGCCGGATGATTCTTCACTTCGGCGCGGTCGACTGGGAAAGCACCGTCTGGGTCAACGGCAAGGAGCTGGGCACCCACAAAGGGGGCTTCGACGCCTTCAGCTTCGACATCACCGACGCCCTCAAGCCGGGCGTCGAGAACGAGCTGATCGTCCGAGTCTTCGACCCGACCGACGCCGGGACACAGCCCCGAGGCAAGCAGGTCAACAAGCCGGGTGGGATCTATTACACGCCGACCACCGGGATCTGGCAGACCGTCTGGCTCGAACCCGTCGCCCCGACCCACATCACCGCCCTGAAGGTGACAACCGCCATCGAGGACGGCTCGGTCAGCGTCATCCCGACCTGGACCGGACCGATTGAAGGCCAGACCGTGACCGCGACGATCCTCGACGGGAATCAAGAAGTCGCCCGGTTCTCGGCCGCCAACGGCTCGGTCCGCTACCTCCCCTTGAAGGTCCCCGGCACGCCCAAGCTCTGGTCGCCCGAGTCGCCCTTCCTTTACGGCCTCAAGGTCGAGATCAGCAGGGGCGGGCAGGTCGTCGACGCGGTCGCCAGCTACTTCGGGATGCGGAAGATCGAGGTCTCCAAGGACGAGAAGGGGGTCAACCGGACCAAGCTCAACGGCAAGCCCGTCTTCATGGTCGGGCCGCTCGACCAGGGGTTCTGGCCCGATGGGCTCTACACCGCGCCCACCGACGAGGCTCTGCGGTATGACGTCGAGATCACCAAGCAACTCGGCTTCAACATGACCCGCAAGCACGTCAAGGTCGAGCCCGACCGCTGGTATTACTGGTGCGATCGGATCGGCCTTCTGGTCTGGCAGGACATGCCCTCGGGCGACAAGTCGATCAACCCCGACCAGCCCGACATCGTCCGATCGCCCGAGTCGGCCAGACAGTACGACGTCGAGCTGAAAGCGATGATCGACGGCCTCCAGGCCCATCCGAGCATCATCATGTGGGTGGTCTTCAACGAAGGTTGGGGCCAGTTCGACACCAAGCGGGTCGCCGACTGGACCAAGAATTACGACCCGACCCGACTGGTCGACGCCGCCAGCGGCTGGGCCGACCGCGCGGGCGTGGGCGACCTCCACGACCTCCATTCCTATCCCCGGCCCGCCGCCCCGCCGCTCGAAGCGAAGCGGGCCGGCGTCCTCGGCGAGTTCGGCGGGCTCTCGCTGGGCGTCGACGGCCACATGTGGACCAGCAAGATCTGGGGTTATGCCGGGACCAGCAGCTCGGACGAGCTGACCCGGAAGTACGAACGGCTCGTCGGCGAAGGCTGGAGTTTCAAGGACGCCAGGGGGCTCAACGCGCTGGTCTACACCCAGTTGACCGACGGCGAGACCGAGGCCAACGGCCTCTTGACCTATGATCGCGCGATCCTGAAGGTCGACCCCGTCCGGGCCGCCGCCGTGAACCGAGGGGACGTCTCGCATCTCCCGGTTGCCCGGACGATCGTGCCGACCTCCGAGCAGACCGCCCAGACCTGGCGGTACTCGACCGACAGGCCCTCGGGCCAGTGGCAGACCCCCGGCTTCGACGACTCGACCTGGAAGGAAGGCCCCGGCGTCTTCGGGACCGAGAAAACCCCCGGCGCCAACGTCCGGACGACCTGGAACACCCCCGACGTCTGGCTCCGACGGACCTTCGACCTCCCCGAGATCAACCCCGCCAACCTCCAGCTCCTGGCTCTCTATGACGAAGACGCCGAGTTCTACCTTAACGGCGTCCTCGCCGCGACCGTCAAGGGCTACCGGGTCAACTACGAGGAGTTGCCCATCTCCCCCGAGGCCAGGGCGACCCTCAAGCCCGGCAAGAACACCTTCGCCATCCACTGCCACCAGACCGGAGGCGGCCAGTCGATCGACGCTGGCCTCATCGAGCTGAAGTAAACCCGGTCCCGGCGGGTCGAGCCCGACTCGACCCGCAAGGATCATTCCGCAAAGTCTTGTTTTTGAATGACTTACATTGTTCCCGCGCAGGTCTTTGGGGAGCCCAGGCGTTCACGCCTGGGGAGGATTGGCCTGAAGGCGATCGGGGAAAGTTTCCCAGGCGTGAACGCCTGGGCTCAACAAAAAGGAGCGTGGGACGAGGGTCAAAACGCCACCTGCGGTTGGGGCAGCTTCCACGCGAGGTTAGGCGTCGAACGCTTCGCTCCAGTCCTCGTCGTCAGGTTGATCAGGGCCGTCATCCAGTTGCCACTCGCAGAGAGCGGCGACACCCGCCCCGAGGACCGCGAAGACCGGTAGCAGGACCGGCCAGTGGGTCCGGACGCCCGGCTTCCCGATCGCGAAGAAGAAGGCGGGTCCGGAGATGGCTCCGAGGAGGGCATGACGAAGGTCACTCCTTGGCGTCGCACTCGGGTTGGCCTTGTCGAACAAGCCCATCAGAGCATCCGCCTTGAAGGAAGAAGCCGCCTGACCATCGCAAGGACGTCCTCTCTCGCGCGTTGACGAGTGGGAAGGGGTGATTGGAGCGTACGACGGTCGGAACTTTCGCGTCAAGGATCTTCGAAAAAGACCGGGGATTCCGGCTGATCGAAGAAATGGCGACCATCCACAAAGAAGGATCAATTCAACCAATCCGATCATCCGATAGCCTTGAGGAGCGCATCGCCTGGCGATGGCCGAAGCCGGGAACCTGACGATGATCCGGGGGTTGGCACCGATGTCCAGGAACGACCAGGGCGGACGTTGGCGGGTGATCGGGTTCGTCGGCATGGCCTGGTTAGCCCTGGTGTCGCCGAGCCTGGCTCAGGACATGCCGCCTGACCTCCCCTCGACGAATGACCGACCGGCGACGGGGCGGCCCGGCATGATCCATTCGCTCCCCGGGATACTCTCGGATCGAATCCGCGCCGGATTCCCGATCACGAGCATCTTCGTCCCGGCCCGGGTCAATCCGAATGTCGCCAAGCCGGGCGCTCCGGCGATCGGGACCCGGCCCCGGCCCGGGAGTCAGTTCGACCCCGGCGCCGGCGGCCCCGGGATCAGCCAGAACGGCACGGAAAACTTCCTCGACGGGGCCCTCGACCCCCGAACCGGCTGGCCGTTCGTCTTCCTCGACCACTTCCAGCCCCGGCCCGAGCGGTTGAATCAGGTCTGGGTCGTCCAGACTCGCGACTGCCCGCAAGAACTCGGCTCGAATCCGTGGCCAAACCTCAAGGTCCTCCGGTTCGACGCCAAGGGGCGAACCGTCGAGCGTCCGGCGGCCGAGCTTTTCGCCGAGACCGTCGGCCACCCGGTCCTGGTGCAGGTCCAGGGGAGCCTGACCACGCCCGACGCCGCGATCGGCGGCCTGCTCTGGACGCATAGCTGGCTCCAGCATCATCGCTCGCTCGGTCCCGATGCGGTCGTCATCGCCTTCGACTGGCCGAGCCAGCGGATTTATGGCGAGGACCTCCGCGACATCAACGAGAAAGGCCGCCGGGCGTTCGTCGCCGCGTATCACCTGGCGGTCTTCCTGTCGAGCTTCCCGACCGAGAGCCGGATCTGCCTGGTCGGCCAGAGCTACGGCGGCCGGGTCGTGCCGTCGGCCCTGCACGTCCTCGGCGGCGGCCAGCTCCACGGCAACAAGCACGAGCCGACCGCCCAGCTGGCCGCGACCCCGCCCGACCTCCACGTCAACGCCGTGGTCATCGGCGCCGCGAGCGACCACAACTGGCTCGACCCCGGCCAGCGGCTCGACCGGGCACTTTACGGTTTCGAGGGATTCCTCAACCTCTACAACCGCAAGGATGAAGCGTTGTTGCTCTATCCGTCATTGATCCGGAGCGGCCACCGCCGGGCCCTCGGCCGGGTCGGGCTCTCGAACGGTGACTTCGACAAGCTCGGCCCGCTGGCCAGCCGCTACGAGGAGCACGACGTCCACGACATCCTCGGCCCCGAGCACACCTTGCTCGACGCGGTGGCCAACCCCAAGATCGCCCGATGGATGGCCCCCTACGCCTGGACCAAGGACCCCGGCCCGCTCCCCCAGCAGGTGAACACCCCGCCCGGCGTGGCCCGGGGGATCTTCGGGCGGATGTGGCGCTGAGGGATGGCCCGGTCGGATCAGTCAGGCCAGGATTGCGGCCGACGATCCTTCAAGAGGCTGATCACATCTCCCTGGTACACTGGTTGATCAGCCAGGTATCGACGTCGGCCAGCATGTGCGAGGTCAGGCGGTGGGCACAGGGATAGGACTGGAAGGCGACCTTGAGGCCGCCGTTGCGGAGGACGCCCACGGTCCGCCGGGCGTTCTCGACCGGAACCCGGCCGTTCCACTCGCCGTGGACGACCAGAACCCGGAGCCCCCGGCAATCCTTGATCCGGGCCAGGGGGCGGAATCCGCCGGGAAGCCAGCCGTTGATCGCCACGACCCCCGCGAACCGCTCGGGATGCGACATCGCGACCCGGTAGGCGACCGCCGCGCCCTCGCCGACGCCGACCAGGAAGATCCGCTCCGAGTGGACGTGCAAGGCCCGACGCGTCTGGCGGACCGCGTTGAAGATCCCGTCTTCGAGAAAGTCGATCGGGTCGGGCTCAGGGGCGGCGAGCCGTCGGCGGAAGATCTCGGAGTCGGGCAGGGGGGAGCCGGTCGAGAGTCGATCGCGACGGGCGAAGTCCGGACCCCAGCCGTGGCCGATCGGCTGCCCTTGCCTCGTGACCACCTCAGGCCCTCGGAGGCTCAGCCCGACATAGTTCCGCCAGCTCATCGCCGGCATCGATCGGACCATCTGCTGCTCGTCGCCACCCCGAGCGTGGAGCAGCACCAGAAGCGGATATGCGTAGTTCGGTTCGTACCTTTGCGGCACGAACCTCGCCTCGACGAGCGAATTCGTCCGAGCTTCCGAGCTGAGCGAAGGTGCGTTCCGGCGGTCGTTGGACATCCCGAGGTGCTCCCGATTCCCGACTCGCCGGCCCCACCGGCCTCTCCGGCCCCGACCATCAACTGGTCTGGATGCCCCACCACCGATGACCGACGTCCGCCTCGATCATCGTGCGCAAGTCTAGCTATGAAATTACCGATCTTCAACAAACCGCCCAGATAATTTCCACTTTTTACTCAAGTTTTTTACCGCAACGTCCGAAAGCTGGGCAAATTGACGGAAAGCCTGGCAATCTCGACGATTGCACCGACCGTTTATTTCGCCCAGTCACTCCTGATTCTCCATCTCAATTGGCCTGCGTGAACCACCCATTTCTCGGATTCGGAGAAGATGACTTAAAATCACCTTGCATGCATGAGGTCAAAAGTGACTGGTGATGGTCCTGGATTCGCCTCAGGCCACCGAGTTGCTGCCGAGGGGGGTCGCTCCGAATCCACCGGTTCCGCCGGAGGTCGCGACGGTCGATCTGGCGGCCGTGCTATTCGACGGGGTCGCGGCGGCGGAGCCGTTGTTGCTGCTGGAGACCCCGATGGCTTTGAGGACGTTCTTGGTTCCTTGAGGGATCGCCTTGACTTGCTTGACAAACCAGCCCTCGACGGTCTCCGAGACGCTGGCGAGAACGTTGGGTTTGTGTTTCTTGATCGAGGAGGCCGGCTTGGGGATGCCGAGGTTGACCTGCTGGTTGAGGGCGACCTGCTTGGCCGCCGCGGAGGCCAGCGCCGCGCTGTTGTAGACATTTTGCGGATAAGTGGGGACGGTCGTGGTCGCGCCGCCGGAGCCGAGGACCTGGAGCAGGACAGGCGGCGAGGCCGCCATATTGTTGCTCCGGAACGACTCGTTGACCACGTCCTCGGGGTCGGTGATCGCGTAGACCTGCGAGTAGGCCGGGCTGGCGACCGTGTCGCCGTAGGGCAGGAGGGCGGGAAGCTTGACGGTGGTCAGGACGCTGGTCGCGCTGTTGGCCGCCAGGCCGGGGACCTGGACGTCGCCGAGGAAGATCCCGTGCGAGACGTCGCCCGAGGCCCCCGCCGCGACGAACCGGACGGTGAACGGGGGAGCCGCGACGTTGCTGACATTCTGGATCGCGGCGCTGACCTCGAACGACTGACCCCAGTAGAGCGAGCTCGACGAGGTCAGGACGGTCGAAGGAGCCAGGTCGGGGGTCGGCCCTTGCGGGGTCCCGGCGAGCGGCCCCGGGCTGATCCCGAGCGGCCCTTGATCCAGCAGATTTCCCTGGTTGGCGATCCGGGGATAGACCGGCTGGGTGAGGAAGTCGCCGTCCTGGACCACCGAGATCGTGAACTGGGTGGCGTTGCCCAGGGTCAGCGGTTCCAGCGGCGGCAGGGTCACCGACTGGACGACGTTGGCGGTACCGAACGGGGCGATGGCCGGGACGTTGATGTTGCCGATGGTCACGTCGCTGTAGCCGCCGGGGGTCGCCCCGGCCGGCGTCAGAACGATCCGGGCTCGGGTCGGAGGCGCGGCGCCCTGTCCGGTGTTCTTGATCTGCTCGGTCACGGCGAAGGTATCGCCCCACGAGTAGATCCCGGCCGCGACAGTCTTGATCGGCGAGATCGAAAACGCGGTCCCCTGAAGCTGGGCCGGCATCTGTTGCGAGACCAGGACTTGCGCCGTGTCGATCCCCATTCCTCGACCCGCCTTGTCGGCCAGGCTGGCCTCATTGGCCGCGTTGGTCGGATCGACGTTCAGGGTGACATAGATCGGCTGGGTCACGGACGTGCTAGTCACCGTGGTCGAGGTCTGCGGCAGGGTGATCGGCTGGTTGAAGGTGTAGGACGCCTTCGAGGCGAGGCCGGCCGGGATGTAGACCGAGCCGAGCATCTGCGTCACCGCTTTGGTGGCGGTGAGCGTCGGCTTGCTCGACGCCCAGATGTCGACCTCGACCGGACCCCGGGTCGTCGTTCGCCCTCGGTTCGCGATCGTTCCGGTGACGTTGATCTGCCCGCCCCAACTCGCCGTGCTGACGGTGCTGAACTGGGTGGCGATCAGGTCCGCCTTCAACGGAGTTCCCGAGAGAAGCTGTCGCCCTTCGAGCGGCTCGAACCGGAAGATCATGGGACCACGCCCCCAGGCTCGGCGGCGTGCGGCGGCTCGACGATCGTAGGTCGACATCAGTACCTCTCCTCCTTGAGATGGCGACCCGATGCGTCGAACGGGTCGTCTCAACGCCCGATCGACGGCCGAAGCCGCGCCAACCCGTCCTTGGGATGTATCGCGGAAGATAACCTGCGGGGTGGAGTTGGTCAAGACCGGCTTTCGAGCGGTTGGGCCGGGTCTGTACCCGGGTTTCCTGGTCGAGCCACGACACCCCACTCTCCAACCCTCCCCCGCGAGAGGGGAGGGACGGAGGGTCGGAACATGGCATTTCCACAATACATGACCGCGTCTTTGAAGGACGATCCGTCAGAGCGCCGGGCCGAGCAGGTCCTTGACCGCGTCGCGCTCGGCGATCAGTTCCTGCGCCGAGGCGTCGATCCGCTTGCGGGCGTCGTCGTCGATCGGCAGGCCCTGGACGATCGACCAGGTCTTGCCGTCCTCGGTTCGCAGGGGGAATGAGTAGATCAGGCCGGCGGGGACGCCATAGCTGCCGTCCGAGACTACCCCGGCGCTGAACCAGTCGCCCTTGGGCGTGGGGACCACGCACGACTTGACCCCGTCGAGCGCCGCGTTGGCCGCCGAGGCCGCCGACGAGCCGCCCCGGGCCTTGATCACCGCCGCGCCTCGCTTGGCGACGGTCGGCACGAAGGTCTCGGTGAACCAGGGGGCGTCGGTGATGACCTCGGTGGCGGGCTTGCCGCCGATCCTGGCGTTCTTGAAGTCGGGATACTGGCTGTCGCTGTGGTTGCCCCAGATCGCCAGGTTGGTCACCTGGCTGACCGGCACGCCCGCCTTCCGGGCGAGCTGGGTGGCCGCCCGGTTCTGGTCGAGCCGGGTCATCGCGAACCATCGGTCGGCGGGAACCTTGGGCGCGTGCGACTTCGCGATCAAGGCGTTGGTGTTGCAGGGGTTGGCGACGGTCAAGACCCTCACGTCGGGGCCGGCGGCCTCGTTGATCGCCTGACCCTGGCTGGTGAAGATCGGCCCGTTGGCGCGGATCAGGTCGGCCCGGGTCATGCCGTCCTTGCGGGGCATCCCGCCGATGAAGATCACCCAGTCAGCGCCTTCGAAAGCCTCGGTGGCCTTGTCGGACGCCTTGACCTCGGTCAGGAGCGGGAACGCGCAGTCGTCCAGCTCCATGATGGTCCCTTGAAGCGCGGGCAAGGCCGGGGTGATCTCCAGAAGGCTGAGCGCGACGGGCTGATCGGGGCCGAAGACGGACCCCGAGGCGAGCCGGAAGATCGTGGCGTAGCCGATCTGGCCCCCGGCTCCGGTGACGGCGATGCGAATAGGCTTGGTCATGGTTCGACGGTTCCCAGGAAGTCGATAAGGGACGATGGACGATGGATGATGAACGATTCGGAGGTTTTGATAAATCGACCATTTTCCATCGAACATCGTCCATCCGGAAGTTGCACGATCAATGGGGCGAAGAGCTGACCGGGTGGCTGGGCGACGCCTTGAGCTTGGCTCTCATCAAGGCCATCTCGCGAGGCAGGTGGCGGGCTCCGGCGAGGAAGACGATCCCCGACAGGAGCAGGGCCGGGACCAGGATCAGGAGCCCGGCGACGAGGTTCTCGGGCGGGTGGCCTTCGACCTGCGTCGGCACGGCTCCGATCGACTTCAGGGCCCGGCCGATCGAGCTGTTCATGGTCTCGGGGTCGCCGAACATGTCGGCCGCCTTGCCGATCAGCCAGGGGGACCAGATGTCGCCCAGGAAGTGGACCGCCGCATAGGAGATCGCCATCGCCGCGCCTCGAAGGTTGGGCTGGACGACGTTGGCGATGATCGCCATGCAAGGCCCGGTGTTGACGAACATCAGGGTCTCGGCCGCGAAGATACACGGGTAGATCACCGCCGGTTCCTTCGACATCAGGGACAGGATCACGAACGGGATCGACCCGAGCATCGCGAAGCCCGGCACCAGAAACAGGGCGCCGGGCCGGGTCTTCGAGAGCTTGTCGGCCAGCCAGCCGCCGACGAGCATCCCGATCACCGCCGAGGCGAAGGTCACGCCCGCCAGGGTCATCGACGCCTGCCCCTGGTCGAACGCCCGGGTGTTGAACAGATAAGGAGGAATCCAGATCAACATTCCGCCGATGGCGAAGGTGTACGCCGACATCCCGAAAACCGCGTAGGTGTACGACGAGTTGACCATCAGGTCGAAATAGTCCTCGCGGCTGGCCCCGGCCTGTTCGTGCTCTTTGAGCCGGGCGGGGTCGACGTCCTCGGTCGCCCCCCGGATCGGCTCGGGCAGGAAGAAGACGACGAACGCCGCGACCAGCCCCGGCAGGCCGACGATGAAGAAGGCGTTGTGCCAGCCGTAAGCCTTGGAGATGATCGGCCCGAGCATGATCCCCAGGGCCGCGCCCAGGGGCATGGCCAGGTAAAAACTCGACATCAGCCTCGATCGCTGCTCTCGACGGAACAGGTCGATCAGGATTGTCGGCGCGATCACGCCATAAGTGGCCTCGCCGATCCCGAGAAAGCTCCGGGCCAGGGCCAGTTGGCCGTAGTCGCGGGCCAGGCCGCTGCCGAGGGTCGCCAGGCTCCAGACCCCGATCCCAGCGGCGAGCAGCCAGGTCCGCCGGTAGCGATCTCCCAGCCAGCCCGTCACCGGGCTGAAGATCGAGTAGCTGACCAGGAAGATCGTCGCCAGGAGGCCCCACTTCGCGTTACCGTCGGGACCACTGAGCCCCTTGAGGTCGGCCCGGATCTGCGGCTGAAGCGCGGTCAGGATGTTCCGGTCGAGGTAGTCGAGCAGGTGGATGCAGAAAAGAACGACAAAGGTCAGCATCGCCAGGCGAGGAAGCGGGGCGAGCGGTCCTTTCGAGACCTCACCCTGTCGGTCGATTTCCGGATCCAGAACCACGACGCCCCTCCCCTTCGAGGCCCGATCGAAAGGGCCGACGCCGCCAACCCCGGCCAGTCGCCCGGGTCTCCCGCGGATCGCCTTCACCTTAATCCAACCGAAGCGGCCCGTCCAGAGGCGAGAACGATCCCCAGGGTTGATCCCTTGATCAAACCAGGCCAATGGGTCATCGGGACGCGGGCGCGAGGCTTCCCGCCCAAGTCGAGAAGGGGCACCTTGAAGTCAACAAACATCCATACAAGAGGAATCGAACAGGGTCAGGACGGCTCGATCCGGCCCTTTCCGGGTGTCGATGACCCCCGATCGGGCGATTCCGCGAGCGACAGCCGGGCCTCCGGGGTCGCTTCTTGCTCCTCGGGGAAAAACGAACCCAACGCGGGGTCGCTCGGGGTTTCCTCGACGGTGGCCGGGTCTTCCTCGACGGGCTGGAGTTCGGCCTGGACCTCGCGCAACTCCTTGAGGGCTCGATAGAAACCTCGTTCGGCGGCGGCTTTGCACTAAAACTCTGACTTAAAACAAAACCTCGATTCTTGACCCAAAACCTTACGCCAGCGGTCCGACTTGGAGGTCGGACCGCTG
>Ga0080006_1131051_pt1 | contig 15342 bp, 19 predicted proteins | sample RS3BMetagenome_FD_69209 | JGI IMG/M metagenome (GOLD analysis project Ga0080006, IMG submission 69209) | Ferric oxide microbial mat and aquatic microbial communities from Rainbow Spring, Yellowstone National Park, USA - RS3B (SPADES... ... | reverse complement strand
AGGTGAGGATCAGCTCTGCACTTTCATCGTTGTCGTGGCGACTCGCTTCGCTCACGCCTTTCAGTCTACATCCGATCCGCTGCAGACCCCTATGGTGTTTTGTGGGTGATCGTCGTTGATGCCACCGTGCTCGTGACCGGGTCCCCATGGGCTGGTCCACCTGTTGTGCGAGTCCGATGCCCTAGACTGGGGGGGGGACAGCACGATATGAAGCGACGCCGTCACAGTTGGCGATTTCATGGAAGTCCATTCCATCGCCTCGCAAGACCGCTAAGTGACTTGCTCCGGGGCACCTGCAATACCCGAAACCGCTCCGTCTATCGGCAGTCCCCACCGTTGCCGGTGTCTCGTGTTGAGTAGTTGGAGGGTGTTCTTCCGCGAGCGTGGGCCAGTGTGATCCGGGGTTTGCCGAGAACATCTCGACAGGATCACTCGGGCAGCGTTCACGTCCGCGTGAAGTCGTAGTCCGCAGAAGCCGCACTTGAATTGTGCGTGGTTCTAGGAGATTGGCTATCTTACAAAGAGACTCCCAACTCGATATAGTAAAGAAGTGCGCGCTTCCTTGACGGACCCCAATCCTACTAAAGGTGTCATCATCTTGAGCGCTTTGCTTACGATTGGCTCATTTCTAACTGCCTGCGGTGGCATTTCCGCTAAACATCCAAGTCACACGGAATCAACTAGTAATACCTTGCGGTCTGCTTCTCTATGGGAAACAGGTACGCCACAGCCAAGAATGCCTTCATCGACATCCCACAAACAAAGTGCTCCTACGACATTCGCTTTGGTTCCCTTGGTAATCTGTCCTACCCAACTTGGAATTCCGTCGTCGACAACGACGGTCCCCGAGTCAACCCATATCGCCGTGAATGTTGCTCCCGTTTCTGCTTCCAGCGTAGCTATCTATAGTGATAGTGGTGGCATAATGCGCCTGATTGCTCCACGCGGCTGGGTTTGTAGTGGTTCCGATAACGCTGATGGCAGTGGAGAGGTTGTCGTCTATCCACCCACTCAAGGGCTGCCATCATCATGGCGAGAGGGTAAATGGCGACTTTCAAGCAACTCCACGGCCGAAGCAGTAGTAGGCATGGAAACCTCAGCGTGTGTAGGTTGCACCCTTGAACAAGCGTGCACGATCTTTCCCTCTGCTGCAAGGAGTTTATTGCGACAATATGATTTCTCTTGTCAACCCGCCCGACCTGAGAAGGAGTTGCTCTTCAGGATTACTGCAAACATGGTGTCGTTCGAAGACCCTGCGGGCGTTGCTGGTGAAGGAGTCCCGTCGGGCGGCAAATACCCTGCTGACGGAGTTGTAACTTACTACCCCCATGATCCCAATGGTTCTTACCTAGAAACTTGCACGCTACCTCCTTCCGAAAGGGACATCTGCATCGCCTCGCTCAACGCCTTTCTCGATGAGTATGGCAACCAATAACCAGGCATGAGGCAGCAACAGGATCGGCTAGTTCAATAAGGCAGTCAACTTCGGACGGGTGTCGTTCACCCCGGAGGCGATCTCTTTGGCTACCAACACGACCGACAAGCCGACGGCGTTAGCGAAACCAGTCATCCGCTGCGCCTGCCGCTCCAGGTCATCCCTCTGTTTGTGAGTCGATACCCGTACGTAGACAGCGGCCTTGCCGACGAGAGCGTGTTGTGGGTCGGGGACTACGACGTGACCAGACTCGTCGAGGTAAGCACCTTCGATCTTCCCGGCCTTGAATCGGTTCCAGGCGGCCCGGTACTTGATCCCGTTCCACTGAGCGTACTCCGACAGCTTCGTACTCTTGATAATACCACACGCCATGAATGTTCCGAAAATAACCACGTAATTGAGGACCTAGTCTCACACACTACACGGCTGATTAGACTGAAAAAATGATCGCAGTTGCATGGTCAGCCTTAGGCATCTTGGCAGTCGCCGTCTTCGGTGTCTTGGCTGTCATGGTTTCTCAAGGTGGCCAGCTGCGCTCCGAGATGGGTCAGCTGCGCTCCGAGATGGGTCAGCTGCGCTCCGAGCTTAATCAGCGCATTGATGTACTGGCTGCTCGGATTGATCAACAAACTGCTCGGATCGATGCCTTGGTGAACTCGGTCGCAGACCTGCGGGCAGTTGTGCAAACTCTAAGCGATAGAGTAGACGCGCTCGAACATCGCCAGCCGATATAGGGAGCCTCTAGCCAAGACCGATTAGTGCGGTGTAAGAGCAACAGAACTGTTTTGATTGTTGACTACTAATCCGCAGGTTGGGCTTGTCAACGGCCATCAGAAAGTCCCTGTAGGTGGCCAATAGAAGTATCTTCCGCGCGGCCGCGATGATTGCTTCGGGCGCGGCCATAAAGAACCCTGGCGCTGCTGGGTTAGCTATCTAAAGACACCAAACCCTTGCCTGAGGTAGCCTCTGGAAAGCCCGGGAGAGCTCCGAGGCCTCATATGGTTATCCACCCGAGACCTCGGAGCTTCTAGTACAGGACTGCCACGTCTTTGAGGCCCACCAAAGCCTGGAGGATCTCGGTAGAGAGAAAGGACAAGGGTGCCTCTGGTTTGCTGGCTCACATCTCAAGCTTGAGGCACCTTCGTTCGCGTCTGGGTGATCCCCCGGGGACCCCGGCTCCTCGCTTAAATCCGAAGAGCCACAAGAGTTCGGTGTGCACATGAAGAGAACACTGAGTAAATGGGTGACCGAGGGGATTCGAACCCCCGACCCCCAGGGCCACAACCTGGTGCTCTAACCGCTGAGCTACGGTCACCACGATAGGTATCCAACTCGCTGGTCAGGCCATGTGAGAAATCACCTGACCCACATGAAGCCCTTTACCTGCAAAGGCGTGACATATACCTGAATCAGCAGCCTTTTAGTATAGCGCAGCGAGATCAATCACTACTCCAACTATACTCCGCAGTCTATCCTGCCACAGGAACCATCCTTTGACCTACAACGCTCAGCAAGCTCTTGAGTCGAGTCCGTGGTTCATCCATGGAGTCAGCGCGAACAATCTGTAGCTACTGCACACACATAACTTTTGCAACAAAGTAAAATATAAAAAGAAGAAGAAGGATCGTGGTGCCAATGGCGCCGTTGTCACTGCGTATCTCTATTGATATGTTTATTTGTAATTAACTATTAACTAAATAACTAACATTTTAAAATACTGCTAATACTTCATTGCAAGGAGGTGTATCAATGGGTACCTATAAAGGTCTTACAGACTCCGAGCAACACGACAATTTAAGCGGGCGTGATAATGTTTCTTTTAAAGATAGCAGCCTTGCAAGTAGTACTTCCAATACACGCTCCACCTCTCTTAGCCCTCGTTTGGATCCTCTATTGAGAGATATGCTCATCTGGGACCTTGTAGAACGCGATCCTGCGAGTGGCTCGTGGCGTCTCACTGAACCAGCTCAAAAAAGGATGGAACAATTAGCCCGAAACAGTTTCGCTACAGCAGAGAACACTATCTACTTCGACCATCTATGCAGTCGGTGCAGGAGAAGAGCACCAACACGACTAATAAATAACGAGTACTTGTGCAGGTTATGCCTAGAAGAAAGTTATAATCAAGCCATAGCAACTCCTACCAATGAAGTCATGATTGACAATCAACCTCGTACACATCGTTGGAGAATTCGTCACAAGCAAGAGACACCGTCACAGCCTCTGCAGCCAATAATCACATAGAGGACCGTACTATTCGACCTCCTCCAACCACCTCTGTTCAACCACATAGCTGCATCAAGTGGCAGTGTATTCACGACAAGTTACTGCGCGGATGGTGAGCCAATTACCTTTACAGATTCCAGGTGTTGGTTGTTTCGCTCAGTTGTACAGTGCTTCTAGAGGTTTGGATAGTCACCTGTCCAGAAGCAGCTGATCATCTCCACATGGAGCAGCCAAGTTCATGAATGTGTCGGGCTATGCCAATCTGGTCACGATCGGGACCGCTACCCCCACCTGGAACTTCCAGTATTACCGGTACCGATTGAAGCTTGGGATGCCCGATGAGAAGAGCTAGAGAATGCTCCCCTATCATGCCTTTGCCTAAATTCTCATGGCGATCTCGCTCCGAACCCAAAGGTGTCTTGGAGTCATTCAAGTGAATGCAACCCAGCCGGTCAAGCCCTATGAGCTTTTCTACCCTGTGGAGAAGGTGATCTACCTCATCGGGGGTGGAATACGACACCCCGGAAGCCCAAAGGTGTTGGGTGTCCAAGCAGATACCCGGTCTCACTCCAATCTCGGTTTTATCCAAAGCCTCTAGGATCGTAGACAGCTCCTCGAGACTTCTTCCGATCGTTCCTCCTGCTCCAGCCGTATTCTCCAGGAGAAGGGGGACGACCTCGCTTCCAGCTGAGGTACCGTCCCAGCCGCGAGAGGACATACCAGGTGAACCAGGCTCCTGAGAGGTACGCTTCGAGTGACCCGACTCGAGAGCCCGAATGTTGCTCGAAACCTCATGCGCTGTGGGCAAATTGCCCTTGAGCTGTTGAGCTGCTCTTTCGAGCTCAACAGCTGCAGATTCAACAGAACGTCCTATCTCTGCAGTGACTTGATCCAGACATGAACTCAGACCATGGCCTTTATGGCTACCTACATGGAGAACCACTCCACAGGAGCGCAACTGAGTGGCGACCACCAGGTTGGCGCTCAATACATCTCGTGATGAAGAAAGAATCGAAGGGTCACTGCTGCACAGATTGATCAGATAACTAGCATGGCAAAATACTGCTTTTACAGTAGGAAATTCTACTTGTGCACGATAATAGGCATCTAATTCGGCTTGGGCATGGTGGACAACGGACCAGGTTCTCGGACTTTGAGTGAATATCTGGATCACCTCTGCTCCTATCTCGGCTCCACGCTTCAGTGACAGTTGTAGGCCTCCAGCAGCGCCAACATGGGCACCAATCAGCACCGGAGCATCCTATGAGCTCTCAGTTAGATCTATGACGTTGGACGCAAACAGAGCAAACAAGATACCTCCTAATCCCACGCCACGCTCTCCACTGATTCCAACTCAGGTCCGAACAACCTTCTCCCTACCTCCAGGAACCACTCTGTCTCCCCGGATGAGTAAAACATATGTTGGGCTTTGCTCGGATATCTCCGATTGAGTCCAGCGTGATCCAGTAGTGCAGATACTTCGAAGGCAGTCTCCTCTGCCGAGGAGACCAATACTACATCCGTACCCATCACGTCCCTGATGGTACGGGCAAGAAATGGATAGTGAGTGCAACCAAGAAGGAGTGTGTCTACCCGTGCCTGCCTTACAGGAGAAAGCAGCCTCTCGGCTAGGACATGGACTTGATCAGAGTCGGTCTCACCCCGTTCGACGAACTCCACGAAACCAGGAGTAGCTGCACAGACAAGCTCAACGTTGCTACGATACTTGCGCACAGCTCGCTGGTAAGCACCTGACGATATAGTACCGACTGTCCCTATTACCCCGACTCTTCCAAGCCGAGTAACTGCTAGCGCTGCTCGCAGTCCGGGTTCAATCACCCCAATGACAGGAACGTCAAGATCGAAACGAAGAAGATCCAGGGATGCTGCAGATGCAGTATTGCAAGCTACAACTACCATCTTGACATTGTGCTCTACGACTAACCACTTGGCTATTTGCTGAGAAAACAAGCGTACCTGTTCAAGTGGTCTGGGACCATAGGGATAACGTGCTGTATCCCCCACATAGACTAGATCTTCAGAGGGAAGTAGGTCTATCAGCGCTCTGACTATGCTCAGGCCACCAAATCCACTATCGAAGATTCCAATAGGACGATCATCCATTAGCTCGTATACAACCTAGTGATACTCACCTTCAGCCTAACGCCTTCAGCCCATAAGGCAACCGGATGATTAGAAGTAAACCATGTGCTTGGCTCGTTCAGTGACCACATCGATATCGTCAGTCCACGCCCCAGTAGAAAGGTACTTCCAACCTGCATCGGCAGAAACGATGACCACCACTCCCTCCGCTATCATCGATGCGCATCGCACGGCTCCTGCCATAACCGCACCGGTGGATATACCAGCGAATATACCAATCTCTGCTAGTTTCCTCGTCCACTCGATCGATTCACGTGGACCTATGATGGTCTTGCGATCCAGTAGATCCGGGCCACCGTTCTCCAAAAAAATTGGGGGGATAAACCCGTCATCCAAGCTTCTAAGGCCATCCACCATCTCCCCTGCAGGGGGTTCGACAGCCCAGATTTGAACTTCGGGATTACGTTCCTTCAAATACCTTCCTACTCCGACCAAAGTCCCCGACGTGCCCAATCCAGCAACGAAATGAGTTACCTCTGGACAATCTCTCCATATCTCTGGGCCAGTTCCTTCATAATGAGCCCGCGGATTGGCTGGGTTGCCGTATTGATAGAGGAACACATACTCTGGATGCTCCCTGGCAAGTCGTTGAGCCATACGAACTGCACCGTTGGAACCCTCACTGGCAGGTGAGTCAATTATCTCTGCCCCCCATAGCTTCAAAGCCTGGCGACGCTCTTCGGACACATTAGAGGGCATTACCACCTGCAAATGGTATCCCTTCACTCGACAGACCAAGGCCAAGCCAATTCCAGTGTTACCTGAGGTAGGTTCTAAGAGCGTCTCACCTCCGGTTAGGGTGCCATCCTTCTCGGCCTGTTGCACCATTGCTAGTGCTACGCGGTCCTTGACAGACCCTCCGGGGTTGAATCCCTCCAACTTGGCCAATATGCGTACACGAGGATTAGGGCTGAGAGCGCTGACCTCAACCAAAGGAGTATTACCAATGGTGTCCAGTATGGAGGCATAGTATCCCATTCCAACCTCAGATTCTCTCCGAATGACTCCGTTGATGGAGTAAATACTCACCTGCTAGGGATAAACTGCCATTACCCATATTGCATTTGGTTAGGGACTTTTCCCTGGTACCTACTCCACATCCTCCAGCGACAGCAGGCAGAATAGAGACAACATCGCCTGGAGAAACCTTTGTGTCCAGATTATCCAGATAGCGAACGTCGTCATCGTTCACATACACATTGACGAAACGGTGCAATGCACCATTCTCAGCTATGACCTGACCCTTCAAACCAGGGTAAGATGTTGCTAGCTCTTCTAGAACCTCCCTGATGGTAGAGCCGTCGACCTGCACCGTCGATCGCCCACCAGCATGAGATCGCAACACGGTTGGTAGACGGACTTCTATAGGCACATAACCTCCCAGTAAATCCTGATTAACTAACTCCAGATTCTACCAATCATTGAGCGACCGTCTATCACAACCTCTTCTTCGCTGATAGCACCCTGTATTATCCTGTAAGACCTGAGCGATGGGTAGACATCCCGCAATGACACGACTACATAGTGCCAAGACGGATCGGGGGCCTTTTCAACATCGGTTGGTGATGGATAGGCATCCGTATGCGTGTGAGAATGAAAGACTCCGATGATCTGCTCTCCCCTGCTCTCCGCATCTCTATCGGCATGTAGGTACTCCAAGGGATCTACAGTGTACAAACTGGCAGATGCGGCAGCATTGTGCGTCAAATAACACCGCTGTACTGTATCTGTAGCTGGATTACCAGAGAGTAAACCGCAAGCCTCTGCCGGTAGACCACGAATGCAATGAGCCAGTATCTCTTCGTAAACCTCGGGTGATAGAAAAAGCATTGTCAACACAGTACCGCTGCTCCAGGAGCAACAAAGATTTACTCAGGAACTCCAGTTCAAGCAGTCATCTGCTCAAGCGTATACCTTGGTTCACGTGACACCTAAAAGGCCAGTCCCAACTATGCACGGCTCATCACGACCAAACCGTCAAGATCAGAGCCAAGCTCAGCATTCGATCAAACGCATTGCCGATAATCGTAAAGCTCGTCATGACTACGACATCATAGAATCATTCGAGTGCGGAATAGTCTTGCAAGGCAGCGAGGTCAAGTCTTTACGTGCAGGTAGGACAAGTTTGCGTGACTCATTCGCACGTATCGACGGTGGAGAGGTTTGGGTTTACGGAATACACATACCCCCCTACGACTTCGCTCATGGCTTTGGCGGTCACGATCCTGACCGCCCTAAAAAGCTCCTCCTCCACCGATACCAAATCGACAGGCTTGCTGGGCTCACTCAACAACGATCACTTACTCTCATCCCACTCTCCATGTACTTCAAATCGGGCACAGTTAAAATAGAGTTAGCTCTAGCCAAAGGTAGGAAACTGTACGACGTACGTAGAGCAATCGCTGAACGAGAGGCCGCGCGAGAAGCTCGACGGGAGATCGCAAGTGCTATGAAGCGGAGAAACTAGTTCCAACATTCGCCGAAGTCCTAGCTTAGCTAGATTGCTCCATCCACCAATGAACTATTTTTGCACTAGTGGCTGGAGTGATTATGCAACAACCCAGGCCGTGAAGATGGGGCGGACATTTATCCAAAGACGCGCGGTGTGCATCTAGCGCTAAAAGAACGGTATACTAAAAGTGTCTGAAACATAAATCAACTAGAAATATGGGGGTGACAGGCTTCGACTTCGGATTGTAGAGACAGGAGAAGCGAGCCGTGGTCTCCGGAACCACGTTAAAGAGCCGGAAACAAAAACAAACGCCGAGCCTCAGCTCGCACTCGCTGCCTAACTAAGGTAGCGACGTCCACCTAGGATATGTCTCACGTCCTGGTCATGGGCGTCATACAGTGAGACTAGCCGTACGAAGTTAGACCGACAGGCTGTGCGGTGAAACCTTTGAGTCGGTTGGGTGTGACTTATGTTGCTGGTGACATGGTCATATCGAGATCAAATCACCAGATGCGCTCGGAGAAGTCCTGGATCGACACCGGAGGACGCGGGTTCGACTCCCGCCACCTCCACCAAGATACTCACATGAGAGTCGAGAGTAGCGTTCTACGGTTCTTACCTCGTCCGTCCAGATGAGTCTTCGAGGTATAGGCCCAACTGTCTTCTCTGCGTAACGCACTCCAACTTGATATATAGCGCTAGACGCGATAACGATCCACCAACGCCATGCTATGGTTATCAACAGCATGACAAAGTTATCAATTGTGTGGCTAGGCAGTTCTAGCAAGGCATGGAATGGCTCGCTGTAAATAGCACCCGGATAACTTTATCCAGGATGGAGTATTTCTACTAGTAATTGGGTTGCAAGAAAGACTAGATCGGAAGGATTACTGATGGTTGGTGAAAAGGTACTTCAGTTCAAGGACAAGAATGTGTCACTGCAGGAACTACAGAAGAACATCGAGGATTACTTGAGTTCCGATGGATTCACCGTGCAAACCTCCGCTCCTTCAACTCATGGAACTGTCATACAAGCCAAGAAAGGGCATTTCTTAGCCGGCATCATAGATGCAGATCGAGCTCTTACCATTCTCATATCTGGTACGCCTCAAGACTTTACTGTTCGCATAGGCATAGGCAAATGGTTGGAGCATCTTAGCGTAGCACTGATAGAGACTCTCCTGCTATCCGACCTCTTCCTAGTCGTCGATGTAGCTGAGACCGCTTGGAATATCGAGATCGAAGACAAGCTGGTGCGTAAGATAAACTCACTAGTAGGTTGAAGCTCTCGGACGTACCCTCAACCCCCTGACTCGAGCTATGGATCAGTCATGGGGAAGAACATCAGAACAAAGCCGTCAAAACAGATTTTCCCCAGTAAGCGAGGTTCAGGAAGACACCGGATTCTCTCTTAACGATATTAGAGATACGAGCAAGCGCTCGATCAATTGGGAGAACTCGATCAATTGGGAGAAACGGTTCCTTCGAGTATTTGCTGTGCTATATCACGCATCCTTGTGCGCTTATCCATAGCTGTATGTTGAATGAAGCTAAATGCTTCACTCTCTTTCAATCCATACGAATCCATGAGCAGTCCCTTTGCGCGATCGACCAATCGCCGCGTCTCTAACTGCTCCTCTAAGCTCCGGCTCTTCTCCTCCAGTCCCTCATTTTCCTCCTCAAGAGCTCTTATTTCAGCAAAGCGAGCCATCGCTACTTCAATGGCAGGTATCAATTCAGCACGTTGGAAAGGCTTGATCAAATAGGCCAACGCCCCAGCATCACGAGCCTCCTCTATCAAGTCGCGTTGGCTGAAGGCGGTCAATATCAACACGGCTACTTTGTACTGGGACACTATCTGCTTTGCAGCTGTAATGCCATCCATTCCAGGCATCTTCACATCCAAAATTGCCAGGTCAGGATGGTATTTGGCCACAAGCTCCACGGCTTGATCACCACGACCCGCCTCACCAACTACCTCATAGCCTTCCTCTTCAAGGATCTCCTTCAGATCTAGCCTTACGATAGCTTCGTCTTCAGCAATTACTACGCGTCTACCCACCCACGCATTCTCCTTATAAGCACTCACTCTTGCAAATATAACTTGCAAATATAAAAAATCAGCTACTCTTCTACTTGACAACCAAGATACGGAGGCTACTTGGACTCGACCACGAGTCGATCCAATAACTCGTCTCTTTTCGTTGTCAAATCACTTATGGTCGCAAGCAGCGCCAGTCTACTGCGTTCAGCTGCATCTGCATGCCGTTTAGCCTCAACGTACTCACGATTGGCCATCGGTGTCTCCGATACTAACGCCTTGATCCGAGCCTCTGAGGCATCCTCAGAGATAGCTGCCAGCTGCTCATCTAGAATTCTAAGCTCTTCCCGCGCTTTATCTAATCTGTGCTGGACATCCTTTAAACGCCGTTCTAGCCAGGCACGTTGCATCAACTCAATCTTACAGCTTCCTCTTCTTCACTGGGATCCGCCGACGTTCAGTTGCAACTTGCATCAAAATGTCCTCATCAGGCCACAAAGGGATACCATAACTCGTCGGTACATCGATCTCTCCACACCGTACCTTCAACATCTCTGCAATATCAACCTCCAGATAATCAGAGGGGGGTTCTAGATCGCCAGGGAGCGAAAATCCCGGAAGAGATGCTAATGATACATTAGCCGATCTAGCCACCGCAGTCTCATACATACCGCCGCACCAGACCGGTATCCCTTTCCCCATGCAGATATCATGAATAGCCGCCGCACTAAGATAGCCTCCAACCCTACCCGGCTTAACACACAATATGTCACAAGCACCAAGCGCAATAGCCAAGTGCACGTCATTTTCAGAACATATCGATTCATCTAAACACACAGGTGTTGATATCCTCTTACGCAATTCCGCATGGGACAAAAGGTCGTCATTGGCAAACGGCTGTTCAATGAGCGATAGCTCAAAGTTGTCTAGTTCGACCAGCTCGGAGATTAGAGAGGCATCATAGCTACCGTTGGCATCCACCTGGAGTTGGAGATCAGGGAATGTCTCGCGTATTCGCCTAACAGGATTCACGTCGAATCCAGGCATTATTTTGATCTTGACTCGCTTATAACCTTTTTCGATCAGTTCAGCAACCCTAGATAAGAGATTCCCTTCGTTCTCGTCAATTCCGAGAACCGCACCAACTTCTACTGTTTTTTTCACCCCGCCCAAGCGATCTGCAAGAGACAGGTCAACTGCTCTAAGCTCTGCATCCAAAACAGCCATTTCCAACGCCATCTTGGACATGGAGTGTCCACGTATTTTCTCCAAGCATCCTCTCACCTGAACAGCACTCAGGTAGCCTTGCACTTTCCAGCAGTCCACAAGTTGGGGAATCAAGATCTCTTCCAGAACAGCCATTGCCCCATCCGCATACTCTTCTGTATATGTAGGGCGTGCCAACGCTACACACTCACCCCATCCCTCCGCATCTCCTCCAAGCAAGTGCACGAATACAACGGGGCGAATATCGTGATCTCCCGCTCCGGTATGCACTGTTTGTTTGTGATGAAGCAGCACCTTGACAAGTTCGACGTCATCGATCCAGTTGAACGGTATCATCTTGTTCATACTCCTCAACTTGACCTCCTCCCGACCATATGTGACCGGATAAGCGCTCGCTTCGCAGGTCAAGGTGGTATAGCATTGCTCACAGACCAACGTCTATCATACTATGCTGTTTTACAGCCAAGCCCGGATGGCGTAATTGGTAAACGCGGGGGCCTCAAAAGCCTCTGTCCTTGCGGACGTGCGGGTTCGACTCCCGCTCCGGGCACACGCTAGTCGGCATAGGATACCTGAACGCCTGGATGCTTAAGCCTCACCCGATCTGGTACAACTACATCTTCTCTGTCGTTCGTAGCCAACGGCGTCACCTGTGTACATCAATCGAGAGCCATATCGCGTGCTTGCCTCTACCGATCCTCAAGCAACTCATATACTGTTAGTTGCGCAATAAGCAGAATACCTATATACTGTGACTTGATGGCTAAGGGCGAATCGGTTCTCAAATCATCTGAGTCTTCAGCACGCGATGCCGTGCTGGATCAAGTCGTCCTGAGCCTGAACTTCGAAACCTACAAGAAACACGCTGATCTCTGCAAGGTTCTTACAGATCCAAAGCGCATCGTGATGATCCATGTGTTAGCCGATCGAGAGCTATCGGTTGGAGAGCTTGCTTCTGTATTAGGCATAAGTCTGCCAAATGCTAGTCAACATCTAAGCGTATTGCGTCATGCTGGACTGGTCTCCAGCAGGAGAGATGCAACTACTGTTCGCTATAGCTTGAGCGAACCGCTGATAGCTGAAGCTTGTCGCCTAGTGCACACTATCGTAACGCGACTTGCTGCTCCTCTCGAAACGACTGCATCACCTTTGGTGGATCAGCGACTAACTCCTCAAGCAAGGCCTGGCTAGCTGGCCTCCAGTCTTTCGGGCAGCTAGCCAAATACTTACCTACCGAGCGATACTTCAAGGATTTCGAGGTGTAACAACCGAGGTGCAACAACCAAACAAAAATCAGTTGTTGAACATTCACAGTTGTTGGAACCAATACAACCGATACACACAGGGAGGATAGATATACCTATGACAACGAAAACAAGTTCTACAGCCAAACATGAGCGCCACCACCGGGTCCTGGTATTCACGACACCAAGCTGTCCTTGGTGTCGCAAGGCGAAAGCGTACCTACGTGAACAGCATGTTCCCTTTCGCGAGATAGATGTCTCCAGGGATCCAAGCGCAGCTAGAGATCTAGTACGCAGATCTGGCCAGATGGGTGTCCCGGTAATTGAGATAGACGGCAGACCGATAGTGGGATTTGACAAGCCCGTCATAGACAGGATGCTAGGGTTGGCCGCTAGTTAGCTCGCCAGGAAGTTCCCATAACTCCCGACAAGCGTCAGCTTGCTATCCTTGACAACTGACGGGCGTAGCCATACAGCAGCTAGTAGCTACGAGTAGCAGTTGTTATCTGGGTGCTGTACGCTCTCGTAATAACTTATAGGTTCAACTTATTGCACGACATCTAGTGATATCTGCAAAGGAGAAGGAAGAATATGGCAGAGGAAGTCCAGCCGCTTGGAAGCCGAGTATTAGTCAAGGTATTGCCGGAAGAAAGCACTACCCCTAGCGGACTGGTCATACCGGATACCGCCAAGGACAAGCCCCAAAGAGGTGAGGTAGTTGCCATCGGCGATGACACCGAAGAGATCAAGGTGTCCATCGGGGACAAAGTCCTGTATCCCAAGTACTCAGGAACCGAGCTCAGACTAAGCGGGGAGGATTACTTGATCCTAGAGGGAAGCGATCTTCTCGCAGTACTACGTAGTGCTTGAGATAGATATAGAGAGAACATGTAGCCCCCACAAAGGGGTATATGCAAAGGCTGAAGAATAGCCGAGAACGAGATAGGAAAACAAAAGCTAAAGGTATTATTAGAGCCCACTGATGACAAGGAATTGGTCAGTGGGCTTTTAAATCTCAACATTGTGATGAAACTATTGCTCCACCTGAGCAGTCTTATCAAGAGAAAGCTATCGTGAGGAGGGTAAGTGCTTGCTTTCACATTCCCAGGGCAAGGTTCTCAACGTCCAGGGATGGGGAGGAGTTGGGTAGATCATCCATCATGGGAGCTAGTCAAAGAGGGATCGGAGCTAACCGGTATAGATCTAACCCACCTCTTGATCGAAGCCGATGCCGATGAGCTCAAACATACTTCCAACGCTCAAATTGCCACCTTTACCTCTAGCTTGGTCGTTCTTGATGCTGTAGAACGTCTAGGACTATCGCCGGCTTACTGTGCTGGGCACAGCTTGGGCGAGTACACCGCCTTAGTTGCTGCAGGTGCTCTCTCCTTCGAAGAGGGAGTACGGTTGGTCGCTGAACGAGGTGAGGCCATGCGGCTGGCTTCAGAGGCTGCCCCAGGAACGATGGTAGCGTTAGTAGGTTTGAAGGATGACGATGCCGAGGCTGCCTGCCAACGTGCCGAGGGAGATGTGTGGGTAGCCAACTACAACTCTCCAGGACAAGTAGTGCTCGCCGGTACCGAGGAAGCATTGGAACGCGCAATCGTCATCGCTAAGGAACTAGGGGCAAAAAAAGCCATGCGCCTACCAGTGGGTGGCGCATTTCATACTCCACTGATGCAATCGGCCAGGCCACGCCTGCGCAAAGCCTTGTCAGAGATTAGTTTTCGCCCTCCGGAAGTTCCTGTCATTGCCAACGTAGATGCTCGTCCTCATCGCGACCCCGAGTCGTGGCCTGGGTTGCTCTCTGCCCAGCTATGCAGTCCCGTGCGCTGGAGCCAGTCCATCAAGCTTATGCACGACTCTGGCATTAGAGTATTCGTGGAGCTAGGACCTGGAGGGGTATTGACAGGCCTAGCGCGTCGTATAGCTCCAAGCGCTAAAGGCGTGTCAGTTGCCACCCCCGATGACCTGGAAACATTGATAACAGTAGCTACCGAAGGGTCATCCTCGGCCCCTTTTCACCTGACCGGACACGGTGAGCACCTTCACGTCACTGAACGTCTGGTGATAACTCCAGTAGCAGGACTATTTGAGCCTGCTCAGCTTGATGTTCCACATCCCTTGGAAAGAGCGCGTGATCCCAGTGGCACCAATTCTTCTTTTGACAAAGGTCCTCACGTACACGTAGGGGATGTAATTGGTTGGGCCAGCGGAGTCGAGATTTGTTCTCCTTTTGCCGGAGAGTTGATCGGGATACTCGCTATTCCTGGTGAACGTCTTACCGAGGGTCAGCCTGTAGCATGGCTACGTGCAGATGAATAGCCACGATTGTCGGTTGGCACTATGTGACAAGCTTATATGCATATACTATAAGACATTTTTGGGTTGTATCGCCGCGGAGCCGTTGGCTCCATAACGAAAGTAATAGGATAAGGAGCCATACAAATGTTACCTGGAGCAGCTGTAGTTGGATGGGGTACAGCCCTTCCTCCTCTGGTCGTAACCAATAAAGATCTCGAGGCATATCTAGACACCTCTGACGAGTGGATCA
>Ga0080006_1139842_pt1 | contig 15349 bp, 18 predicted proteins | sample RS3BMetagenome_FD_69209 | JGI IMG/M metagenome (GOLD analysis project Ga0080006, IMG submission 69209) | Ferric oxide microbial mat and aquatic microbial communities from Rainbow Spring, Yellowstone National Park, USA - RS3B (SPADES... ... | reverse complement strand
TAGTCATAAGCGTTCTTCAGAATATTGCTGTAAATGCTGCTTCTTCCAAGGTCGAATCCATGCTTTTCGAATATTGCTTGAACCTTTTCAAATTCTCCATGACCAAAGTCGTCTATGTTAAAGACGTTTACAAAACTCTTGACCTCATCTGCAAGCACAGAACAGAGTTGTTTAACATTGCTATCCTCTGTTGACCCCGAAACTACATTGAGAATGCCAAGAATACCGTCAAGCCTGTACATGGTAAGAACCTTTACACCAATAGGGGTCTCTTTGCTGATATACCTCTGCCTTGTTATTTTAACTGCCTGAATGCTACCCTGCAGCAGACTCTTCATATGGTCTGCAACTATTCCCTCCTTAACCATATGGTTGAAAATTGAACCTAAAACAAGCTCAAGCACCATCTGAGGCTCGTCAAATTCAAGCTCCTGTATAATGCTGTTCAGAACCTTCAGCTGAAGTATATCAACAGCTTTATCCTTCAGCTGACTTGCTCTTTTTATTATCTTCTTGATATTTTCTTCCGTAGGAACAAAAAAAGACCCAGCCTTGTCGTTGAACCCCTGCGTATAAGCTGATGAACAATTATATTCCTTCCAAAGTTCAAGAATCTGTGCATCCATTTTGCTGAATTTATCCATCAACTTGGGCTAAGCCAGATGTGTTTAAGAAATCTTCGCTTTTAGCAACGAAGATATTGAAAAACTGGTCGACTAGCATAATATAACCTTCTTTAAGAAAAAGAAATGAAGCCCAATTTATTCTGAGGGAATCATTTACTACGTTGAAGGGGGAGTGGAAAGTAGATAATTAAAAAGATAAAGGATGGAAAATTTAATTTCAGGCTTTTTTCAGGGTTGTTTGGCTCCACATTTGGGGCAAAAAGTTGCAGAAAGCTGAATCTGGGCTCCACAATTAGGACAGAACTTTGTACTTTGCACAGGTGTTACTGCTGGGGTTGTAGTTTGAGCAGTTTCCTGAATTGAGAAGAATGCTACGATCTGGAAGATAAAAGCAATCAGAAGTATGATGAACCCTACTATGATTATTGTGAGCACAGCACCCCAGAACCAAAGGGTGGCTGTAGTCCTGAAGTAACTGACGTTCAGCTTGCTGCCTATGGTATTGTAGGCTTGTCTTACATATATTGCAGATATTATCAAGAATATCCATCCTATTACAAGTGCAGCGATTATTCCAAACAAAGCAGAAAGGCCTATAGTAAAGACACCGAAAATTGCTCCCGTGAATACCAGGAAAGCCCCTGCAGCGAAGCCGATTATTCCTGTTATAGCAGCGATAAGCATATTATCGAAGATGGATTTATCCTGAAGTTCGTCTGAAATGAATTTGGTTGCTATAAGCACTAGTATGTAACCTACAATGCTTACCCCAGGGAGAAGGAGCAGTATTGAACCTATGCCCCCTATAGTTTTTGCATCTGATAATTTGGCCATTATATCAACTAAGCTAGCAGCTCCTTATATGCATTTTTTCTTTTGACTGACCATTTTATCTACATTTACCAAAAATGATATGTTCTTTACGTGACTCTAGAACCTTCGGGGACCTCCCTATCTGGCTTTAAATATGAAACAACATTGTCAGCAGTCGCAGCTAGTATCATCACCTGAGATTCGAGTCCAAATATCTTGCGGGGAGGCAGGTTAGTTACAACTGCTACCAGCTTGCCTTTAAGCTCCTCAGGCTTGTAGAACTCAGCTATACCTGATACTGCCTGCTTAACTTCTGAGCCTAGTGCTATCTTCAGAAGAAGCAGCTTCTTTGACCCCTCAATATGTCTAACATCTTGAATCCTACCGACCCTTATATCGAGTTTTGTAAACTGCTCAAATGGGAAGATTTCTGTCATTCCGGCACAACTTCAGGAATGTTCTCAATTTATCTTTATCGACCTAACAGTATGAAAGACCTAGGCTCTGAATTGAACTATGATTAAGAATCGATTTGTTCTTTCTTGCTGTTTGACCAGAGCTCGCTACCAATCGAGGAATATAAAAAGCCGAAAAGAAGCACTGCTACAATTCCTATCAGGAAAGGGAAGTCCTTGACCTGGCGAAAGAGAAATATAAAGAGAAGTAATATTATCAAGATTGTTGCAAATCTGTATTTGTTTCTTAAATAAGTTATCATAGTTACCACTTCCTATTGCAAATTGGAAAGCCAGTTTAGCATCAGCGGAAACTCTTCCTCTAATCTGACTCCAAAGCTATATTCAAGATCTTCTATTACATGGCGTAGTTGCAATCCTGATAGGTATTTTGTGGCAAGTAATCTGGAAAGCTCTGGATTCAAAGAAATAAGTTTCATGAATGCATTAAAGAGAGACCTGAAATCATCTGTGACTAAAGGTATTAACAAAGAGCTTGTTAAGCTCGGACCATAAATGACAAGATAAGACCCGATGATACTGAATACGCTTCTGAGCCTATCAGACAAAAATTCTAAAGATTTGACGATTGTATCTTTAGAACTTGAATTATCTTTTATAAGTTCCTCCTCTTGCCTTATTCTCTCCTCTAGTTCAATGCATTGCTCTTTAATCCTGATTGCAGTTCTATATAGCATCAAAATCATAGGTTTGCCTATGAGGTGGACCCTCTGTTTTTCAGAACTGTCAGGGACTTTTTCAATTATTTTGAGCCTTTTCAATCTGTCTAGTCTTGAAGCGAACGTGCTTCGTGAAACTTTCGAACTGACTTCTGCATAAAGTCTGTTGAAACTCTGTCCATCTCTACCATGTCTGCAGACTGCTTCAATCAATAATCTATCCAGCTCATCTAAGTTAATATTTGAGAAAAGTAGATTATCGCTCAGCAACGTAACGCAACCTCCATAGATCCAAGCGAAAGTTTCGATTAAAGCGTTGTGGTCATGAGAGTAGACTGGTATTTCACAATGTAAAATTCTAATTATACAAGTTAATTCTGCTCTCAAAACAGTAAACAATATAAAAATTCTATCGTTGAGCCAGAAGATATGAGCACTGTCAGAATAGATGAATGGAGTTATTATGTAAGAGACGTTGAATCAAGTAAAGGCGTAATAGTCATCCACGAAATCTTTGGTTTTGACCCATACATCAAGTCTATCGCAGATAGCTTGGCCCAATCGGGATTCAAATCTGTCGCTGTCGACTTGTACAAGGGGAAGATAGCTGCGAGTCTCGAAGAAGGTATGCAACTCAGGTCTCAAATAAGTGGACAAATGCTGAAAGCTTGCATAGGTGGTGCAGAAAAAATCTTGAGAGAAAGAGGAGCTAGCAAAGTTGGGGTTCTTGGATTCTGTATGGGTGGAGGCTTCTCACTTCAATCCGCATGTGACTTAGGTCTTGATTTCTGCGTAGACTTCTACGGGCTCATTCAAGACGAAAACGATGTAAGTAAATTGAAGGGCCCACTTCTATTAATACTAGCTTCAAAAGATGAAAGAGTTACTGGCTGGGCACTTCAGAGGCTTCTGCCAGCAGCTGTTAAATTCGAAAAGAGAGTTGAAGCGCATTTGTATCCAAACACAGTTCATGCCTTCCACAGGCCCAACTGGCAGGGGCACAATAAGGAAGCTGCAGAAGATTCATGGCTAAGAACCATCGATTTCATAAGCCGGGTATGATGATTTGCATCGCTTAAGCGACATTAACATTTCTTTAAGAATACTTTTAAGAATGATAGCCTTTTAAGACAAGGAGATGAAGAATTGGCGTTAGATTACAATTCCCTGCTCGACAGAGTAAGAGATGAGCTTCAGAAAGAAGAGAGCAAGAGAGTCAGCAGGCTTGTACTGCCTGCACCAGATGTAACCTATGTTGGTAACAGGACATACTTCAGAAACTTTAAGGAGTTCGCAGACACGATAAGAAGAGACCCTAACAAAGTTCTCATGTACCTTGCAAGAGAGCTTGCAACCGCAGCATCTTTGGATAAGGAGGGAAGGGCTATATTCATAGGTAGAAAGAGCCGGGATTCATTCAAGGTTCTGATGGAAAGGTATGTGAATGAAAATGTAATATGCCCTGTATGCGGCAATCCAGATACGCATATTGAGAAGCAGAAGAAGGTTTCTCTGCTCGTATGTGAAGCCTGTGGAGCGAAATCGCCACTCAAAGGGTAAAAAGCGATATAGACATGAACGGATACAGAATGAGAATGATGAATTTTCGAGGTTCTGTAATGGTTAACCTATGTGACGAAGAAATCCTAGGCAGAACACTCGTGGAGGGCAGCCTAAAAGTTGAGATCAGCAACGGTTATTTTGGTGAAAATAGGGTGAGCGATGAAGAGGCTGCACGGCTTCTTAGAGAGAGCGATATCGCTAATTTGGTCGGAGAGAGGATAGTGAAGATAGCTCTGGAAGAGAAACTCGCCAACCCGAGAGCTGTAAGAAGGATAGATGGGGTACCCTTTCTTATGATCTTCAAATTCTCAGTGTAAGCATGGTATACAGCTGAAACTTTTCGCTACGTTTATTATGTATCCGGTTTTTGTCAATGCTCAGAGAGGAATATGGGAAAACGCAAGGTACTCAGCGAAGAGGCCCTCAAGGAGCTAGTGCTTCCTGAGAAAGGCGAGATACTGGGAAGAGTTGTCAAGCTTATGGGCAGCGACCACATAATGGTTCAGTGCACGGATGGAAAAACCAGAATGGGGAGAATAAGGGGAAAACTGAAGAGAAGGATATGGATAAGGGAAGGGGATGTAGTGCTTGTTGCCCCTTGGGATTTTAACGACCAGAGGTGCGATATACTCTGGCGGTACACAGTAGCACAGGTCGACTATCTTAGAGAGAACCAGTACCTGCCTAAGGAACTCTGAGATGTCTTATAGAGAAACAAAGATACGAGAAAGGATTTCTGCAGAGCTATTCAGAAAGGAAAGAAAGGAAAGGTATCTGATTAAAAGGTCAGAAGAGTCTGAAGCACTAGAGGCAGTCTTCGATAAAAAGACTCTCCTTACAATTTACTCAATGATGAACCGAGGAGTTCTGAAGAGCCTGAACGGGGCTGTCAAAGGGGGTAAGGAAGCAAAGGTGTACCATGGAGTTACAAAGGATGGTAAAGAAGTTGCTGTGAAGATATACTATACGGTAACAGCATCTTTCAAGAGAAGATTGCCTTACCTTGTTGGTGACCCCAAGTTCGAAAAAGTGCAGAAATCAGGTCATGCTCTTATATACGAATGGGTGAAGAAGGAATTCAGAAACCTGAAACAGGCAAAAGATGCAGGAGTAGCCGTGCCTGAGCCTATAACTTGCCAGAAAAATGTAATTGTAATGAAGTTTATAGGAAAAGATGGAATACCAGCACCAACATTCAACGAAGTAGAAGTTGAGGAGAAGGATTATTCTTCAACCCTGAGAGAGGTTATCAAACTAACTAAAAAGGCGAAGCTTGTCCACGGGGATCTGTCGGAATTCAATATATTCAAAAATAAGAATTCTGTTGTTCTGTTTGACTTTGCTTCAGCAGTTGACCTCTTTCACCCAATGGCCAAAGAATTTCTGCTCAGGGATGTTAGAAATATCAATAGATTTTTTGCCAAGAGGGGTATAGAGGTGATTCCGGAAGATGAAGTCATCAGGAGGTGCGCGGTCGATGAGTTTTAGGCAGTTTGTCAGAGTTCCAAAGGATCGAGTTGCAGTCGTGATAGGAAAGGAAGGAAAGACCAAGAAGAGGCTTGAAGATCTACTTGGTGTAAAGATAACTGTTGATGGAGAGACGGGAGATGTTGGAATATTTTCAAACCCAGATGTTTCTGCACTTGAATCAGACCCGTTCAAGGCTGTTCAGATAATAGAAGCAATAGGGAGAGGCTTTTCTCCAGAAAGGTCAGAGAGGCTGCTGGACGGCCAGAATTATCTCGTGACTGTAGACCTTAGGGATTACGTTGGTAAATCAAGAAATGCTTTGGAAAGGGTAAGGGGGAGGATAATAGGCCTGAACGGAAAAGCAAGGAGAGTGCTTGAAGAGCTGACCGGAGCATACATATCTGTTTATGGCCATACTGTAGCATGCATAGGGACTGAAGTGCAGAATAAACTTGCAACGTCAGCAATAGTAGAATTGGCCCAAGGAAGTGAACACAAAGTAGTCTATTCAGCCCTTCAGAGAGAAAGGACAAAGGCAAAGTTGGAAAGGCTGAAGCTATGGGAGGAGTAATTTTATCTCATTTTACCTTCTAATCTTTAAATGGGCTTCTAATTAAATAGTTGCGCTGTTGATTTTGCAGCTATTTGTGGATAAAAAAGGAAGATACAAGGAGAGGAGAGTGGATTGAGTAAAACATTATTTACAGAAATAAGCCCTTCAGAGTTCTTTTACAGAAACAGAGACTTGGCAGGGTTCAGCAATCCTTCAAGGGCACTTTACTCTGCAGTCAGAGAGCTGGTTGAAAATTCTCTTGATTCCTGTGAGCTGTACAGAATACTGCCTGAAATATATGTCAGGTTGACTCCTGTACAGACAGATGGTGAAAATGCTGACCCTAGGCACTATGAACTGCTGGTGCTAGACAATGGTTCGGGTATAGAGGCTGAGCAGATACCGAAGGCCTTTGGAAGAATCTTCTATGGCTCGAAGTACAAGCTGAGGCAAGCAAGAGGAATGTTTGGTATGGGAGGAACGATGTCAATACTGTATGGACAGATCACAACCAACAAACCCGTCGAAATTGCAAGCAGTACAGATGGTGTAAGCTTTGAGAAGTTCATAATGATGATAGATATAGAAAGAAACACGCCAATAGTCTTGGCAAGAGAAAAGAACGAAGCAAACGGATGGAGAGGTACAAAGGTCAAGTTGAGGCTTGAAGGAGATTACCTCAGATCATCGAACAAAATACAAGACTATTTTCGGAATACGGCTTTAGTAACGCCTTACGCTAATATAACTTTCGTCGACCCTAACGGCAAGATTCTTCACTACAGGCGTGGGACTGACATAATGCCGGAGCCGCCTAGAGAAACGCTGCCGCACCCTCATGGGATAGACGTTGAAGCCGTTAAGAGAATGATAAGGCAATGGAAAGGGGGGCCGATTTACAAATTTATGATACAGACTTTTCATAGAGTCGGAGAAAAGATAGCTCTGGATTTTCTCAAATATGCTGGCATTGATCCTGAAACTGACCCGAAGAGCCTAGGGAACGATGAACTTGTTAAATTTACAGAAGCTCTACATAATTATGATAAATTCCTTCCCCCCGATGGCAGATGTCTTTCGCCGCTTGGAGAAGAAATATTTGCAGCAGGGATAGTTAAGGAATTGAAGCCTGAATTTTATGCTATAGCAGCTAGAGAACCCTCTGCATACTCGGGTTTTCCGTTTATAGTAGAAGTTGGATTAGCTTATGGAGGGAAATCGATTCAGCCAGGACTGAAGCTGCTCAGATTTGCAAATAGAATACCTCTTCTCTACGATGAAGGAAACGATGTCTCGTGGAAGGTTGTATCTGAAGAGATAGACCTGAAAAGATACAGAGTACAGCAAGATGCTCCTCTAACCATAATAACTCATTTGTGCTCGACAAAGGTGCCTTACAAGACTGTTGGCAAAGAGTACATAGCAGATAGACCAGAAGTTGAGAAGGAGTTAAGAAATGGGATTAGAGAAGTGCTGAGAAAGTTGCAGGTCTATCTGAGCAGAGTGGGAAGTATTGAAAGGCAGAGGAGAAAGATGAACATTTACTCAAGGTATATGCCTTTGATAGCCAGGTTTTCCGCTGCCCTAGTCGGAACGAAAAAGCTACCTCCCTACAACAGGCTGATAGGGTTGGATGTATTTCAGGAGGATGATAATGAAGATGTCTAAACCTCCAAAGGGAGTCGCAGAAGCGAGAAGAAAGGAGGTTCTTGAATCGTTAAAACAGATAGGTAAATCTGCTTATGATGCCATATATGAGGGTAGATTCCCCGAAATAAGCCTCCCAAGCAGGTCCGTCAATAACCTTGTCTATGATGACGAATTAAAGCAGTTTATACTTGGTGAGGGAAGGGTGAAGAGGTCGTCAAGAAACGTGAAGCATATCAGACCTTATACACAGCTTCTTTGGTTGGCTTTTTTTGCTAACCAGCTGGTTAAGGAGGAGAGGACATCCACACTTAGAGATGTCTTCTATTCCGCACAGGCATTTAATATGGAATTTACAGACCAGAGTGAATCTGACGAAATAATAACTGACTTGGAAACGGCCCTAATGAAAGCAAGAGAGGACTTTAACGTCTATCCTGATGAAAGAAGTGCCATCTTTGGAAATATGATAATCGAATATACAAAGCCAGGATATGAAGGAAAAAGGCAGGACCTGAGCTCTCACCCTGATGGACTTATGATAGGTCCAGCGCTAACAACCGCTGAGTTTATAGAAACAGATGCGGAAATGGTACTTGCCATAGAAAAAGGAGGTCTTTTTACAAGGTTTGTTGAAGAAAAGGTTCACGAAAGGTTCAAAGCTCTATTGATCAACACTGCAGGTCAGCCTCCAAGAAGTACAAGATATGTGATAAGAAGGCTTAATCAAGAGCTGAATCTTCCTGTATACATATTCTGCGACGCTGACCCCTGGGGTGCACATATAGCTATGGTGATAAGAAGCGGTTCGGCCAACAGTGCACATTTGAGAGAGTTGACTACTCCTTCTGCAAAGTGGCTTGGCGTATACGCATCAGATATAGAGAAATACAAATTACCTCACGACAAGCTGAATGAATTAGACATAAAGAGAGTGCATGAACTGCTCAAGGATCCCAGATATACCGAAAAGCTCTGGAAAGAAGAGCTGGAAACTTTTCTCAGATACAAGAAGAAGGCTGAGCAAGAGGCATTTTCAAGGTATGGACTGACATACATAGTTGACAAATATCTTGTAGATAAACTGGAACAAGCAAAAAGCATGTGAGCAGTAGAAAGAGGTAAACACTTTAAGCATAGCGCTTGTGGGGTTATGCAGCTACAAAATGGCCGACAGAGTTTCTGGACTATTGAGATTTATCGGGTTGATTGCTTTGATCTTTGGATTATTGTTGATTTACTTCGCCTTGAGCGTGAATCCTCCTCTTTACCCACCGATAGAGACCTCCTATGTTATAATAGGCGCTCTGATGAGCGTTGCTGGACTGGTAGCTCTAATATCTAAGTACAGGAGTGAATAAAGTTGATAAGATTAGCCCTCTTCGGCTGGGGAAACAGCTCCAGAGCTGTCAGCAGAGCAGTAGATATGCTGAGAAAGAGCGAAGATGTTGGTATCTGGCACAGGAAGGTAGGAGGTTATGATGCGAACGAAGTAGAGGTTGCTTGCTCTTTTGATGTAGATGAATCAAAGATCGGAAACGCTGGTGGGATAGAAGTATTTCCTGGTATTGGTAAGGATGGAATACCTGCACATTTGAAGAAAGATGAAGTCAAATTCTCAGAGAAAGATGAGATTTTAGATATACTCAAACAATATAGGATAGATATTGCATTCAACCTTATATCTTCTGGTCAGGATAATTCGTCCAAGGCCTATGCGAAAATATGCTCAGAAGCAGGAGTTGGCTTTGCAAACGGTACTTCGGCAGAAGTCGCTAACGACCCTGTAATAGCTGAAATTTTTGAAAAGGAGAAATTGCCAGTTGCTGGAGATGACCTGATGAGTCAGCTGGGAGGTACCGTTCTCCATAGGGGACTGGTAGATTTCCTAGCTTCAAGAGGAATAAGGGTATCAAAAAGCTACCAGCTAGATGTAGGTGGGAGCACTGACACATTGAATACTATAAGTGAAGAGGTGAGAGCTGCAAAAAGAATGATAAAGAGTCAGTCAATTGCTTCAGAATCAGAGGGACAGATGGAGACTGTTGCAGGCACAACAGATTTTGTTGACTTCCTAGGTTCGAGGAGAACAGTTTACCTTTGGTTAGAATGCTTAGCACCTCTGAACGAAAGATACACTATAGATGTTTTCTATAAAAGCAGTGACCCTACAAACGCAGTAAACGTTGTACTTGACGTGTCAAGAGCACTTATGGCTGATAAAAGGGAAGGAAAGGCTGGCATATCTTATACAGTATCTGCATACGGTTTTAAGAGGCCGCCGAAAGCGACAAAAGCTAGAGAAGCCTTGAACAGATTCGAATCAGAATATGTCAATAAATTGGCATAGAATAGCACCTCAGGAAAGGCTTATAATCGATAGCTTTTTGCGATGACACCTGCGCCGTCGTATGCCGTCGTTGGTGTATAGACACCGGCGAGAGCTCAGCGTGGTAGAGCAGCTGACAAAAGGCTGAAGCTGTTAATCCACGCGGAGACCAGCTGGTCGCAGGTTCGAGTCCTGCCGACGGCGCGTTAAACTACATCTCATTATGAAGTTTTATCTTGCACTGATATTCTTTCTAAAGGTAGGAGCTTTGTCGCTCATAAGGGTCTAATGATACCCATAATTATCACTATGATCAGAATACCTGCTGTAACGATATATCAAGTTCAGTCTATTTTTTCAATATCCAGTGGGATGTTTATCCCCAGCTCTGGCTCTAGGTCTAGCCATCTGTTACCTATTACAGCCTCTACAGGGTCAAAAATTCTACCGTTGATAGCTCCTTCTGCGTGACCCACCATAGCTACAAGCGACTGGAAACCTGCGTTCTTTGTTTGGTAATTGACAAAGTGCACCCTTGAAGAAGGAGCTATAATGTTTCTTACAGCAGAAGTTGCGAGTTCAGAATCATCAAACGTTATAGGTCTGTTTCCTGCAGATATGATATATACTTCATCTATCTCTTGGGCATCTGTCTTTAATGTTGAAGTTATAGCATCTGCTATTGTATTATCGAAACCTGCTCCGGCATCAGCAAGCTCCATTATAGACTGTCCCCTGCAGAGAACAGATGATACCTCATCAGATTTCGTGAGAAGACCCATCAGCATGGAAGCTATTTTCTCGTTCATGTCCTGATATACCTGTTCAATCGGCATTTCTGTAGCTATGTTATCCATAACTTGTTCCATATCGACTGTCAACAATCCGCATCTTGTCTTCTTCAGCTTTGACAGGCATGTTCCTGCAGCATATTCAAGCCACTTTTCTCTCAGAAGAGGATAAAGAACGACAGCAAGTACGGGCCTGCCTTCATTCCTAGCTATTCTGGAGAACTTCGGCATGAAGTAGGAACCAGATTTCCCTCCAGCATTACCAATTATCATAACGAAATCGGAGCCAGCTGAAAGCTCAGCAAAATAATCGTAACCTTTCGTAGCCTCGTTAGACTTCCAGTCGAATCTGGGATAACCTTCAGGTATATCTTTCCTGTTGAAGCTCGCAAAAGAATAATCAGCCCTAAACCCGGAATTCTTCATGTATTCTGCAATCCTGCACCCAGCCGTGCCAACGCCAACAACAAGAACAGATGAGGTCTCTTTTTTGCTCAATACAACCGCATACCTCCGAGTCCTAAAGATTTAAGAATGGTAGATTAGTAAGGATTAACAACTACTGAAAAATATTTGACATTTCTAGATTGAAAATGGTCAAGAATATTGGCTATGCATTTTTCTTCCAGCTGAGTCTGATACTCAAAGGATGAGATGCTTTCGCTTCATCAAGAGTACTGACAGAGGTGTTTTTAGGTGAAGAAGCCAGCTCTTCTTCACTCTTCTTGGCTAATTCATTCATTGCGTCAGCATACCTGTCAAGCTCCTCAAGCGGCTCCGATTCAGTAGGCTCAACCATCATAGCTTCATCCACTATTAGTGGGAAGTACACGGTTGGAGGATGGAGCCCTTCGTCAAGGAGCCCTTTTGCAATTTTCAGCGCACTAAGCCCCTTCTTCGAAAGCGGCTTCGCTGAAACGACGAATTCGTGCTTCCTGTGGTATGATTTACCATGGCTTAGCTGGTAGAAGTTACTGTTAAGCTTCTTTAGCAAGTAGTTTGATGCGAGAACAGACTGAGATGAAACATCTAGAAGCCCTTCCGGACCAAGGGTTAGCAGGTACGAATAGGCTCTGACTAATACCCCTATGTTTCCGTATCCCTCTTTGATTCTTCCTATTGAATGGGGTAGCTCATGCCTCCAGCCATATTTATCACCCTTCTTTTCCAAGAGGGGCACAGGCAGATAGTCCCTGAGAAAAGATTTGACCCCAACTGGACCTGCTCCTGGACCTCCTCCTCCATGAGGAGTTGAGAACGTTTTATGCAGGTTCATATGAACTATGTCGAAACCCATGTCTCCAGGCCTTACCCTTCCAAGTATTGCATTCATGTTTGCTCCATCATAATACATTAGCCCTCCCTTCTCGTGAATTAGATTTGAGATCTTCAGAATATCTTCTTCAAAAAGACCCAAAGTATTTGGCACGGTCATCATCATCCCAGCAGTTCTTTTACCGACAAGTGTCTTTAATTTCTCAAAATCGACCATTCCCCTTTCGTCACTTGGCACAGTTATGACATCGAAGTTAGCCATCGATGCGCTTGCCGGATTAGTACCGTGGGCAGAATCAGGTATCAGCATCTCGCTCTTTTCTGTCAGTCCTCTGCTCTGCAAATACTTTCTTATCATAAGTACTCCAACCAATTCTCCGTGCGCTCCTGCTGCAGGAAGTAGAGATACTTCGTCCATGCCAGTTATCTCTGCAAGACTACTCTGTAGCTCATAGAGTAGAGATAAAAGTCCCTGCACAGTTGAATGATGCTGATATGGGTGCGCGTTCTGCACCTTGCTATTGTTAGCTAATCTATCGTTCAGCTTTGGGTTGAACTTCATGGTGCAGCTGCCAAGAGGATAAATTCCCAGGTCTACAGCGTAGTTCATCTGGGATAGCCTGACAAAATGTCTGATTACTTGAGCTTCTGTCAGCGAAGGAAGGTTAATCTCCTTTCTCAGTAGATGCTTCGGAATCTTAAGGTCTACTTCTTCTCCTATTGGCTCAGGGGGGACATAACCTATCCTCCCTTCCCTTTGCATTTCGATTAATAGACGTTCGTCCCACTTGGCCTGTCTGAACATTATTATCACACCTCTCTTAAGGCATTGATCAATGATTCCACGTCCCTCTCGTTGTGAGCTTCTGTAACGCTTATCATATTTACTTCTTTGAGCCCTCTGTAGAACCATCCAAGGGGCAGCGCAGCATGTATTCCTCTCCTTGCCAGCTCTTCGAATAGCATCTGACCGTTCAATCCTTCTCCTTTCCTTGAAAAGGTAAAATCTGAGTAGAATTCAGAATCAAAGAATGGTGCAATGTATTTCCCTGTTTCCTCTATTCTCTTGCTGACATAATGTGAATTTGAAACTATGGTCTTTGATAACCTGACAAAACCTTCCTTTCCCAGCAAAGATATGTATGCTGCAGCAGCTATAGCCATCAAAGCCTGATTTGTGCATATATTGGAGGTAGCCTTTTCTCTTCTTATATGCTGCTCCCTAGTCTGCAAAACCATAACAAAACCTCTACCGTTTCCGTTCTTCTCATTCGTCATTCCTATTATTCTACCCGGCATCTGCCTTATCATATTGAGGTCGCCTTTCACTGCAAAAATGCCTAGTGAAGGCCCCCCGTAGCTCATTGGAATGCCCAGAGGCTGGCCCTCACCCACCATTATGTCAGCTCCATAGCTTCCTGGGGCCTCAAGGATTCCAAGGCTGGTCGGTTCCACACCGACTATGAAAAGAGCTCCTTTTCTCTTTGCAAATTCACCCAGCTCTTTCACTTTGCTTTCTATTACCCCGAAAAAGTTCGGCTGCTCTAGGTAAATTGCAGCTACATCATTCTCTGCAAATGCTACTTCGACCTCAGCAAGCTCTGTTTCTCCACTTTTACCGTTATAAGGTACTTCAACAACCTTTCCACCTGCAGGCTCTACATATGTCTCGATAACTTTCTTCCTCTCAAAACCTGCCGCAGATGATACAACTACGGTCTTCTTTTTTGTAATCCTCATTGCCATCCTCGCGGCTTCTGCTGCAGCTGTTGGCCAATCATACATCGATGCATTCGCTGCATCCATATTACCTAGCTCGCATATGAGACTCTGATATTCGAACAGAGCCTGCAGTACCCCCTGACTTATCTCTGGCTGATAAGGGGTATACGAAGTATAGAATTCTGACCTTGATATTATATGATTTACTGCTGCAGGAATATAATGAGGCCAAATTCCTCCTCCAAGAAAGCATGGTGAAGAGGGATGCACTTTATCTGAGTCTAATGCATCCTCAACCTTTCTCTCTATCTCCATCTGCCCCATAGGAGCTGGGATCTCCAACTTTTTCTTCAGTTTGGTTTCTTTAGGAATGTCAGTGAAAAGGTCTTCAATTGAACCTAAGCCGATAGAGGAAAGCATCTGGTTCACATATTTATCGTTCGGAAGTAAATGAGAATATTTCTTCATCTACCGCTTCCCCAGATACCAGAAATTTAACCTTTCGCGAAAGATTAGTCTATTTGGCTGATTTCGCACTTTTTAGCTAACTCGTCATTCTGTCGCAAACCTTTGGGCGGCAAACCGTGATGATCCAATAAAGAGCAAAAGTTACCTTTAGATGTGCAGACTTGTAGAAGCTTTTGTGCAACTGCGAAAATGTGTATACATCAATTGAAATACTTCATCATCTGTAAAAAAGGCGAAATGAAAGCTGGAATATACATACTTCTGGCAGTTCTGCTAATTCTTGGACTTGTCATAGGTTATTACATGGCTACAGTCAGTACCCCCATCCAGAAGGGAAACTTGCAAGTAAAGAGCGCAGACGTAGTTCTTACCATAGTGCCCGATGTAAAATTAGGGCCTGATGGGCAGATGCATGATGCTTTTAACCCTACCAACCTTACAGTCTATACAGGACAGATTGTCAACCTTACCATAATCAACTACGACACAATGAGCCATACTTTTACCAGTCCTTCAATAGGTGTCAGTTTCAACGCTCCAGGAGCTACAAAGGACGGAGTGCCAACTGTAACACATTACCAATTTACAGTGAGCAAATCAGGAGTCTACAGGTGGTGGTGTGCAACGCCATGCGATGCCTGGGCTATGTCTACCGGCTCTGACGGTCAGATTGGACAGATTGGATACATGGGAGGATATGTAACGGTTCTGTCCCCGTAACAAGATTAAGAATGTTCATTACTATTTTTTTGAAATATTTGCATTTCCAGCGTAAAAGGAATTTAAATCATTTATAATAATTTTAAATATGTAGACTTTCTAACAGAAGGAGACGTGATAAATTATGTCTCTGAAATTGTATAAATCAATGGACCTAACAGGTAGCTCTTGCGCAGGTGTTATAGGAGAGCTTTCAGGTGTATATGAAGAGCTTCAGCCTGGCGAGTATGTCGAAAT
>Ga0080006_1175600_pt1 | contig 15353 bp, 12 predicted proteins | sample RS3BMetagenome_FD_69209 | JGI IMG/M metagenome (GOLD analysis project Ga0080006, IMG submission 69209) | Ferric oxide microbial mat and aquatic microbial communities from Rainbow Spring, Yellowstone National Park, USA - RS3B (SPADES... ... | reverse complement strand
CGTCAATGCCGGCAAGTCGGCATTGGCGAATCATATGGCCGGGCTCGACTTTGGCCTGCCGTCTGGAGTATGTGGTGAGTGCTTCGTCGAGAATAAAAAGGTGTCCCGTCTGGAGGAGAAGCCAACCGAATGTACCCGCACCTACCAGGGATTCCGCTTGCCAGGACTGCTCTGGATTGACTGCCCGGGGGTGGGCAGCACTAGCTTCGCCAACGGTGAATTGGCGCGTCGGCTGGTGGCCCGCGCCGACTTTATTCTCTTCGTCACCAGTTCCGACGCGCCCCTCCGTGTTTCTGAACTCAAGGAGATGCGCAAGTTAATCCGCGAGTCGGGGAATCAGGCGCTGGAATGCTTGGTCATTGTCACTAAGTCCGACAAAATCGAAGAAGACTGGGAGACAGGAGAAATCGTCCGGCGAGTAGTGCCGAAGCCCCTGGAGGATCGGCGGAAACAAGAGAGCTGGGTGCGGGAACAGATCAAGGAAAGCGGTCTGGGCGAGTATCTCCAAGGATGCGCGCTCCTAGCTGTCAGCGTCTATATGGCCCGTGATCGGCTTGGCCGCAACTGGGAAACAGGAAAACCGGACGAACGACGACCATTGACTGCGGATTGGCCAACTGCCTACGAAGCATCGGGCATCCCAGAGCTGTGCCGATACCTGGGCAATCTAGTGGACGAGCATGGAGGCAGGCTGAAGAATCTCTGGCCGAAGAAGCGTTTTCATGCCATCCAACGGCTCCTTCAAGAGGAAGCTGACCAAGCGGGCAAACAATTGCGTGACTTGCGCAAGGAATACGAGACCGAGCGACAACGCCTCCGAGATGCCGAAAAGCCAACAGCTGATGACGCCGCCCAGCTCGCCGCCGGAGAGGTAAGGCCATGTCTGAAGCGTTGTGGCATCGACGATTTTGAACGCTTCGACCGCGCGGCGGCCCACCGCGCGCTGCAAACGCTCCTGCGAAACGCTGTGGAACAAGCCAGCCGCGCTACGGTTGAGCCTCTTCTCGATCGAGCCTTCAAGGAAATGGACGCCGCTTTGGATCGGTTTGCCGCAGCCAGCCAGTTTGACCTGAATTTGCAGCAGAAGACGCGGCGCCAAACCTACTCTAGCCCGCACACAAGCGCTGCGATTGGCAGGGTAATTGGTAGTATAGGTGGAATGCTGGCAGGCGTAATATCAGGCATTTTCTTCGGTCCTGCAGGGGCCCTGGCGGTAGGGACTGTAGGTAGTACTTTCGGCGCCTGGGTAGGTGAGGCAATTGCACCAAACATCTGGCAAGAGACACGCACGGTAGAAATTCTTATTGGCACCAATGCCGACGAGGTCATCTGTCAAACAACACAGACCATACGCCAGCGGGCGCTGGAAGTAGTCGCAGAGATGTTTAGTCGCCTGGATCAGAATATTTTTGTGCCGCTGGATCAGGAACTGGCCCGGCTCGAATCTGAGGTTCGTCAATGGCCTTTGAAAGGGTAGGAAGAAAAAAGGGTACAGCGCACTTTTAACCTTGACTAATCGCAAATGTACGCGTGCTCCTTTTTCTTTACCTGACTAATCGCAAATGTACGCTGTCCCCTTTTTGTTTATGCGCTTCTTCTCCCGCATCAGCACGGTGTTGCAGCGAAGTCCATGTCCGCCACCAGCAGCCCGCAGCAGCGTTCGCCGCCACGGGCTATTTTCGCCTTCTTTAGCCTGGGAGTCAATCCAGGAAGGCCACGTTCCGCATGGCCCTGGACTGGCCCTCGGTGTTCATCAGAACCCGGTGCCAACCATGCAGGGTAATGGTGGCGTGGTCGGGGTGCCGGATGCGGCCCTTGACGTAGACGTCGGGGTTGCGCCGCATAGTGCGCCAACCCCAACCCTTCGCCTTCGGGCTGCCGGCCATGATCTTCCGGTATTGCGCCTCCGTGACGCCGTTGGGGTAGCGGGAGCAGACGTAGACCGTCTCGCCACCCGTGCGGTAGCAGAACTCGGCCCAATGCGGCTTGCCGCCGTTGCCCCGACTCAGCGGCTCGTCCCGCAGGACCAGCTTCTCGTCCACGGCCAGGTCAGCGACCGGGAGGAAGAACCACTCGCCCTGACGACGGTAGGCGGCGTTCTTGCGGCGGCTGCGGGCCTTGGCCTTGAGCCGCTGGCGGGCCTGGGCGGTCTGGACCTCGGCAGGCTTGAGGGCTTCCTTGGCCTGACGGACGGTGCCGACCGGGGCGGCTTCGGGGATGCCGGCGACGAACCAGTGCCGCTCGTCATAGCCGCAGAGGAACTTGCTCTTGTCCCTGCCCTCACGGACGAGAAGAAGCAGGTGGCGGTCGGTAGGCTGAACGTCGAGGACGACGATCTCGGCCTCGGCCCCCACCGGACGGACGATCTCGAAGAACTCGCCCTTGCGGTCGGTCTGCACGTCCAGGGAGATGACGCCCGACGTGCGGCTGCGGCGGGAAGGGTGGTCGGCCACCTTCAGGCGAGCGCCGAGGCGGGCGAACTTGCTAGCGAGGTTCGTCTCCATGAAGGTAAGGACACGACGGCCCCGGCGCAGGTTCGCCACAGGCCGATCTGTAATAAAATGACTGCTACTTAGCTCGACTTGTGCCCTTTTTACGGGTCTCATGCCGCCGGGGCGAGGCCGGCGAGCAGCATCTCCCGGAAGGGACGTTTGAGTTTTGAAAAGGCCGTGCTATGCCCGGGGATTGCAAAAACCCATTCCACCCACAACCAACGCCGCACGGCGGTAAGGGCGTCCGAGAACGTCACGTCCTGCTTGCCCGGCCAGAGGATCAGCCCCTGCTTGCGAAAACGAACCGGCATCTGGACGTACAACACCGCCACCACTGTGTACAGACCGAACAGACAGGGAGCCAGCCGCAGCACCGTCTTCTCCGTCCAGCCTCGCGTGCTTTCCAAGCCGAGGTAGGCCCGCATCTCTTGAAAGGTGGTTTCGATGTTCCAGCGGCCTGTGTAGGTCTCGATCACCTGCGTCGCGGTCCAACTGGGGTCGGTCGTGAAGAAGTACTCGTCGCGGTGTGTGCCCGTGAGATCATGTACCCACACCCACAAGACGGGGACCAACGGCGTGCCCGCCTCATACCACGACGCGGTGCCCGTCACCACTTCGACGTCGCGGCGACCTCCCCCATACCAAGCGACGTTCAGGCGTTGGCGTTGCCGCAGCGGCGTCTGTCGGACCACTTCGGCTGGCGACGGCAGTTTCTGGCCCTTGGTGCGGGGACGACCGGAGGGCTTTTTGCCGGCGACGACCTCGGCAAGCGGCGCATACAGGTTCGCTTTGGCGTAGAAATGGCTCAGATAGGTCAACCGGGGCGCCTAGCGTCGCGCGCAGCCTGCCAGATCGTGCGTGGCGAAGTTGCCATCTGCCGCACAGATGAAGTGGCGTTGGGGGAACCAACGCAGCAGCACCAGCAACAATTGCCGCAGCAATTGCGGCGGCGTCTTGTGCCGGCGTCGCCGACGTTGATTCTCTTCTTCGCTGCGATACAGGGCCACCAGGACCGGCAAGGCCCACAGCCGCCGCGTGAAGGGGAACGGAACCAGGATGGCCAGGACAACCCACTTGTGACCCCAGCGGAAGGCGGTGTAGCTGTGCGTGGAACGAACGGGATCGCGATGACGCCCCTTGCCGTAGACGCGCTTGCCGCGATGCTCGTCCACGGTGTCATCGCCCGCCAAGCGGATGGGACCGTCGGGCAGCAGATGCTGCACCACCCAGGTAGTCAACTGCCGGGCCAGACGCCAACTCGACCAACGACGCTGGGAGAAGACGCGGCGATAGCTCGACGAATCGCCGGGCACCATCGGACCGAGAGTGCGCAGCAGATTGAGGACGGTGTGGTTGCCGACGGTCAAGAGAGCGGCGCAAAGGAGCAGCGTGAGGCGGAGTGCAGTCGGTTGCGTGAAGGATTGGAGTAGCCAGTCGCACAAGCGTTGGGCGGGTCCGGGCAGTTGGTCGTGCAGCGTGTACAAGCGTCGGCGAACCGCGCGGGCCTGGCGGGTTTGCCGTTGTCGGCGTTGCCGGCGTTGGGCTTTGGACAGGCGGTTGCGTCGGGGCTTGCGTATACTGGCCATCGCGGCCTCCTTGTCGGGCATACGGGATGAGTAACGTCCCCGTAATGTCTACAAGGAGGCTCGCTTTTTGGTCAGCTGACGATTCAAAAAAGGGCACAAGTCGAGCTCAGATGGCAGAGCAAATCCAGGAACTGCATAAGGCCATCGAGGACTTAGTACCTGATAGTAAAGGTACATACTACACAGAAGCAAATGTCGCAGCGCTTCTCAGAGCTTGTCTAAAAAGGGCGATTCCATAGCCTAGCGGTATGAGCAGGACACTCTATCCTACTGACTTAACGGACACCCAGTGGCAGTTGATCGAGCGTCGCGTACCTAAGCCCAAACTCGGCGGCAGGCCCGCTCGATACAGCCGCCGTGAAATCGTCAACGCTATCCTGTACCAGACACGCAACGGCTGTGTCTGGCGCGCCTTACCCCACGACTTGCCGCCTTATCGGATCGTCTTCTACTACTTCCGCCTCTGGCAAAAAGACGGCACTTGGGACCAAATCCACGACGCCTTGCGGACCAAAGTTCGTCAGTCGGTCGGGAAAAAGCCCAAGCCCTCGGTGGCCATCCGCGACAGCCCATCGGTAAAAACCACCGAACAGGGTGGCCCACGGGGAGCCGATGCGGGGAAAAAAAATCGTTGGCCGCAAACGGTTTGTGGCGGTTGACACCCTCGGCTTGCTGTGGGCGTTGAGGGTCGTGCCTGCCTCGGTGCAAGACCGTGTGGGCGGCATCGCTTGGGTGGAGCGGTTGCGGCAGGCGGTCCAGCGGCTGAAAACGATCTGGGGTGACGCCCACTTTGATAGGGCCCTGAGTCATGCCTGGGTCCGCTGGGGTTGGCTGGGAGTGGTAGTCAAAAAATTGCTGGGCCAAGTTGGCTTTGTAGTGCAACCCAAGCGCTGGATCGTAGAACGGACGTTCGCTTGGTTCAACCGTTACCGGCGTCTGTGCAAAGACTACGAGCGGACGACCGCCAGTAGTGAAGCATTCATAAAAATTGCAATGATACATTTAATGATCCGTCGCTTGAGACCCTAACTCCCGCTTTTTGGACAAGCTCTGAGACGAGAAACCGCGCCAAACGACCATGCTTGTATCTCTTCATCCATAGCCGTCCGGAATAGAGAATTAAGACAAGGCGTAAAAATGAAGGGAGCCAGAATGCCGTTGCCTTAAGACGTAAGTCATTGTAGCCAAAGGGATTTCGGTCTTTACGTCAGCTGGGGCCTCCTGCGAGAATGTCGTTGGTTCAAACCACCAACCCACAGGAGGCCACCAATGGCTAGTATCGCATCTACCCTGCAACGGCTCAAGGACGATTTGCAACCCTTTTTGCCCGAACAAGAGATCCGCGCCGCCTGCCAAGAGGCCGGCTATACCTGGCGTGAACGCAAGTGTGGAGCTGTGACCACCGTGCATCTGTTCATCCTTCAGATACTCTGTTTCAACACGGCTATGACACACTTGCGTCTGTTGGGCAAGGCGGCCATTGCCGCCCCGGCCTACTGCCGCGCACGCATGCGTTTGCCCTTGGAAGTATTACAGAAGTTACTGCGGCGTTCCGCCGCCACCATGCTTGCGGCCCCATCGTCCCAACGTTGGTGCGGACTGCGGCCATTACTGGTGGACGGCTCCAGCACTATTGCCCCCGACAGGGCCAACACCCAGCGGGCTTTCGGTCAGCCCGGCGGGCAGAAGCCCGGTTGCGGCTTTCCCATCCCCAAGGTGTTGGGCTTGTTCGATGCGGCCACGGGCCTGATCCTGGAGTTGTTGGCCTTTCCGCTGCGCACGCACGAGCAATCGAAGGTGTGGAAGTTGCACCCGCTGTTGGGGCCGGGCGATTTGTTGGTGGGCGACCGCGGCTTGTGTTCGTTCGCTCATTTGGCCATGCTGGCCGCCTGCGGCGTGGCCGGGTTATTCCGTATGCACCAACGGCAAATCGTGGATTTTCGCCCGCACCGCAAGGCACGCGGCCAAGCCAAGAGGCCAGGCCAACGCCAACGCAAAGGCCAGGCCAAGCGGCGGCGTCGGAAGCAGCGTGTGCCCAGCGGGCAGCCGTCGAGCCGATTTGTCAAGCGTTTGGGCAAGCACGATCAGATCGTCGAATGGCGTAAACCTGTGCGTCGGCCGGCGTGGATGACGACCGAGCAATATGATTCGTTGCCGGCGACGTTGCGGGTGCGTGAGTTGCGTTACCGACTGCCGCGGAAGGGTCAACGCACCTTGTGCGTTACCCTGGCCACAACCTTGTTGGATGGGGTTCGTTACCCGAAGGAGAAGATAGCGGAGTTGTATAAGGTTCGTTGGACAGTGGAGACCCATTTTGCGGAGTTGAAGACAACGTTGAAGATGCGTCGGGTGAAAAGCCAGACGGCGGAAGGTGTAAGGAAGGAACTGGCGGTGTATGCGTTGGTGTATAATTTAGTACATGTGGTGATGTTGGAGGCGGCGCGTCGTCAGGGTGTGGCGGTAGAGCGCATAAGTTTTGTGGACACGATCCGCTGGTTATTGTCGGCCTTGCCCGGTGAAGAGATGCCGAAGTTAATCCTAAACCCCCGCCGTCCGGATCGACATGAGCCGCGGGTAATCAAGGACTTGCAGGACACGTACCGCAAAATGGTCAAGCCGCGCCAAGAACTGCGAAAAGCCCTGAAAAAACAGGCCAAAGCAGCTTAAGGCAACGGCATTCAGGAAGTTACCTTATGCATCATTCTATGGACAGTTTCCAAGATAAGCAATCATCGTTTCGGTCTTCCGATGCGGTCCGTTGGTGCTCCAATGAGGAACTCCTCGGCGAGATCGACTGGTGGAAATCAATAGTAGACTCTTTGCGACACATCCTCCACGCCGTCCGCGCGTGGCTTCCGATCAGCGGCGGACCCCCTTGCCCGCCGCAGACGACCAAGCGTGAAAAGATCCTGGGGGCCATCCAACTCGACATTTTTCGCTTCGGCCTTGCCGAGCAAGAGGCACATCAGCGGCTCGCAACGCCTGCCGGCCTGGAGTTTTTCCGGCGGTGGCCCGGCGTGATGGATGCGGCACAAGGAATTTTCGACCTCTTTAAGGCTAGGCAGCACGAGTGGGCCGGTTGGTGCCATCCGGGTGCCGTCCGCCGCCGCTCGGACGTGAAGCCAATAGATGCTGACAGCCTTGCCACGCTAGAGCACGCGGTTGCTGGGTTGGATGCAATCCTAGATCGGGCTGAGAAGGAAGTTCGCCATATGCTGCAAAGCCGTGGAGCGGCGCTGCCGGCGCAAACGGCCACGTCTGGGGATGACGCTGAAGTTCTGCGGCGCGTAGTGAGCCTATTCACGGGCGGGATCGCTGATGCGCGCATTCCTGAAGTGGCCCGTGTGGTAAAGGATAAGACGTTGACCGTCAATGAACGGTTGGAACGGGTTGACAGCTTGTTTCGCATTCCCGCAGCCACATCGGCTGCTCAGCTCGCCAAAGTTCTCGGCGTGAGCCGGCAGGCGGTGATGAAGACGGCTTGGTGGAAAGCCCATCGTCGAGGGGCGAAGGACGCCGAAATCGCGCGCCGGCGCGACGTTCATCGCCGGCGCGCAGCGAGCTACGAACCGCACGTTGAAGAGAAGTAGGCGACGGGCGTTTCCGGTCGGTTGTCAAAAAAAAAATCTGACTCTTTTTTGCCGGCATTTTCCGGCAAAAACCGCTCCGTTCAGCGTGACGGGTTGTCAAAAGCGGTTGTCACCGGGGGATTTTACTCTATGTGGGCCGCATGGCGCGGCCCGCAGTCCTTCGGAGCAACGAACCATGAAATCTGATATTCCCGACAACTCGCTCGTTTTGAGGCAGGCGGAGGCGGCGCGAGCGTTGGGCGTGTCGACGCGGCATCTCCGCAAATTGACTCAGGAGGGGTTGGTCCCATGCGTCCGCCTTAAGGGGGGACGGGCGACTCTATACCCGATCGACGCATTGCGGAAATGGTTGGCCGACCAAGCCAAAATGGCCAAGCGGAGAGCTAGAAGATGAAAGACTTTTTTCGGGATAGACAAATTGCTCGATACCTTGGCCAGGTTGGCCGAAGACGAGATCGACGAATTCAGCGGGGTTCGCTCCCCGGCGGTCCACTGGAAACGGCAACGCCCGGCGTGATCGCCAGGCGCGGCCACGAGAGGCTTCCTATTATGCCCGAATTTTACAGGCCGCAGCTGCCATAGGCAATGCGGCCTTCTGGAGATCAATCATGGCGACGATGCGGCGTCCTCCTGGACCTGATGCAATCGGCCAACCCGAACCAGATGTTGAACAGGGCCAGAATCCACTTCTTCTGTCGGCTCGCCAAGCCGCATTGATGTGCGGCAAGTCGCTGCGGACCTGGCGCACCTGGGATGCGGCGGGGTGGATTCCTCGGCCCGTGCGGATCGGCCGGTCCACGCTGTGGCGGGTCGATGAGCTGCGTGACTGGGTTGCCGCCGGATGTCCGCGCCGGACAGAATGGGAGGCGCGGACATGACGGTGGCCGTCACTCTCGACAGTCGGATCGGCGTCGAGCTGGCGAACCGGCTGGGCCTTCCGCTCAATCGGCGGGAGGGCCACGACCTCGCCGGCCCCTGTATCGCCTGCAAGTCGAGCGATGCATTCCGCCTGCACCAGCAGACCGGCGTCGGTCACTGCTATTCCTGCCAGGGCCGATGGTCGCCGTTCCAGGTCGCGGAAACCGTCCTTCGGGATCGCGAGCGGGCCAAGACGCTGCTCGTGGAAATAGGCCTGTTCCAACCCACGGCGAACAATTCGCCGCCTGCGACCGACCCCATCAAGGCCATCGCCCGCCAGAAGGGGATTACTCCCGAATCGCTGCGAGCCTTTGGCGCTCAAGCCGTCTCAACTACCCTGGTCCGGCTGCCGGCCTACGGCCCTGATGGCAAGACCTGCACCACGTTCTCGATGTCAGTGCAAGGCGGCAAAGGCCGGTTCGCCAAGGGCAAGCCTGCGGGCCTCTTTTTCCCCCATGCCGATGGCAAGGTTCGCCTTCCCCAACCCGGCGAAGTCTGGCATCTCGTGGAGGGTCCCAAGGATGCGGCAGCGCTGCATGGTCTTGGCTTGTTGGCGTGCGGCCTGAACACATGCCGCTTGGCGGCGAAGTTCACCCGGCTTTTCGCCGGCACCGAGGTGGTATTGATCCCCGACCGTGATCGGGCCGGCGAGGAAGGCAGCCGGTTCTCTGCGCGGGTTCTGCGGGGCGTCGCCAGAGCGGTGCGGATTGCCGTGCTGCCGGCTGAGTTCAAGGAGAGCGATGGCGAGGATGTCCGCGATGTGCTTCGCCGAGATGGTGGGCGCGACCAGGTCTTGCAGGCCATCGCCGACGCCCGGCTGCCGGACGGGTGGGAAGAGACCAAGCGGGAGGAGGCCGTGCCGGCGGTCGCCTCGGCGGAAATCTTATTGCCTGAAGGGGAGCCTCTCAAGCTGGAGGTGTCACCCGCTGGCCGTGAACTGCAACGCCTGGTCGTAGCGGTCCGGGGCCAGATGGAGTACCGTGACCGGCTCAACACCGACAGCAGTACCTCGCGGGAGCGCTTCATCATGAAGCTGGCAGCCAAGCTCGGCATCGAACGAGACGTGCTGGCCCCGTTGATCGATACCCAGCTCACCAAGCTCGCCGACGAGATTGACGAGGCTGCCCCAGTGCCTGCTGGGCAGGGCCACGACGAGGCGCAGAGCCAGGCGACCCTGGCCGCGCACATGGCTGCCGAATGGGAGTTCTGGCACACGCCGCTGAAGGAGGCCTACGCGACCATCGTGGTCAATGACCACAAGGAGAGCTGGCCGGTGCGGTCGCAGACGTTCAAGCGATTCATGGCCAAGCAGTTCTTTGACGAGCAGGGTAAGGCCATGAACTCCGAGGCGCTGGCGGCGACAATGTTAATGCTGGAGGCCAAGGCGCTTTTCGAGGGCGAGGAGCATCCGGTTTATGTGCGTCTTGCGGAGCACGACGGAAACATCTACCTCGACCTGTGCAACGACGATTGGCAGGTGGTGCAGGTCACGCCCCAGGGATGGGACATCGTCGATGATCCGCCGATTCGTTTCCGGCGGTCGCGTGGTATGCTTGCATTGCCCGCGCCGGAGCCGGACGGCAGCGTGGACCTATTGCGTAGTTTCGTGAACCTCGACGACAATGCCTGGCGGCTGGTGGTTTCCTGGCTCGTGGCCACGCTTCGCCCGCGCGGACCGTATCCGATCCTGGCCCTTTTCGCCGAGCAGGGAGCGGGCAAGAGTACCATCGGCCGCTTGCTGCGTGACCTGGTTGATCCCAACGCCGCGCCGTTGCGGGCTGAGCCGAATGACGGCCGCGACCTGATGATCGCCGCCAACCACTCCTGGTGCCTGGCTTACGACAACCTGTCCCACGTCCCCCCTTGGTTGTCCGACGCCTTGTGCCGACTCAGCACGGGCGGCGGGTTCGCCACGCGGGAACTGTACACCGACCAGGACGAGGTCATCTTCGATTCGCAGCGGCCGGTGCTGCTAACGAGCATCGAGGAAGTGGCGACGCGGTCAGACCTGCTGGATCGGTGCCTGATCGTCTGGTTGCCCGCGATCCCCGAAGACCGGCGGCGATCCGAAGCGGAGTTATTCGAGGCATTTCGCGAGGTACGGCCGCAGATCCTCGGTGCCCTGCTCGACGCCGTCGCCGTCGCTCTGCGTCGCCTGCCGTCGATCAAGTTGCCGGGCTTGCCGCGCATGGCGGACTTCGCGTTGTGGGCCACGGCTGCGGAGACGGCCTTCGGCTGGCCCAACGGCACGTTCATGGCTGCCTACCAGGGCAATCGTGAGTCTGCCCACGAGGTGGCGCTGGAGGCGTCGGTGGTCGCCCGGCCGTTGCTGGACCTGCTCGAAGCCCAAGGCGAATGGGCCGGCTCGTCCGGTGAGCTGTTGAGGCTGCTGGAAGAGCGCCTCGGTGACCAGGTTCGCCGGCTGGCCGGCTGGCCGAAGAATCCCCGGTCGCTGTCGGGACACTTGAAGCGGCTGGCCCCGAACATGCGGGCGGCGGGATGGGTGCTGGAACAGGACCGCAGCTCGAAGAAACGGTCGTGGATGATCTACCGCGTCGAGAACGCTCCGCGACCGTCATCCGTTGCGTCATCGGACAGTCGATGCGAGCCGATGCCAAGCGATGCAGATTGGTTCAGGCCGGACCACGATGACGGAAATGACGCAAATGACGCAACTGCCGGAGACTGGAACCCTGACCGCTTCTAACACGATGATCTGACAAGATTTGCAGAGAAAGGCCTGAGGTGTGCCGGCAAACGAGCAACTGCGGTCCTGGGTCGAAAAAACTTGTTCTATGCGGAGGACAATCAGAATGGCGCGCTTGTACAAGAAGGCAGTCCTCGTGACCGACCCGAAAACGGGGCAGCAAATCAAGACGAAGTCGAAGAAGTGGTGAGGCCGCTACCGTGACGAGAACGGCGTCGAGCGCCGCGTTCCCCTGGCCGTGGACAAGGGGGCTGCCCAAATCATGCTGAACGAGGCCGTTGCGTCTCTGGTACCGGAGAGCGTTGACGATTTCCCGGCGGCTGTATCAAGCGGGCCTGCCGCCGAGTTTGGGCTTAGGTACGCGACGCTCGCTCAACTGCCATTGGGTGTCCGTTAAGTCCGTAGGATAAAGTGTCCTGCTCATACCGCTAGGCTATGGAATCGCCCTTTTTAGACAAGCTTTCAGTTCATTGGCACAATTGCCCGTACTGTGGTTTGTCCATACATCGGGATCATAATACTGCTTTAAATATCCTGGCGCGAGCCAGGCTGGTTTGGAGGAACCAGTGGGAGATAACGTAGGCCAAAAGGTCAAGCGTCTCCCAAGAAACCGTCGCATAAAGGCGACGGTGTAGTCACTTCAGGATCGGATGCGCCGAGAACTACCGCAATACGGACCATAGGAACCTCCTTAAAAAGGTTGAGTTAGATTAGGTTAAATCCCAATCTTTTTCCAGTGCTTCGCAAAGTTGTTGGTCGTCTAAATGAAGGACATGCGCATAGGTGTGCAAGGTGATAGTGGCCGAAGCATGTCCCATACGTGCCGCTACGGCCTTAATCGACATGCCCCGACGTAGCAGTTGCGTGGCGTGTGTATGACGCAAATCGTGGAAACGCAAAAAGGGTAAGGGAGGGATATTCTGTTCGGCCAGACGAGCATTCGTTAAAGCAATAATCTTTTTAAGATAACGATAAATCTGTTTGATAGAAATTACGCCACCGTGGCGAAGTGAGAAAATAAATATTTCGTCATTTGTTGGACGGCCTTGTTGCTGTAATTGTTGCCGGTACAACTCCAAGGCACGGGCCGTTTCAGAAGGCAGACGTAAACGTCGGCGTGATGATTTGCTTTTGGGTGGCTTTAATGTGCCATTTTCACTTAAACTATATTCTACAGTGATGGTCTTCGTAACCGGATCCCAATTCCTCCAAGTGAGAGCTCGCAATTCATTCAAACGCAATCCCGATGTAAGAGCCAACAGAAAAAGCAGATAATAAAATATATCCTGTTGTTGGGCCGTCTGGAGAAAGTAGCGCACCTGTTCTTCGGAAAAGACGGTAAAAGTCCTTTGAACATGATGTGGCTTTTTTATCTCGGCCAAGGGATCATGGGCTAATACCTGTTGTCGTACTGCTTGTCGGATAGCAGCATGAAGTATGGTCCATAAAGAAGCGCGACTTGCAGAAGAAAAGGCGCTGAGCTGTTGCAGAACTTGCCAACCGTGGAGGCGGTGAAGGGGAGTTTTACCCAAGAGAGGAATTAAAGTCTTCAAGCCAGAGCGATAACGGGTAACTGTAGACGGGGAGTGAGTCAACTGAATCTGTTGCAGCCAACGGTTGAGCCACTGTTCAACCGTCAGATTCGTCGCGGACGGGCTTCGCGCCTGCAAACGTATTTCGGCTAAGCGGCGCAGAACTTCCTGTTTACTCTTGCCGTAGACGGTCCGCCGTTGCCGACGCCCATTGGCATCAAAGCCCAGACTGATCCGTCCTTCTCATAAGTTCGGTCCGCGCTGGATCACGCTACCTTCACCCCGTCCCCGTCTCTTGCGTGGCATGGTGTCCCTCCCCTGGAAAATCAACAATGCCTGAACCTATGTCCAGAAACCACCTGGATTTAGGTTCAGTAGCCCGGCAAACGTTTTGTTATCCAGAGGATGTAGACGGGGACGGAAGAACGTCAAGACGGCAGCGCCGGCGAATGGCCACATAGGTGTCCACATGGCCCTTTTGAACCACCGGAATCGCCCCAGGTGCGTTTTTCTAACCCAAGATAAGATAAAGATTTAGGACAGAATCGCTTAGATGGGGTTCCAAAATTCCAAGGATCCTCTTGATCTTTCCTCCTTGTTTGCGCAGTCGCCGTCAGACAAGCGTTGACGTGCTCGACAACAGCGGTGGCAAGCGAACAGGCGGGCGATTCGCCCATTGCTCGCTCGCGTGCGGAAACAACGGAAAGTCCCGCCGGAGACGCTTGCTCGGCTTGGTGGGCTTGCCGGAGGATGCCAGCGCGGTAGAATGGACATCGGAGGTAGGGACAGACTCCGGGATTCAGGTCGCTGGTGTTCACGGCCGGTGCCTTGGACTCCTGTCTAGCCTTTCGTTTCACAGTAGAGACGGAAAAGGTATACTGTTCCCATGCAAGCGAGAAAGGAAAGCGACATAAACCCTTAAATAACAAGCGTATTTGCCCCCATCGTCTAGCGGCCTAGGACGTAGCCCTCTCACGGCTAAAACAGGGGTTCGAGTCCCCTTGGGGGTACTAAGTCCTGACAAGAATGATTGTAGGTGCAAGTCGTTGCCACCTTACTATTGACTATTGCGAGCCGGCTGACGAGGAGTGGAAAGTTCTACAGCGCTGTAAATGCCCTGCCTGCCAGGCGCATGGTATCGAAGGGCTTCAGGCGGGCAAGCTCCACGGATTCTGTTGCCGTGCGACGCACAACCTATGGAATTTGCTGGAAGAAAACCGCTGGCTCAACAAGCACATCACTGCAGGAACCTACGCCCGGAACTATGAATAGCGGGTTGACAATTCCATCTATAAGCCGATTACCGAGGAGTTGCTGAAACTGCTCAAAAAGGATGCGAAATGTTGGTTGAACGCAGCTAAATACTGCTGATGCGGAGTTGAGGCTACTCCATCCAGATGGTTGCGACCAGGCGGGTCGCATGTTCGATTCCCCCACTCTCCGGCGATTGGAGGCGTCCTGACCCGCCGCCAGATTGCACCGAAAACGGGGAGGCAGACGCAGAGATCAGGAGGCGCGAAAACGTAAGAAACCCCGGAAAAAACGCGTTTTCTCGCGCTGGTCTGTATCCATCTGCATCGCGGTGCCAAGCGGAGAGGGAGGGATTCGAACCCTCGGTGACGTTGCCGCCACACCGGTTTTCGAGACCGGCCCGATCGGCCGCTCCGGCACCTCTCCGAACGCTTTCTCATCTCTTCCTTTCTTGATTTTACGGTATAACATTCTTTATGTCCAGGACCGGTTTCAGGTAGGCCATGCCCGCACGTTAACAGCACGGACATGCCAATCCGCTGATGCATGGCGTAAAACCTCAGCAAATAGCACATCCGCCAATCCTGGCCGTCCCACGTATGTAATGTCGGGTGGATTATATTCGCCCTCGGAAGGGAGTGACAGCTACTCAATAGGTAGTCTCAGACATGACTGGAGCTAGCGATCGGACTCTCCCGTCACACAAGGCCATGAGCAAACCTTCATACGGGCTTTGGGCGAGTGCGAGGATCGCGCCCGCTCTGTTTGGGGTGAACTTGGAATATGAGACCAGGAATAGAGGCAACTGTTAATCCAGACTGATCATTTATTATAGAAATTACCGCGCTTAGAGCCTTTTCTGTCCCAAAGTGGGAAGTATAAGCAGCGTAGAGGTTTCCTGCTCGAGAAATGGAAGGATAGAGATGAACACGTTGATTTCAATAAGGATAGAGGTGAACACGTTGATTTCAATAATGTATGGAGCAATTGGCTCGTACTTCAATTCTATTGTTATGACAAGGGAATATTAAATTCCTGTTGCACAATCGAAGAACCGGAAGATCTGTCACTCGCCGTCCATGACAGCTGTCCGGACAGGTGTTGGCGCCATCCTTGCCGGCGCCAACGGCGAAGATGAGGATGGCGAGCGGGGTTGCGTCAGCGCCCCGAAGGCGAGCGGGATTGCGTCAGCGCTTCGAGAGTCTTTTCCTCCGTGTAAAGCCAGGGCAGTTCAATGTTTCAAACTGGGTAAGGGAACTTGCCGTAAGTTCAATAGC
>Ga0080006_1105327_pt1 | contig 15358 bp, 14 predicted proteins | sample RS3BMetagenome_FD_69209 | JGI IMG/M metagenome (GOLD analysis project Ga0080006, IMG submission 69209) | Ferric oxide microbial mat and aquatic microbial communities from Rainbow Spring, Yellowstone National Park, USA - RS3B (SPADES... ... | reverse complement strand
TGGCTGTATATGCGCACCTACCATGACGGCTACCACTTGTTTGACAAGGAGATGCTCTTTAACCTTCGGCAGGACCCGTTTGAACAAGAGGATGTGGCTGCCAGTCACCCGGACGTCTGTCGTGAGGCCGTCTACCTGTTAAATGAATGGCACGATGAAGCCATGATGACCATGGCGAGTGATGTGGATCCTCTCTGGACGGTCATACGTGAGGGCGGGCCCTATCATGCGAAAGGACATCTACAAGCGTATGCACAGCGCCTCGAGGAGACTGGGCGAGGGGAAGCGGTCATCGAATTGCGTCGCAGGCATCCACAAGAGTTCGCGAAGTGATGAGATCCTGAGGATTGTGTAACCCGGGTGTGCCAGTTGAGCGCAGATCAGCTGACCTCTATACTAAGTGGCATACGGATTAGGCTAGGAGCGCGATTTTTTGAAAGCAAGAAGCTTAGGTCAAAATTTGCCGCGCGCGAAGCAGATGAATCGTTCATTGGTCCTGGAGCAGATGCTGTTTCACGGACCGATGAACCGGCAAACGATCGCGCAAAATCTGGGGTTAACGTCAGCGACCATCACGAATTTCACAGGCAAGCTGATACGAGAAGGGCTCGTGCATGAAGTGGGGTATGTCGAGGAGGAGCGGCTCGGCAGAAGGTCCGTGACGATTGACCTGCGCAATGATCTGTATGTGGTGATGGCGATTCATCTGCGTGCGACGGACCTTGAGATCGGGTTTGTCGGGCTGCGCGGTGCGGTCTCCAAACGGCGGTTGATCAGCTATCCAAAGGGATTAACCAAGCTGACCTTCTTGCAGTTTATCAAGGATCACATTCGCACGCAGTTCGCCCTTCGCGAATCACTCGATGTCGTCGCGATCGGTGTCGGCTCTCGTGCGCTGCCTCTACGTGTGACGGACGATCAAGTCGTGGTATCCACAGACCACCATCTCCATACAATTGGACTGAAACAGGAGATTTCGCAGTACGTGGACGTGCCCGTTTTTCTTCAGAGCAACGCGCCGGGCATGGCGATGGCAGAAAGAATGTACGGACACTGTCGACACATAGAGAACTTTTTGTTGATTTATATGGGCCCCAAAGGGATTGGGTCCGGTCTCATTTTACACGGGGAGTTGTGCAAGGGCACTGGCATATCGACGCTCGGATTCGGCCACATGTTGTATCAAGATGGCGGACGTCCTTGCCTGTGCGGGCGAAAAGGATGTCTGGAACTGTATGCCTCCGAGTCTGCCATCCTGGAAGCCTGTCAGCTATCCTCGATCAAAGCGTTGAGCGAGAAGGTGAAATCAGGCGACGAAGGGGCACAGCGCGTACTCGAGCAATCGGCGCACGCGATGGCTTCTGTTCTTCTGTCTTTTCTTAGCATGGTGGATCTCCATCGCGTCATCCTCGGTGGGACGCTTGCGTCACCGGCTTATCCGTTGGTTTCTACCTTGCAAACGCATCTGCAAAAAAACGCCGGCATCCTCGATGACGGCTCGGTTGAAGTCTCTGTATCGGCCCTGGGCAGCGATCTGGGTATCGTCGGTGCAGCTGCGCCCGCCATCTTCGAGTACATCATTCGCGGCAGTGAGTTGCCGGAGATTCGCGGGTGAGGTCGGGTGTGTGTTAGGGAAGCGCACGGACAGCAGGGCGCGGTTCTGGCACAGGCGACAAAGTGAGACGCTAAAAATAGCTTGACAGACTCGTTATGGATGGTCTGGCCCCTAGCTCGCCCCATGCCCAAGCAGTACCACAGGCACCGTCTTCAGTATAATCCACCAATCGCGCAGGTACGACCATTCATCGATGTACTTCAGGTCAAGGTGCATCCAGCGGTTGAAGTCCACGTTGTTGCGGCCGCTGATTTGCCACAGGCAGGTCAGTCCTGGGCGCATGGAGAGGCGTCGGCGCTGCCAGGGCTCGTACTCCTCGACCTCGTCAGGAAGTGGGGGGCGTGGACCGACGATGCTCATATCACCAACCAGTACGTTCACCAGTTGCGGAAGCTCGTCCACGCTGTACTTGCGCAGAACTCGTCCAACGCTCGTTATCCGCGGGTCCTGTTTGATCTTGAACACAGGCCCAGACATCTCGTTCAGGTGTTCGAGTGATTCTTTCAGTTCTTCGGCGTTGGCCACCATGGTCCGAAACTTCAGGCAGTAAAAGGTGCGGCCATTCATCCCGACGCGTCTTTGCTTAAAGAGCACGGGACCGTCAGAGGTCACCTTGATGAGCGTCGCGATGAAAGCTAACGGGAGGAGCAGGATGGCGAGTGCCAAGGCACTGACGACCATGTCAGTGAGTCGCTTGAGGAGTTTGGAGACGGGCGCGTTTCGATAAGGAAGCATCCGTATGGCGGTGCCATACGGCAACTCCACGACTTCGCGCCGGGCCGACTCAAGGAAGATCTCCCCGACCATCAGTTCCACGGTGATGCCGCGAGTCTGACACTCCCCGATACACTGCTGGATCATGCGCTGCGGAAGCAACGGGTGGAGCATGATCGCGTCTATGGCACCATAGGAAGAGGTCGCAGCGCTCTCATCCTGACTGTAAAATAGCGTGAGGTCGAGGAGGCTTGGCGCGTCCGTCAAGATCGTGTGGAGGTCAACGCCGATCGCCTTCATCTGCTCGATCAGCCTTGCCAGTTGTAGACTGCTAGACGTGGGCGCGATCAGGATGCGCCGCTCGCGATGCTTCGTCATACGGGCTATCATGGTGATCAGGATGGTCACGAGGCATAGCCAGATGTAGGACCACAGACCATAACTTAGCACCATCAGACGACTGAGTAGCGCCAGATGAAGAAAGAAGCCTAAACTGCTATACAGGAGGATGGCGAATACGGTCATATAAAAGTAGATCAGGGCGGCCTTGATCATGCTGCCGTCGATGCGCGGGAGGAACTCGTGCGCCACGATCAAGGAGCTTGTCCAGACGCCGACGAGCAAGGCAAACGTAATGAGTGCGCGATGCGAGATCACGGGAAAAGGGGGCACTTGCTCGAGCCAGCCGAACAGCCGATAGGAGATGGCACAGCTCACGATGAAACCGAGCAACTCGGCTGCAAACTGCCCCCGCTGTAAGAGTTTGTAATAGGCCCCCATGACTCGTCCCCCCGTACTACTCGTCGACGGACCCCACCGCCAGCGATTCGTCCAGCATCAGTGTGCTCGGAAAATAGTATACAGCAAGCTTACAGACTCGGCAATATTCTGCAGGCCAGCCAGCTCTACTGTAACCACAGAGCGTGCGCGCGTGCGATACAGGCATCAGCTTGTTCGGACAGCGCCCACTCGTGCCTGATGCGCTCGTACGCGTCCCTGAGTCCTGGCTTACGCATGACGCTGTCGTGTGCGTCGCTCGCGACGTAGTGGATCCAGCCTTGCCTCAACCAGTTCCGGCAGAGCTTTTCTTGAAGACGTCCCATCTGACCGGTGATCGCCCCCGCTGTGATCTGCAGGCGCGCCCCCTCCTTGACAAGTTGCTCAGCGTAGCCTGGGTCTTTCTGGAGTTTCAAGTACCGCTCCGGGTGCGCGATGATGGGGACGATGTGACGGATGCGAAGCTCGTACAGGACGTCAAGCAGGTCGCTCGGCCACTCTCGGGTGGAGAGTTCCAGCAGTACAGCGTTCACCTGCTTGCCCCCACCCGGGTTGAGTGCCTCTCCGGACAGGAGATGGTCGACCAATTGCGCGTGCTTGTGAACCTCCATGCCTGGACGCAGGAGCAAAGGGATGCTCAGGCGGTTGAGTTCTCTTTGCAGATCGGCGGCGCGTTCCACGATCGTTGGCGCGTCTGCGTGATAGAGGCGGGAGTAGGCGTGTGGCGTCACAAAGACCGCGTGTGTGCCTGTCGCGACAAATGTTCGAGCCATCTCAATCGTCGCTTCCAGGGTTTTGGGACCGTCGTCCAGTCCGTATAGCAGGTGTGTATGAATATCCACGATCATCGGCCCATCTCCCTTTCGTCTCATAGTGTAGCAGACGCCCGGTCTACGAATACAACAAGTTGGAACAGATAATTTGCTGGATTGACTTGAAGATGCTAGCAGATGTAGTACAATAGTTTCGTGACGACATGACTGGGTGCCACAGACGGCTGGGCAGTCAGTCAGTAGCTTTCGTGTCAGCTCCCGGTATCAGAGAGGCAACAAGAACAGCCACAGGTGAAGGAGAGATTAACCTCAGATGGAATTGAAAGAGTATTGGGCGGTCATCCGACGCTGGATATGGATGATTGCGATGGTCACGGTGATCGCCACGATCACGAGCGGCGTGGTGAGCAAGTATGTGATCAAGCCGGAGTACGAGGCAACCACAACCATACTGGTCAACCAAAAGTATAGTTCCCAGGATGCGATGTCAGGTCTCATTTATAACGATGTCATGACTAACGAGGCCTTGGTCCAAACCTATAGTCAGATCATGACGAGTGACACGATCTTGACCGCCGTGATCCATGACCTGCATTTGTCTTACACGACAGCAGAGCTGGCGAAAGAAATCACAGTGGCGTCGAACAATCAGTCTGAAGTGATCTCTGTTTCGGTAGATGATCGGAGCGTGCAGACGGCCACCGCCATCGCCAACTCGTTGGCTCAGGTCTTCCAGCACAAAGTCGTCCAGCTCATGCAAGTGCAGAACGTCCAGATCGTGGACCCGGCGATCGTCCCGGCGCATCCCGTACCCGTCAGTCCGAAGACGACGACAAACGTGGCGATTGCTTTTCTGTTGGGCCTGATGGTCAGTGTTGGCATCGCTTTTCTCATCGAGTATCTCGATGACTCCGTGCGTTCCGATGAGGAGGTCGGGCTTATCCTCGGGGTGCCTGTACTGGGCACCATCTCGACGATCGATGGGGAAGAAAAGCGGCGGTTGGCGAGTGCCGCCGAGAGTGCCTCCGTCTCTGTCTGAGGGACTGTGCTTGGCGGCTTTTATTTTCAAGGACCCCATCTAGAGGGATCTTTCTATGCGAGGAGACGTTTCAGTGGCGCGAACAGAACAACAGACGCTTCAACTCATTGCGCAAGTCAGTCCCAAGTCGGCGATCACCGAGATGTATCGTGGCTTGCGAACGAATCTAGACTTTGCCTCGGTGGATGCCAAGGTGAAGCGGATACTGGTGACCAGTTCGCTGCCGGGTGAGGGCAAGACCACGACGGCTTGTAACCTCGCTGTCGTCGAGGCTCAGGCTGGTAGACGGACCCTACTGCTCGATGCAGATTTACGCAAGCCGATGGTCCACCGCAATTTCTCGGCGTCGAATGCCAAAGGACTGACCTCCGTACTGATTCGACAGTGTTCTGTAGAGGATGCAATACAAAAGACTGCGGTAGAAAACCTGGAGATTCTATGCAGTGGCCCGATCCCTCCGAACCCCTTGGAGATGCTCGGCTCACAGGCGATGAGGTCTCTGCTCGATCAGTTTGCGGCGACGTACGACGTACTTATCGTCGATTCGCCGCCGGTACTGTCCGTCGCGGATGCCAAGGTGCTGGCGTCGGAGCTCGATGGCGTGCTATACGTGGTAGGTTCCGGGATCGTTTCCCGTTCGGCTCTGCGCAAAGCCAAAGAATCTCTTGCGGTGTCGGGCGTCCGCGTCCTTGGCGCGGTCTTTAATAACAAGCGGATGACAAAGGCGGAGCGTCAGTACTATTACTATCAGTATGAGTAGTGCGTGGGGTCGGCGTGTGCGTCACGGGGTATCCGCATTGGTGATTTTCGCTGCTGATTCTGGCCCCCAGTTTTTGGGGGGATCAAGGGGGATGGTGACATATGACACGAAGGGGAATTGCCCCACGCTCAGAGCAGGGTAGCGGAGACACTCGGTCTTCGCGTGTGCGCAGGTCGCGGTGGCGGCTGTCGCCCTCGATTCCTGTGGCGCTCGCGATTTTGACGGCGGCGTTGTCCGGAGCACCGGCCGTTGCGGCGCAAGCGGCTACGACCTCCGTGTCAGCGGTGTCCTCGACTTCGCTGACTACGAGCATTGGCACGCTCGCATCCCAGATCGCGGCCCTGGCAGCCAAGACCCACGATGGCGGGCTGGCACAACAACTGACGACACCGGTCTTGAACATCCTGACGGGATCCGGATTCGACTGGAACGAGGTGCTGTTTGGTACGGACGCGTTGACCGTCTCACAGCAGCAGACCGCGACCGCCCTGACGCCTGACGTGATAGCCCTGGTGACGGAGCAAGACACGACGCAAGCCCAGGCTCTTGTCTTAGTGAACGGAATCATCAGTGCGATGCAATCGGTCAACCCGGACGTGCAGGCGACGGACGTCGTGGCGTATCTGAACGCGGTGGTGACGGATGCCCCGTCCGAGATGCTGACTTTGATTGGGCTACCTTCGTTGACCCCAGCGATCGTAGCGCAGAACCTACATAGCGCCTTCGCGGGATACCTTACGGGGGTGAGCCCGGCGATACAGGGGCTGTTTTCGGCAAACGTCAACGTGTCGTCCGCAGGTGGTACGACGGGCAGTGGCACGACGGGCAGTGGCACGACAGGCAGTGGCACGACAGGCAGTGGTACGACAGGCAGTGGTACGACAGGCAGTAGCGCGACAGGCAGTGGCACTTTGCCGAATGATCTCTGGCTTCAAGAAACGGTCTCGAGTCATGTGGGGTCGTGGACGGTGGGCGTAACTGGCCTCGGCTCTCTTGGACTCTCTGTGCCGCCGAATGCCTTGCCTGTGGGCAGCGTACTGACTGTGGGGACCTACGTGCCGCCTGGTAAACTTGTGTTTCCTGGCGGAGCACGAACGTTGGCGTCCTTTCGTCTCCATCTGAAATGGGCCGCAGCCAAGCCGCTGACGTTGACTTTGACTGGCCGCGAGATCACGCGAGGGATTTTGGTGTACACGTTGACGCCACAGGGCATGGTGCCCTTTGCTGGGGCCACGGTCGTCCCAGGCAGGGTGATGTTGACTTCGCGTGCGTCCGGGACGTTTTTTCTGCTGACGCCGACGCCACCCGGGTTGGCGGTATTTCCGCATAACCTGCCTGTGATGACATCTGGCCAACGTGCGATCGCCCTAGACGGAGAAGTGAGGGAGGTTTGCCCCGGCGTTGTGGTGCATGGAACGACGTATCTCCCCATCTCCTCCGTGATACGACTCCTACAGTCCTTGGGTGTGCGGTCAACTTGGAAGGTGGGCGTATGGACCGTAGATCCCCCGACCACCATGGCGGTGTCGCTGAGCAATTTGACGCCGGGAAGAGGCCAGTATGCGATGGCCATTGGTTCGCAGTTGGTACTTCGGCTTCCGGCAATGATCGTGTTCGACCGGGCTACGCAAGCCTACGCCACCTATATGCCGATCGCGAGAGTGATGCAAGTGTTGGTTCGGCTTGGCATGGTCAGCGCATGGGATGGAAAAGTGTGGGCGATCGAATTTGGGCAGTAAGGAAGAATTTTGACTTTCTACTCTATCATAGTGGAAAATGCTAGACACATAGGGTATTCTGTACGTAGTTGGTCACGAAAAGATTGAATGGGGGAGACGTATGACTATGAAACGCGAACATCGACGAGCGCCTTTGATGGCCGGTGTATCTGTTTTGATCGCCATGAGTGGCTTGATGATGGGAGTCGCGCCAGCGGCTTTTGCACAGACGGCTCAGCAAGCAACGAATCTGGCGGAATTTAGTAACTTGGTGAACGTCATGGATCAAGTGGACAACACGTTGGCGGCGCAAGGTACCCAGGCGAATGTTTACGCGTTCGCCAATGCAATCAGTGGAACGAGTCCTGCGGTGACAGCTGAGTGGGAGTCCATTCTTTACGGCGGTGCTCCGTATACAGGTACTGAACCGCAGAGTCAAGGAGTGCAATTCTTTCAGAATCTCCTGAATCTCATGGTTGGCAACTTCGGTGGTGGCAGTGCTAACCTAACCCCCACGCAGATGGAGCAGCAGATTGATAGTTTCTTGACTACATTTGCCCCAGGCATAACGGGCACAGACCTTTACTACTTCTATGAGAGCTTTCGAACAAACTTTATCACCGACGTTTTGCTAAACAGTGGCGCAGGGCTGAACGGGAGCAACGGTTTGAACATGCAAGTGGAGGCTGCACTGGAGCAGGCGCTACAGGCTCCGCAGAACGCCTCCTTCCGAGGCATCCTCGGAACGTACGGCCTCTCGGTCAGCGACATTCCGGCGATCCGTGCGCGGTTTATGTCGAGGTTCGCCACCACCGGCATTGGCAGTCAACAGTTTCTGGACGACCTGATGTCGACCACAGTGCAACCGAGCCTGAACGCAAACCTCGGCAACAGTTTCACGATGACCTCAGGGCAGACCCTTTCGCTCAACCTGATCACACAGAACATCGGCGTGGGCGCTTCGCTGAACGGCCTGTCGCTCCCCGCGTCGTGGGTAAGCTTTACATCGAGCAATCCTGCGATTGTTCAGGTGGTTTCCACGGCCAACGGAGGATATGCGCTCGATGCGGTCGGTGTGGGTGGCCCTGTCACGATCACGCCGATCCTCAGGGGGCAGTACAGCCTGGCGCCTATCACTGTCAACGTGAACGCCATTCCCATCTATACCGGAGGCTCGAGTACCGGCAGCGGGACGGGTACGACGGGATCGGGCACCACGTCGACTGGAACCGGGACGACCAGCACGACGGGAACGAACAGCAATGGTACGACAAACTATGAGAGCACAGTGAATTCCTCTGCCTTCACGTTGGTCTTGGCGTCGCAAGCCATCCCGGCCGGCGGTGGAACGGTGAACGTGACGGCGGGTAACAGCGCAGTGTCCGTCACCGTGCCTCAGGGCGCCTTGCCAGCAGGTGACTCTGTCGCAGTCAGTTCAGCACCCGTAGCCACCCTTCAGGCGGGGATGCCAACCGGACAGACGGCGCTGGCAGCGTTTGGCGTGAACTTCTACGGAGTGACGCCTTCAGTGCCGATCACATTGCAGATCAAAAATCCAAGTCTTCCTACCAGCACTCTGGTGTACAAGGTGATGGCCGACGGGACATGGATGCCGATACCGGCGACTGTGGTCAATGGTGTGTTGACCCTATCGATCAGCTCTGATCCTGACTTTGTCCTTGCGAATCCAAATCTCATGGTGGATCAGCGGCAGATTCTCTGGTTTGGACAGCAGGAGCAGGTGGCGTACGGCGTTGTGGCGAAAGATCCTGTGCACGGCAACCTGACGACGTACATGCCGATCTGGTATGCCATGCAGGTACTGAAGCAACAGGGCATCACCAGTACATGGAACGGCAAGGTGTGGAACCTGACGACGACAGGAAGCGCCTTTACGCCTAATCTGACCTCCTTGAACACAGGCGAGGGCACTGATCAGATTGAGATCAACGGTACGCTCGTTCAGAACGCCTACGGGCTGGTCAAGGTCGATCCGAAGCATGGCAATTTGACGACATTCATGCCGATCTACTGGGTCTTTGAAGCACTCAATCACTTGGGGCTACAGAGCTCATGGAACGGCACGACATGGGATATCACGCAAGCGCCAGCGACAAGCTCCACCTCGACGACCAGTAACTAGGCGTCTCGCTCCTCGGATCCCGTGGATCCGAGGGACCCGAGGTCCCAAGAGAATCGGAAACGTCCCCCTGCATGTCGCGGGGGGACGTTTCTTTTTGCCTGATACGGTGCGGGTGACGAGAGGCACGAACGTGCATCTAGAGCTTCCGAAAGAGGAGGAGCAGAACACTCAGACACCCTTCCATGGTGCCAATGGTCATGGCGAAGGGGTCATCGTCATTGAGCAGAACCGCGATGATGCCAAGGATGTTCGCTAACACCAGGATCGCGGCGAACGAGACCAGAGTGATGGCGGAGCGCTTGATGTTGTGATGATCCGAAAACCAGTACCGGGCCAAGATGACATCCAGTAGAGCGGTGGCGCCTGCCACGTGAAGCCCGGGGTGAGTCAGGTAATTATGGAGTATCAGACAGATGGCGATCATGACAACCGTCAAGATGATGAGTCGGTATCTGAGCCAGGGTGTGACGCGGGTGCTAGTCCTGTTCGCACGAGGTCCGCGCGTTACGTAGAAGTCAGGCATGAATGACGCCTCCGGAAATTAGACTCAGGTGGACCCTACCCCTGATTATACCTTTTCAACAGGACGGCGGCAGGGCGGGCGCAGCGTATGTCGAGCCTGCCTGTTCTGATCACCGCTTTCGCTGCGTTGTCCATGCACCTCATTGGGACTGCGCGTCATACCTTGGCGTATTGTGTACTGCTGCGCAAGGAGGCCATTCTGTGAAAACCGATGACGTGTCGCCAGATTCCTTGCATGCGCGCACCCTCGACGCGATGAACCAGATCCTCGCCCGCGCTCTCGGCTACGTGACAGGCCTCGAAAAAGTAGCCGTGGATCAGGCGGTGCGGCTCCTCTACCCCCGTGTGGAGAATCGGGTCATGCAGGCCTCCGAGGAGGAGCTTCGCGTGGAACTCAAGCACCTGCAGGAGCTTGTGGAGGGGGCGCTGGCGGAACCCGCCCTGACCAAGACGCCTCGGGCGGCACGTTCCGCAAAAGGAAAGAGAGCATCAGCCGGTCGTAAACGGCGTGCGGGGATATGATCTTTTCGTCGATACGGTATCATTTATCGTCAGACTTCACGGACAGGAGCGAAGGATTCTCGTGCGCGTGCTCCTCAAATCCCGAGTGAATCTTCTAGCAGTGATTGCAGTGGATATTCATCGGATTTTGGCAGACCGAGACACGAATTATCAGTGACCAGAGTGTGGGCATACGATTCGCCTGAAATTCGGAGATTTTCAGCAAGCGGGGTTTGAGGTACTCTGCGAAGCGTGTCACCAGACCCGCACAATGGTGCATGATGGGGCCACTCGCGCGGACTTGGCGGAACTCGACGGTTTGGTGGACAAGGTCGAGGGCAAGGGGAATCAGGTATTGAACAAATTGCCCATTCGCAATAAGCAGTAAAGAGGGGAGCATGAGATCGCCTCGTGTTTCCGCATACGCTACATGTCGGCCCGACTCTCATCGACCCTGGCGACAGGATGCGGCTTGTTCGTAGATTGGTCCGTGAGAGATCCGTTCGTCACGCCATTGAGCGGTAAGGTCGAACGGTCCAGAAAAGTACTCACGCGTCGAAAATAAATTATTTTTCCTAATACGTATATATAGAAGGAATAATCCTCTCAACGGCGAACTATGTACTACGAGTGAATGATGTTGCACGACTCCGTGAATTGATCGACTCCTTGAACTCTTCTACTCCTGTCGTGGCAGAAGCGCGGCCGTTTGTGACCCAAAGGTGGGATGGCGATGTTGCGTACGGTGGAGGAACTCGAAGCGGCTTTGGCGACGCCGGATGACGCGCTGGTGGATGATGTCGCTCGGCTACAGGGCGATATCCTGATCCTTGGCGCGGGCGGCAAGATGGGGCCAAGTCTGGCGAGACTGGCCCGCGCTGCGGTCGTGCGCGCAGGCGTCGACAAGCGTGTGATGGCCGTGGCGCGCTTCTCTGATTCGGCGGTGCAGGCGGACCTTGCGGCCTTCGGTGTGGAGACGATCCGGGCGGATCTGATGGATGAACGGGTCCTGAAGGATTTGCCGGACGCTGACAACGTGCTCTATCTGGTTGGTCACAAGTTTGGCACCGTCGGGCAGGAGCCGCTGACGTGGGCGATGAACACCTGGTTGCCGGGGCTCGTGGCGGAGCGCTATCGGGACGCGCGCATCGTGGCCTATTCCACCGGCAACGTGTATCCCTTTGTGCCGGTGATATCCGGCGGGGCGACCGAAGCGACGCCGACGGCGCCGATTGGCGAGTATGCGCAGTCGTGCCTCGGGCGCGAGCGTCTATTGGCTTGGCAGGCTGGCCGGCACGGCACGCCGGTGCTGCTGTTTCGGCTCAACTATGCCATTGACTTGCGTTACGGGATCCTGCTTGAGGTGGCACGTGCCGTGTACGAGGACCGTCCCGTGGCGCTGGCGATGGGCCATGTCAATGTCATCTGGCAAGGGGACGCGAACGCCTACGCCTTGCGTGCGCTGCATCACTGCACGACGTCCGCGCCGGCGCTGAACGTGACCGGCCCGGAGACGATCGCGCTGCGCTACTTGGCGCACGAGTTCGCGGTGCGGTTCGGGCGCGAACCGCGATTCGTCGGAGAGGAGAGCCCGACTGCCCTGCTAAGCAACGCGGGGCGGGCCTTCGGGCTGTTTGGCTACCCGCGCATGACGCTTACGCAGATGATCGACTGGGTCGCGCACTGGGTGCAGGCCGGGGGCGTGACGCACGGCAAGCCGACCCACTTCGAAGAGCGGGAGGGACGATTTTGAGCGCGCGTCCACTGAGTGTTGAGAAGCGGCGAGCCTTGCATACGGGCATCGCGATTCCTGCGCACCCGCTGGCGTTGGATGGCCACCGCCGGTTTGACGAGCGGCATCAGCGGGCGCTGACCCGCTACTATCTGGCCGCGGGCGCCCGGGGGTTGGCGGTGGGGGTGCACACTCGTCTCCGAACAGCAGAACCCAGTCCCCTAAGAGTCCAGATTCGAGGACATGATCAGGCTCTCACGCTCATGACGGGCTGAGAGGGCTAGAAAAACAGTAGCTCGGCCCCAGCCTCGCAAACGGAACGTAACCCAGTCTGCTGCAGATCACCATGGCGTAGCGGGCCTATTGTTTATCAAATGCCTGTAGCCGCTGATTCTCCTCCCTAGATTGGGATTCTCGTTCAAGAAGGGCCGGCAGGTGCCAAAGGCCCCGAGTGGGCCGCCGCTAAGGCGTCGCGAGGAATCAACTTATTTTCCGCGTGCGGTTTGATGACGTCATTCCATTCGCCATGGAAGTCCGATCGCTCCAGTTGAACCACGGCCAAGTCATCGTCTGGGATTTGAACGCCAGTCGGATCGACGTTGGTGTCTAACTGGCACTGCACCTTCAGGCCTTTTGTCGTGGTCGTGTTGGCAATCAGGTTCACAATCACCTCGTGCGAGATATGACCTACGACGAAGATCGTTCACAGATACGTACAGGGCATGGCCCGCACAAAATGGCGACTTTGCGCAACATGACGATCAGCCTCCTGCGGCGAATGAAGGCGACGATGATCTCCAGAACGGTTGCCCATTTGGCCAGACGCCCGGAACCGAGAGCGGATCTCTTGGGGTGTCAGTAATTCAGATCCAAAGAAAACCGGAAACCCGATCCGCAGCATGGGACCGGGGCTTTAGATTGTTCAGCATGACCTTACTGACAGTTCTCGCAGCTGCTGGGCAGTATTCACGAGGTCTGATCGTCATGACAGGTCCATCACGCATAACCATGCAGTTGCCCCTGCGTGACTTTGACGTGTTCTTACAGAAAGATCGTGCGGAATTGACAGATTGGGGCGCGTCAAGGGTTCATTTCTACGGCTCCGCTCGGCGTTGCACCGCCAACATTCACGCGCTTGAGGAGGGATGCATTTGGGACGGGGTCGGGGAAGAAGTGATTCTGTTGAACGTGGCAATGGCACGTAAGGTTCGGCCCACCCGTCTGGATGGGATGGGCCGAGGGCCTCGCCGCCTCAGATGTTCATTGGAAGATGGTGTTCTTCCATTGTCCATCAACGAACAATACTGAGTTGTCATACACCTGGTGGTAGAAAGGATTTGGATCTTGATACGCCGTCAGCAAGGTCTTGGAGTTTAGATACCACGTTTTGGACACGTCGTACTCGTACCCGTAGACGTTACCACCCGTGAAGTAGTCAAAGTACCTGTTTTGCGCGATTTGAGCCAATGGCGTGACGTCCGACATAACATCCCAGTGTTGCTCCATCTCTAGTCCAGTGTGATAGTACATCGCTTGATCGGCTGTGGACTCCAGACGTGCCTGTGCGTTGATGCTCCAGTCGAACGCAACGTGAGGCTGAATGGTCACGTTGTCAAATCCGAGTTGCCGCCATTGTGGAACGTCTATGGCCCCGTAGAAAGGGATCCAAAATAGCGTCATCCCAGCATCGTGAACGATCGCCGACGTAGCCTCAATTAGTTCTGCGTCGTTGGGATCAGCCTCATTTACGGACTCGGGCTGCCAGTAGAAGCCGGCTAGTCTGAGGTTGTTGAGGTGGGCATCTTGCCACATGGAGAGAACCTTCTGTACGTACCAATCAACGGCCTTGGCCTTGTTTTCGAGGGCCGTGGTTGCTCCTACCTGAGCCGGATCCAAGTTCAAAGTTGAATTTACACTGTCAGTGGCTCCGAAATTGCTAGGGTCGCTTGAAAGCCCGGGAATTGTAATCACCACGGACTCGGTGAATCCTGGGTCTTGCAACTCCTGTTTTAGTGAACCCACGCTCTGATTCAACGCCGATAGATCAATAGTCGGGGAGAATAGGTTGTCGACCCAGGACGACCAGCCATATACTGACGTAGTTACCGAATACGGCGAGAACAGCGACGCGTCGAACATCCATCCCGTTGGCTGGCCGGATCCATTCTCGGATGCGATCATGGGTGTGAAGTCACTTTCTGTCCATGTGCCCAAGGATCCGTATCCGTCTGTGTAGACAAGCTGCATATTGCTGATTCCCCCAGATCCAGGATCTTGAGGCCTTAGATAGCCTGAGGGGGTAGGTGGTCCTGGAGGAGATACTGAGGGAGGCACTTGGAGACTGCCGCCTGGGCCCGCTTGGCCCGGCGCACCTGTTCCGGGTCCTGTCATGAGGCCCCCCAAGACTGTTGACAGTGGAACTGTGTTGGGAGGCAGCGCGTCGACGCTTGGGTCGACCAAATAGTCATTACCCATTATTTCCGTCATCGCGGGTCCATAGCTCATCACCGGGTGCGAAGAAGGCTCCTGTTGTCCATTTCCAAATACAGAAAACTGGTCGATAAATGCCCACACCTTAGTGTTGAATTGCGCACGGACGTACTGTGCATTGACATTCGTGTTGAGTTCGTAGCTCTGGCTCTGTGGTGTATAACTACCTCCGCCCTGCGAGGACCACACTTTGCCCAACGGGTACCAGTTCACGTCATCATCAGACGCATAGTACGTCACGCTGTCTGGAAAAGCGATACCGGCTCCCAGGTTTTGAAGAAAATCAAGCGACAGGCGATCAAGACTCTGAATGCTGCCAAGGTTAACCACGACACTTCTTCCGTACTGGTATGATAGTCCGATCCAACCCGGGTCGGTGAATGCCAGCGACGCGAATGTTCCGTCCGTCAGTTGACCTTTGTTCGGAAAGGAGAGTTCGTTCGCCGCAAACAATGCATCGGGCCATTCGGTCCCAATGGCGTAAGGTTTATTCAGTGCGAGGTCTGGATAGGTCGAGTTGTTCGTGGGTGGTGGTCCGTTTCCTGGCGCGCCAGGCGGAGGGACGACGGTGGTG
>Ga0080006_1144622_pt1 | contig 15365 bp, 4 predicted proteins | sample RS3BMetagenome_FD_69209 | JGI IMG/M metagenome (GOLD analysis project Ga0080006, IMG submission 69209) | Ferric oxide microbial mat and aquatic microbial communities from Rainbow Spring, Yellowstone National Park, USA - RS3B (SPADES... ... | reverse complement strand
AATGTCGGCACCTGTTGTTGCTGGTCTACCAGGGACTCAACCTCACGCAAGAGAGCTTTGCCGATGTGGCAAGCGAGGTGCTGTTCTTCCCACGCAAACCAGTCATCAAAGAGGTCTTGACTGTCATGGAGGCAATGGCCGAGCGGCTCTACGGGCCACTAAGCAAGCCCAAAAGCTGACTATCATACTGATAATGTTTTTACATTTTATCAGAACAAATACTGTTAGAGTACAAAAATCTTGATAAACTTCCATTACCTGAAATATGCATTATTGTTCCCCGAATTTCGCTGTGAATCTGGTCTCGGTGATCATACAGGCTGAAGCCGTTGTAGATCATACCTTCAGATATATCATCTCAGCAAAACCATGTATCGCCTGCTCAACCAGGATTGTCCTGTCACACACCCAAGAAGTGACTATTGACAAAGTACATCGCCTCTCCTATTATTAAGACAGATAGCTCATGCTTAGAATGATTGGTTTGCATCTTAATACCAGTATATTGGGTCAAGGTACATCTCTCCCGTAGCATCTCTTCTAGAAAGGTACAGAAATTATTAGAAAAATTTTACACTGGTATCGCCTATCCAAAACGTGCCTACTTTCCCCTTCATAAAGAAGAACTGCCATATGCATAAAGCACGTTATGCCAGCAATCGTGTTAAGGCAGCCCAGACATCAACATTACCGGAAAAGCATGCTACCCCAAGAAAGCAGAAGTATACAGGGACTTTGCAACGGTAAGGAGTTTCTCTTCAATGGCTAAAATAGTGAGCGCATCCCAGGATTTCGTGACCGAGGGTGAACGAAAAGCTGCCACTATACTTCAGCAGCTTCCTCCCTCCTGGTACGTTATCTGTAACAAGACCTTGCCCAGGAATGGCCGTTCTTATGAGATGGATTTTATTATTATCGGCGATCACTGGATATTTTTGCTCGATGAAAAATCGTGGCGCGGGAAAATTCGCGGCAATGATGAACTCTGGGTCTTTGCCGATGGCTCCTCCGAACGTAGCCCACTTGGGAAGGTAGACTACGTAGCTAAAGTGCTGGCCGGTCATATCTATCAGCATATTCCAGCACTTAAGCAAGGGGGACATTGCGTGAAACGTGGCATCCTGCTCTCAGCGGCCAGTGAGCTACCAACTATTTATGATCAACGCGCCAAAGAGGGTATTTTTCTGCTCAATGACGTCTGTCAGCGTCTCGTCACGCTCGACAAACAACAAGGCAACCTACTCTTTCAGCAGTATCGTGAGAGAATACAGCAATCGCTGATCAATCTTTCTCAACGGCCTGCTGTACCTAATCGTATCCACAACTATATGATTGAGGATGTTGTGGCCTTACGTCCTGGCGTGCGCCTCTTTCGTGCCCGTATGGAGGATAACGATGAACCACGCTTGCTTATGGTCTATGATCTGGGCAGAAACCCGCTGGAAGCCGCTGAGTTGCGCAAATTCTATCTCCACGAATTTCAGGCCCTGCGCGAACTGAGAGCCACCGGACTGGTTCCAGAGGTCAGCGATCCCGTTTCCTGGTCAGAAGATTATCTTGTATTACCCATCGTACCTCTTACTGGCAAACCGTTGAGTACGCAGCCCATTCCAGAGACGCAGGAAGAACTGGCGCAGGAACTTCTGCTGGCCTCAGCCTGCTTTAAGGGTTTGGATACTATTCACGCGAAGGGTCTGTTGCATCGTGCGTTAGAGCCAGATACCATTTACGTGCTTTCTGGTGGACAAACACCCAAAATCGCCTTTACCAACCTTTTTGCGGCCCGCATTAGCACACAGACCATCGCATCCCAGCTTGATAAACTGGCACTGGCCATAGAAGACCCCTATGCACACTTCGATTTAGCTATTGGCTATGAGTTCGCTAACAAAAACACTGACATTTTCAGTCTGGCTTTGATTTTCCTGGTGCGTATTGCCGGTGTATCCCTCTCCTCCGTGCGCATCAACATAGAAAGCGAGATTACCTTCCCCGACCTGACCAGGCGCTGGGTCTCTCTCCCGCCTGACATTATTGATGAGCTAACAGCGCTTTTCAAACGCATCATATTTGCTGACATGTCGCAAGCCGCTCTCTCGGCCAGAGAGATTGCTACACAGTTCAGCGATCTCGCGCGCCGCTTGCGCTCGGAAGAGAATAGTGAAGTGGGACAAGAAGTCCTCAACAAACAATTCAGAATTGAGCGGGTTCTGGGTCAGGGACAGACGACACGCACGTACCTGGCTAGCTATGTTTATAGCGATTATAGCGATCTTGCATGCTGCGTCCTCAAAAAATTCCACAATCCACATGAAGTCAGCAAACAGGGCAAGAACGAATATCAAACGCTACAAAAGATCAAAAGTAAATATCTTCCCACCATTACCGAAATTTATCCCCCAGAAGCAGAAATGCATATCAAGATGGAATACATCCCTGGAAACACGCTGCAAGACCTGGAGAACGAATTCCCCTGGCCGCTCGAACAGTGGTGGAATTTCGCCCAGGAACTGATGAACGCTATTGAGGTGCTGGAAAAAGAACAACTGTTACACCGCGACATCAAACCGGAAAACATCATTCTGTGCGAGAACGGCAACTATCCTGTCCTAATCGACTTTAGCTATGCCACCAGGATAGGAGTACCCAGCAAGGTGCAGTTAGCCGGTTCCCCGCTCTATTTACCACCGGAAGCTCGGAATGCTGAAATTCCTCCTTCATCCAGCGACCGCTATGCGACGGGCATATTGCTCTTTAAAATGTTGACTGGCACGCTACCTTTTGAATTAAGTAATGGTTTTCAGAAACAGCCGCGCCTACCGGAGGAGATCAGCGATCCGAAGATACTGCGTCTTGCTAAAGTGTTGCTCAATGTTGTCTCTGATGATCCCACTAAACGCCCTACCAGTATTGAGGAGATGCGCCAGGAGCTACAAAATGCGCTCCTCACCATCGAAGAGTTACCAACAGTTAGCGTGTTGAAAAACGAGATCAATCCCTGGGTAGATAACATTCGCAGCCTCTATCGCAACAGCGAACATGGCAATATTAATAATAGAGGTTTGGACACTGATTTTGTGCGCGAGACGTATGTGCCAACAGCATTGGATACAGAATTGTTACCGGCTATTATATGGCATCGTCCGCACGTTGTTTTTCTCTCCGGCAATCCGGGCGACGGCAAAACCGCCTTTCTTGAACAGATGCAGCAATTTTTGCAGGCTCAGGGTGCAATCTGCCAGTATAAAGATGCCAGTGGCTGGGAGTGGAGCTTTGAAGCTCATCTCTTCCGCAGTTGCTACGATGCCTCCGAGGCTCATGACGGCAAAAGCGCGGACGAGCAACTCAGCGAAAAGCTACAGGGGTTGGAGGGCAACACGCTACCAACGGTTGCGCTGACCGTGCTGGTTGCTATCAACGATGGGCGCATGATGGACTTTTTTGAACGCCACAAAGAACAATTTGCCTGGCTGGCCCATGCCAAAGATCAGGTACAGAGTCAACAAGATATGACGGGGCATCCGGTCTGGGTTATCGACCTGAAACAACGCACATTCGTCTACCTGCCACATATGAAAGAAGCATCGATCTTCAGCAAGGTGTTGGAAAAACTGGTAGCACCGGAGCAATGGGCCATTTGTGACCACTGCGCGGCCCAACAGGTCTGTCCGCTGCGTGCCAATGCCAGCGCCTTACACCAACCGGTTATTCGTAAACGTCTGCAATATCTGCTAACCCTCACCCACTTGCGCCGCCAACGACAAATGACAATGCGCGACCTGCGCTCTGCTCTGGCTTATCTCATTACCGGTAACAAAAACTGCGAGCAGATTCATCAGGCGAGAGAGCGCGAAGAAGGCGGCGCTACCCTGGTTAATCTGTCTTACTGGCGTTTGGCCTTCGCGCCCCTTGAGCAGGCCGACGAGGTGCTACAAGAGCTTATCGCACTCGACCCTGCCCGCTTCCCGCGCCCACATCTGGACCGCTATCTGCACTTCCATCAATCGATAGCTGATGGCGAAATCCGGCGTCACCTTTTCAGCGACGGCATAGACCTGCCTTTACAGCGTTTCGGCAACGAACAAGAATGGATGGCAGCGGTGAAACGACGGCTCTATTTTGAAGCATCTCTACGAAAAAATCAGCCCGCACAGGCCCAACAAATGCTGCCCAAAGTACACGCCCTGTCGTTGCTTCCCTACCACTATGCACAAACCTTTGTTGAATTGCTTGAGGATAGATATGAAGAAGGGGCATTAACAGAAATACGAGAGCAACTGGTGCTGGGCATTTTACGTTCTGACGGCGTGATTGAGGATGTGATTGAACGCATGAAACCATTGAAATTGAGCGTCAAGGTCAGTGCCTCTGAAGAACAGCAGTTGGTCATTTTGAAACAGTTGCCGCTAGAAGATTTTCGGCTCTACGCTCGCCAACCACGCCGGGACATGCTGGAGAAAATACCGGAAGTACTCATTCTGGAACACAAGAGCAGCTATCCGCGCCTGGAGATTAACCTGGATCTGTTCGAGCTATTGATGCGCCTGGCCAATGGCCTCACACCCGATGCGCCAGAATTGCAGCCGCTGCTGGAAGACCTCAGACTCTTCAAGGATGTCCTGCTACTGCAAGAGACTCGTGATCTCGTGCTGATCGAAAATCATTATCGTGTTCACCACCTCACCCAGCGTGAGGGGAAAATTGTTCGTACCACATTGAGATAAGAAGGAGAGGACACATGAAGATACGTATTCCTAAAGATATGAGTGGCATCAAATTCGCTAAGGCACTCATCATCGACTTGAATGACTTTGATGTCGATTTTCTGCTCCCCTCTCTCTTCTTCACGATTCTTTCGCAAGGAAGAGGCAAAGCCCGGCAAAGCAACGATCCTACACGCATTCAGAATTATATTAATCTGCTCGCGCAAAATCCCGCCCTCGAAGGTTTCCAGGACAAAACAGGACATCGACTTCTGGAAAGGTTAGTACGCACTACCCTGATAAAAACAGGAAGTGTAGGACGCTCAAACAAAGGCGAGCAGATTTTGTCCATCGTGCCTTATACGCTTTTGGCACATAAACCTGGTTTTCCTGGACATTTCAGCCGTAATCGTAGTGCGGATACCTTTATCTACCAGATATTACGTGATAATCTGCAAAAGGCCGATGACAGGTTATTAGAAACAATTAAGCATATCTTTGGGAAAGGCGTCATTATCAATTCTATGCCCGATCTAGGAGGCAGCTATGATGGCAAAACAGAGCTTGATACATTAACACGTCTCTCCGTAGCCTTCATGGATAGTTTCCAGAATACCAGAACCGGCCTGAGCCGTGAACAGACCTTTATCCCTGCCTGCCCAACACTAGCCAATGAGATGGCAACTGACCTACTACGCTTCCTGTTCGCTTACCATGAATGTATGCCTTCACAAGCATTCACCTATCACCTGCTTGCGCTCATTAATTTTGAACTCTTCAACTACACGCTCAAGCTTGTGAACGCGATCAATGAATTGGTCACGCATCCTGAAGCATTACCAATTGCGATGAGTGAAAAGCCAGAATTTTCACCGCCGCAACTCTACCTGGATTTCATCAATGACGCACACAACTATAGTTATGAAATGGCAAAAGCCTGTGTGCGGCGCGATATTGAGGCATACCAACAATTTCTTCCTTCCATCCTGCATTTAAGGCTCCTGGACTCTTATGTAGACCCGCTCAAACGTAATGCACAACGACGCGCCAGGATTGAAGCTATGTTAGAAGGTGCAACATCGGGGCCACAGTATTTGCAACGTTTGCTCTTCCTGGAACAGGAACCTGCACTCGCTGCCTCTATCGAGGCTCTGGCACAGAGGGACGAGGAGCGTATCCGCGAAGAGAACAAATATATAGATGATACAAAAAGTAAAGACAGTAGTGATAATCGAGAAGATGCAGAAATGCTCGCCTGGCTCGATGAGATCACTGATATAGCAGAAACCGATATAGGGCGGGTTGTTAATCTGCTGGTTGAAGGGCAAAAAAGCGATGGATTGGCCCACTTTACGAGATGGTACTGGGGGGTCGGTGGCATCAAAAAACCGCATGGAGTATTGGTTGGCACAACCAGAAGTCGCCAGTCATGGCGCTATGCTCCATCAAATGATCTGCTGGCCGTGCTGGTGCAGATAGCGGCGGCGCGGCTTACCGAAGCGGGAGATAAAGAGCTTCAGCCCATCCGTCTGCGCGATTTTCTGCGATTCCTGGAACGGCGCTTTGGCATCCTGATTGACCGACCACCTGATAATTTTCAAGGCGCGGAATATGCGGCTGCAGCACGCGATAACCTGCGCGCAATGCTCTCGCGCCTGCGTCAGATGGGCATCTTCCGCGATCTCTCTGATGATTTTACGGTGCAGAGTCTGCATCCTCCCTATGCAGGGCGTTCTAGAAGGGTTGAGGCACAAGAATAATGGTAGAGATGACAAGCACAATTCGCACACAACGTTTCGCGGACGAGATTTTCCGCAAATTTCGAGGCACCAGCGAGGGACATTGCGCCCGCGTCGATTTTCTCAGTAGAGACGAGGCCTTCACTCTCTGTCGTTTTATGCGTCAGCAACCAAAGGTTACTACACAGGTATCATTTTACGTACTGAAAGCAAAGGATGCACCTCAGTCTACAGACGATCTATTCATCACCACAGACGAAGCGATTGAGATTCGTAATCGCAAGCAGGGACGCCTGTGCCTCTTCGTTCCCTCTGACCTTGTAGACGCCGCCTATAGCTCACTCTCTAATTCGTTTGCACCTATCGATGGGCGTACATTACAAGCCGATGTGCTACGGCATCTCAGGCACTCTTTACCCGATAGCGCACAGCAGGTATTAAGCTTCGTCGGCAGCCGCAGCGCTGTGCAGGCCAGTTTGGAGCAGCGCCTGGACTTCGCCATTGCGGCCCTTAACTGTCAAGCCAACAACACACTGGAGAGTCTGGGCCTGGAACTCTGGCGCGTTGGCTTGATTGCTGATGCCCGCCCCGACTTCGTTGAACATCTCACCAGCAATAAGAATAGCACCATTGCACTCTCTCGCCCGCCGCGCCTCGATGCGACCACACGAGAACGTATTCAAAGCTTGAGAGTGGACAAAGAAACGGCCATTAATCTGGAACGTTTCTTTCGGGGCCGCTCAGTCAATGATGTACCAACCTGGTCACGTGAGTTGACAAAAGTGGGTTTGACACTTGACCGCTGGGTTTTTCTGCAAAATGAGAAGAGCGATATTCGCGCTATCACCATCCGCCCTTTCATTAATAAACATGGCGATGTTGAGCGCTACTGTCTGCTCTCTCAGCCCGACCAGACCAATGGCAGTCTGCGTGCCAGTTGTGGGCCAAAGAGCAAGATGGTCGTGCAATGGTCATGCGAACCAGAGCAACCACGCAACGTCAGTAGCTGGAGCATCAGAATACTGCCCGCCGAGCTAGAGATCGACGAAGAACCCAATGAAGAGAGCGATTTCATTGAACCCAAGATTCCGAGAGTACCAGGACCGAGGCGCAAGGTCACTATTAAACTTGACATAGAAGAGGAGGAACTTCCCAGCGGGCCAGTCTGTGTCCGTGTTACTGCCCTGGATGCCGCCGGTAACGAGATCATCAGCGAAGAAACTGGACGACCAGTTGCAGATAAGAGCACCGAGTTCTTTCTTGTCAAAGACCCAAAAGGCCCTGTTACACAACAACAGCGCGAGAGCCGCAGTACAGTACCAACTATTGCTTATGGGCGTTTGGAGACGGCGCTAGAGATTTCTGAGCATACTATCGAGGAAACGCAAGTGCAGTGGAGTGAGAAAGAGATGGCCTATCTTAGCCTGCCCCTCTCCGTCGGACACAAAACGCTGAACATCGGCCTGAGCAAAATGCTGATAGAATTGGAACGACGGATTTTGAGCGAGCCACGCCGTGGAGGTTGCTTCATACTCCAGATAGATGAAATCTATCCAGCGACAGCAGACCAGTGTGACGCATGTGAGCTACTGGCAGGACAAGATGGGGCATGGATTCCCTTCTGGAAGGCACGAGAAGCTTTTTTCGTCCGTCTGAAAAAAGCAACGCCACGCGATGTTATTGCTGCGGCTGATTGGACGCCCGAACTGACGAGATTAGCGCTCAACTACGCACAGTCCTATCACACGCTCCTCAAAACATTGTTAGAGAGCCACTGTGAACAGGCCGAACTACGGGATGCACTCTCCATAGATAGCCTGTTAATCAGCGTGGCGGGCAAAGATGACGAGAAGGAAGAAGCTATCATTATTCTGCCAACACACCCACTGCGCGTAGCCTGGTATGCAGGCTATACACAGTTGTTCCGATACTGGGAGAGTCGTTTGCTCGAAATGACCAAGAATGAACGAAAACGTAGTATAGACCTGCATCTTTTACGTCTGCTTACACCGCAGAATACACCCGCGTTCGCTCACCATAACATGTCATCGGAAACTTTTCTCTTCTTCCAAAACCTTCGCTTCTTCTATGGCATTGCGCTACCAGCCAGCGTCGCCGATCCGCATCGCCGCTATACAGACCTGGCTTCCATTGTAGGCATTGAGACAGACGAAACGGAGATTGGCAGCATTCAGCCAATACATTTGAAAGAGCATCTCACTCATTTCCATGAACTCCACCAATACACGCAAACGCTGGTTACAATGTTGATCAACCCTGGTCGTGGTAAGTTTTTCGCCGAGGCTATCGACCACTTCCTGAACGGTCAAAATACGGCTGTAGAAGCGGACGAAGTGACCCACATTCCAGGACTTCAGATCACAGCATATATGCATGATGGGCATGTCAGCCCACTCAGAGCCATTGAGCAGGTACGCCAGAAAATTGACCAGCAATATCAGCAGGCAAAAGACTACTTCCTGCCGACACTCTCAACAAGTGTACGCCCTCTCAGTCGATTAGAACACCACAAAAGTTTGCCAGAGGCGCATATCGCCATCATTACCGACTTCACCCGTCCCACCCTGACCAGTTTGCCGCAAGCAGAGATTGCTTCTGACGAAAGTAGTTTCTCGCTCTATGGACTGATGACACGCTTCTTACCTCAGTTCTCTTTTAACGGCAACGACTTCCTGTGGCGCTATACTATCTCCACTGATAGCCTCAAGAAACCGGATGCCCACCCTGCCGGAACACGCTATAGCGATACGTTGCTTGATCTACATCAAAGTATGCTGAATGCAGGTGGTTATCTCACTACACTGCAATCCGATAAGCAGCCCGTATTAGAAGTACGCTTGCAAGAGCAGCAACGCATTCTGCTTGATCGCCTGCACTCCTCTACCAATTGGGTCATCACGCTTGATCGTTTCTTCACTCTGGACTACTACGACTCACCACACGAGCCACATCTGAAAGAGATGGCACAAAAGTATGTACTGGATTACTCGCCAGAAGCGATTGAGGGCTTAGGACATCGCATGATGGTCACGACTTCCTGGCATGAAGAGATTGAAAGCTTGCTGGCGCAGGCAATGGAAGAACTGGGTTTCCAGAGCATCGATAAAAGCGTGGGGCATCTCCTGCATCATCTGAAAACAGTTTCCGGGCGTCTGGCGCTTCAGGCGCTGGAATCGCCAACCAGCGCCGCCGCAGCGGTCGGCCTGGGGGTTGTCACCGCCTATCTCAAGCAAACCGGACGCCTGAGCAACGCCATTCTGATACCCGCTGATGCTTATCCACGCATCTTCTCATCCCCAGGGGAAAACAACTCACAGCACGGCGAACGACGTTGCGACCTGGTACTCATCGCGCTCCGCCGCAATATCGTGGAGGCTACATTCATCGAAGTGAAGTGGCGACGCGGACAGACACCTCTACGAGATTTGGCAGAAGATATGGCTTTGCAAATGGCGGGATCAGCGCAGGCCATGCGTCACCGTTTCTTTAATGAGCAGCGCATCGATGGCACGCTACAACGCGCCTATCTCGCCAATATCCTCAAATTTTATTTTGAGCGCGCTCGCCGCTATCAACTTTTTAAGCCCGAAGCCGAAAAAACTTTTCTTGAGCAGCTTGTGCGCCTGGAAAAAGCCAGCATGCCGGATTTCCGAGTCAGCTATGAGGGCTATATTGTGAGCCTGGACGGCACGCCACGTAGACCACTCAGCGTCAATGTTGCGGCCCACAATGGGCTACCCGACGAGGCACGTATTGTAGTGTTGACGGCGCAAAGTTTAAATGAGGCATCAACACCCACATTCGACTATCAAGGCCCCTCTGTTTCCTCTCGCCAGCCAGAGGCAGACACATTCTCTAATTCAGAGGTAAAGCCAGTACATAACGATATTGACGATGACGAAGAGCGCGAGAACCATCCTCCAGTAGCGATGCATACTTATAGAGCTGAGAATCTGTCTGATGAGACAGCAAAGCCAGCCAACGAGGAAATTACCGTCCCACTGGGAACAAACATCAGTACCAATGAACCGGTAATCTGGCAACCAGGTACGAAAGGCAGTCCACACCTGTTTATCATGGGCATTCCGGGGCAAGGTAAGTCGTGGACGATTACACGCATACTGTGCGAACTGGGCAAACAGCAGGTACCAACACTTGTCCTTGATTTTCACGGCCAATTCGTCGGCGCTAATAGCCCATTCGCGCGATTGGTACAGCCAACTGTGGTCGATGCCGCCGATGGACTACCATTTTCGCCATTTGAGTGCACCACCAACAATGACAATAGTGGATGGAGAGCGAATAGTCTCGCGCTAGCGGAGATCTTTGCTTCAATCGTCAACCTCGGTGACATGCAACAAGATGTAATCTATACGGCTCTACAAGATGCTTATAAAACACATGGCTTTGACGACAAGGAGATGGATAGCAGCGGGATCGAGTATCCCACACCTGAAGAGGTCTTGCGGCGTATCGAACAAAAAGAGCAGGCACGTCATATCCATAATGTTGCCGCGCGCTGTCGTCCTCTATTGGAAATGAATCTCTTTCGGCCCATCAAAGACAGTCCTGACCTGCTCTTCGCCATCCGTCAGGGATTGATTATCGACCTGCATAATCTATACTCAGAGATGCTTCAGGTGGCGACAGGAGCGTTTGTGCTACGCAAACTTTATAAGGATATGTTCCACTGGGGCAGTGCTGATCGCTTGCGTCTTGCCATCGTGCTGGATGAGGCCCATCGCCTGGCGCGTGATGTAACATTACCAAAGATCATGAAGGAAGGGCGAAAATTCGGCATCGCCGTCATCGTTGCCAGCCAGGGTATAGGAGACTTTCATCAGGACATTCTTGGCAATGCGGGTACGAAAGTGATCTTCCGCATCAATCATCCCGATTCAAAGAAAGTGGCGGGCTTCATTCGGGCGCGGTCTGGGCAGGATGTCGCTGCGCGCATCGAACAGCTTTCTGTCGGCTCCGCCTATGTGCAGACACCCGATATGCCTTTTGGCTCTATCGTTAAGATGTATCCACTGGAATAATATGATAAACAGAGATACTATGCTAGTGTACTAATTAGGCATAGTATCTCTATTCATCTTATTTGAAAAATGCTATACACACTTTCATAGAAAAACGCCTGGTTAGGAGCAGACTCAGTGAGTACAAGTATTTTCACATTACAACAGATGCTACAAGAAATGGATATAGCTCTGGCTGATGAAATTAAAAAACAGAAGGTTGATGATAGAAGTAGGCGGCATCACGTTAGTAACGGTATTTTTATTTCTGACTTTAACGGCAGCTACATTTATGAGTTTTCGTTGGAAGACCCCTGGGATGTCGCTGATGACACTCCCGCCAGCATCAAGTTTGACGTGAGACAAGAGGCCAGGGGTGTCATCATTCACAGCACAGGGTCTACCGTCAGGATTGCAGCCAGCCAGCTACTACCTCCTATTGCTTTGCAGAAAGCCTATCTGGTCGATGATCCTACTGCACTTCTGGAAGCTTTGCGCATAGCATTAAAGAGCAACAACGAAGGCAAAGCGCAACTCGGTCCCAAATGTTTCGGGTTAACTCCTTATCACGCCGGAACTCAACCAATACTAGGAGACTTTGGCTCAGGCTTTTTACCAGATCATTCGCAAAAACAGGCCATACATATGGCACTGGGAAGTGAGATCACCTATATTGTTGGCCCTCCTGGTACAGGAAAGACCTCTACCCTTGCCGCTATCGCCTTTGCCCATATCTGTGCAGGCCGTACAGTACTCATCGCCGCCCATACCAACATCGCAGTTGATAATGCGATTATGCGACTTGCGGATATGTGTGATCAAAATCCCCAGAGTAACGCTTATCAACTCAAAAAATCAGGACAGATCATTCGTTTAGGTGTACCCCAACTGGCTACACGAATAGCACAAGAGTACGCTGATGTACATCTCGCGACCATCGTTAAATGCCGTTCTGGCGAACTGGCCCAACGTAAAACTAAATTGCTTGCCGTAAGAGAGACTTTAAATCGGCAAATAGCCAGCCAGGAACAGGCGCTGGTTGCTATGAAACAGCAACAACAAGCCAATCAGCAGATATTGATTCAACAGCGCGATACACACATATCACAGTTAAATCTTTTGCAAAAACGCGAACGAGATCGCCTGTCTTATCTACAACAGCAGCAGCAAGAATATCGTCAAATACGTGAGCAAACACAACGCCAACTCACGGAAATTATTCAACAGCAAGGACAATTGACTAGACAGCAGATAAAACATAAAACCGATTTAACAGAATCCATTACTGCAATGAATACACTAGGGCAGAGGTTAATAGAGGCTCAAAACACCAATAGTATTATGCGCATCATAAAACATATCCCCTCACCAAAAACATTAGCCCAGGAGCATGCCAACTGGCAACAAAAACACTGGTCTTGCGAACAAGCACTTGCCGCCTTACAACAACAAATGGAGCGTCTCTATCAACAACGTGAAATCATTGAGCAGCATCTTCAGCAATGGAATACAGCATTAGATGCTCTTCAGACACAGATTAACACACCTACAGCAGAAACTCAACAGATTAAACAGCTTCAAGAATCTCTTACGCAGATTGAGCAGAGTTTAGCACATATTGAAGCACCTGCTAAACAGTTGGAACAACAACTACAAGCGCTAAAAGAGCAACTGGAGAACACACAGCAGCAAATTTCTGTTCTTGACGCGCAAATGGCCAATGTTGAAAAGCAGGTCGTGACTCAGGCGCGCATGATTGCTACCACGCTTGCCAAAACCTATATGAATCGGTTGGTAAGTACATGCCGTTTCGATGTCGTCATTCTTGATGAAGTTTCTATGGCCTCAGCACCATCAGTTTATGTTGCCGCCTCACATGCCGACCAATCTGTTACTATCATTGGTGACCCACAACAACTCTCTCCCATTGTGCAGGCAAAGACAGAAATGACAGAGAAATGGCTCAACAAAAGTCTCTTTGAGATACGCACCATAACGCTCGAGGCCGCCAGAAAAAACATAGGCAACAGCGTCATCTTACAAGAACAAGCACGTATGCATCCCAATATAGCAGATGTCGCAAAACAATACATCTATAATAATCTTTTGAAGAATAGTCCTCGTATTTTAAACAGTCCTCATATACAGCACTACGCGACAGTAAGTCCATTGCCAGGAAAGGCCCTACAGCTCTGCGATACCAGCGACGCCACCCCCGTAGCCATTCGTCCAGAAAATGGTTCCAGAATGAACGTCTATCACGCTCTCTGCGCGATGGAAATTGCCCGTCAGGTGCTTGCTACGCTACCAGAGCGTCAATTACAAGAGGGCGAATTTCGTATTGGTCTGATTGCTCCATATAGTAAACAGGCAAGATTATTGCAGAAATTGGTGAAGGATGCTGGTTTGCAAAGCGTGATCCGAGTTGGCACAATACACCGTTTTCAGGGTTTAGAAGCTGAGGTAATTATTTTTGATACGGTCGAGTCACCTGAACTCAAAATAAGCTTTACCAGAGGCCATCATGGCACAGAGGCAATGCGTCTTACAAACGTTGCCATCACTCGCGCGCAATATAAGCTCATCATTATAGCTAACTATCAGTATATTATACGTGAGTTGAGCGAACAAGACACATTGAGACAAGTAGTAGAAGCAGCATACGTTCAAGGCTGTATAGCATCTAGTAGCATTCTTCGTCAGTCAGCCCCAGATAGATTGCCTTATCAGCAGGTCGGCAAAAACCATTACAAACCAGAACCACTCAACGAACGATCCTTCTACGAACGCTTTCAGCAAGACATACGCGCCGCCCATAAGGAGATCATTATTTATAGCCCTTTTATTGAGTCCAGACGCACGCAGACACTCCTACCCCACCTGACAGAAGGGCGGAAAAATGGCCTTTCGATAAAAGTCGTCACCTCATCCACGAACCGAACCAGCCAGCAAGCGGAGAGATGGCTGGAAGATATTGGCGTCAAGATATATAAGAAGAAGAACATGCATGAAAAAATCGCTTTCATTGACGATACTATTTTCTACGTGGGAAGCTTAAACATCCTTTCTCATACCAACACATCAGAAATCATGGAGCGGATCATTGCACCAGATAGCGTAAACGAACTCAAACAAATATATCAAACAGAAGCTACAGAAAAGAAACCAGTACATAAAGGACCTATGATTGAGATTGCTTATGAGGAACTGCCAAAAACAGTCTCCAGTTGCAAAGAGTGCGGGCGTCCTTTAATACTGAAACAACGAAAAAAGGATCAGAAACCTTTTTATAGTTGCCCAGTACGGACATCGAATGATCGCAACCACACATTAGAGGAAGCTCCATACTATCTCCCTAGACTAACCAACCAACGGTGTGGTAACTGCGGGGAAGTAACTAAAATTCATGCCACTTACGAGGCAGCATGGATCGAGTGTGCGGCCGATAATCCCTGTGGATATCAACAAGATATTGTCTTTAGAACAGACCGCAACTAAACCTCAACCATATCATCCATTGCTTGCTGATAGACTACAACGTGTTTTCGCCAAAGAACTGCTGGGTGATGTTTCACTACGCAAATTGTCTATACTGCACACCAGGACACGATAAAAATAACCCTGTTGTGGGTACTTTTTCTACTCCCTACATCAGGGTTACTTTAGCTTCTGAGGCGGTGTGATACGCATTTCTCCTAATTTGGCGTTCCCGACAGGAATCGAACCTGCGCGCCCGGTTCCGGAGTCCATTGTTTGTCTGAAATAGCTTTATAGGCTCTTTGATTCTTTCTGACTGGCGTTAGATAACCGGTCTATATGGTCTATTTTTTACCTTTACATATGTCTTTGTTGGGCTTCTAAGAACGCTTCACGGTTCAGTT
>Ga0080006_1260516_pt1 | contig 15376 bp, 16 predicted proteins | sample RS3BMetagenome_FD_69209 | JGI IMG/M metagenome (GOLD analysis project Ga0080006, IMG submission 69209) | Ferric oxide microbial mat and aquatic microbial communities from Rainbow Spring, Yellowstone National Park, USA - RS3B (SPADES... ... | reverse complement strand
CAAAGGGACCCAGGGCCCCCTCGAAGCGTTTCCCGGGAAAATCCCGCTCCCATGCGTTTTCGCAAGGTCTGGAGCCGGTCTGGACGCGCACGCTCGAAGAGGTGGTTGCGATGTCGCCCGAGGCGATGGCGCGAGCCTCGCTGCTGGTGACCTCAGCCTACGACGAGCTGCTGTTGGCCGCGCGCTCGCTCGACCATCACGAGTACCGGCGCTTGATGACCGAGTGCTTACTGAGCCCCAAGGTAACGTTTCTTGAGATGTACCCGACCGATGCGGACCGCAAAAAACTCTTCAACGAGATGGTCGCGCGGGGTTACTTTAACCGGCGCGATACGCCGGATTACGTTTGGCCGCCTGGCCATATGACGCCGCAAACCTACCTCACGGCGCCCGCCAGCCATAACGACTTCTACAACGCTTTTCCGGGCGGACTCGCTGTGACCGTAGCGTACAACACGCGAATGGCGGACGCGTATCTCCAACATTATCGCCAATTGTACGGCGTGCCGATCAGCCGCGCGCTGCCGGTGGCCGCGCTGTGCGTGCACGAGTACCCCAAGGTTTGGCTCTACCAGTGGCAGAAAAATGGATCGTGGCTGGAGGAGCCGCGCACGGTCTTCGACAACACCTGGCACGCGCACTGCATCTACGTCACCGCTGAACTGATGCATCGCCGATGCGACGCCGCGCTCGTCACCGCGGTCGCCGCCGCCCACTTGCTATCGGATCTGCGCACGCGGATGCGCGGTCGACAGGCGATATGCAGCTGGCGCGGACTTGATCGGGTCGCTCATTTCATCAAGGCAGCGGCCGTCATGGCTCAAGTCGACCCGGTCGCCTATGGGATCCTAGAGCGCAACGGCGCCGAAATGACACTGGGCCCGTTGCCCGCTGAACAATGGGTAACTCATCTGGCAGATATGAACTGGCCGTACGCTATGGGTGCGGCCCATTTGCATACCTATCCAATGCTGGTGAGAATCGCGGAGCTTGACTATGGGATAGGCTTAAAAGACCTTTCGGGGCGCGTCTTTAACCAGTTCAAAAACTACGTCTGGTCGCAGATCGGACAGATAACGCTCTACGAAGTTTTAGTGCGCGAGGGCTTCGAGGCTGCGCGCAAGGTCGTCAAGCGCCTGATAAGCAAATAGGCCTTGTGCCGGGCGTGACGCGCGCGACAAGCCACGCGCATAAGACCAGACTCGATTCGAGGACCACTGGATGGAAAACCGTACGGCGATCGACGTTCACGCGCATTACTTCCCGTCAAAGTATCTCGACACGCTGGCGCGTTTCGGTAGCGACCAGACCGACTTCGCCCGCCGCATGGCGGCCGGCGACGAGCACGGTCAACTCGAAGCGCGATTGGAGCTGATGAACTGCGCCGGCGTGCGCGCCCAGGTGCTCTCGGTTTCCTCCCAGCTCCCGTACTTTGAAGACCGCCGGCGCGCCGCAGACGCTGCGTCGCTGGGTAACGATCTTTACGCCGAGACCGTCGCGCGCCATCCTGAACGCCTAAAGGCTTTCGCCGTCGTCCCACTTCCGCATCTGGACGCATCGCTGGCGGAGATGGAGCGCGCACTTGACACGCTTAAGATGGTCGGCGTCACCGCCGGCATCACGGTGCTCGGCCGCTCCCTCGCCGATGAGGCCTTCGAGCCGTTTTTTGCAGAACTCAACCGGCGACAGGCGGTGCTTTTTGTGCATCCGGCGGGAGAAGCGGCGTGCTCGCCGCTAATCCAGGAACATCAGCTCACCTGGCCGATCGGCGCTCCGATCGAGGACACGATCTTTGCCGCGCATCTGGTGGCGCGCCAGATTCCCGCGCGCTATCCCGACCTGAAGATCGTCATTCCCCATCTGGGCGGCGCATTACCGCTGCTGGTCTCGCGCCTCGATCATCAAGCCGCGAACTTCGTTCCTGATTCTCCCAAGCCGCCCAGCGCAATACTGCGCGCGCTGTGGTACGACACCGTCGCCCACGGCAGCGTTGCCGCGCTGCGCTGCGCATGCGAGGTATTTGGCGCTGATCGAATGCTGTTCGGCACCGATTATCCTTATCAAACCGGCGAACACTATCAGCGTGCTGTGTCGTACATCAGCGAGGCCGGCCTTCATTCGGACGCGGTCGCGGCGATTCTGAGCCGCACCAGCGAAACGCTCTTTCCGCCCTGGTCCTTCGCCTCGCGTTAAAAGCTGTGCCTTTTTTGTGCGAGCGCAAGGCGGCGCTGCGGGAAGCTAGACGCCAACGCGCAGAGCGCCGGCGAGACTTCGCAGCGCGGCGACGGCTGAGAAGGCGGCAAGCTGCGAAGTCCGCGGATTGTCCGGCGACGGGACGTTCTCGACGGTCACAGTCAGCCGGCCAAATTCGCCCTCCAGACTCAGCTCGTGAACGTTTTTGCGCGCACCCGGCGCGGCGACGACGCGCACCAGCAGCGGCGCTCGCGGGCCCAGCGCCAGGCGCACGGAGGCGGCAACGTTCGAGGTTTGAGGAAACGCTCGGGCCGCCTGTTCGGCTGGACCCTCGAAAATCACCGTCTCCTGGATCAGTCGTTTAAGATCGAGCCCGCGCTCGAGGACGTAGCGCGAATCTGCCAGCGCCGCAACCGGCTTGCGGCTGGTCAGCACCGCCCCGTCGATACGCCCCATCGCGGCAGCTCGGATCGCGTCCAAGCCGCCGATCGCCCCCGAGGGAATGTATATCCCGCAGCCCCTGGTGGCGGCTTGACTAACCCATTCCTCATGGCCGAGCAGCCCGCCGACGCTCAGGATGAGCACATCCCGGCCGCGCTCAAGCGCCTTCGGCACTAGTTCGGCGACCGCCGCCTGGCTTGCAGCCTCGACGATTAGCCCTGCGCGCTCGACCAGCTCGTTTAGAGTAACGATCGGCGGGCGAGCTGCGAGCTCTGCGGACAGGGCATGCGCCTTTTTCAGATCCTGGTCGGCAAGCGCCGCCAGCTTCGCCGCCACGACTCCACTGTCCAGTGCATGGGCCAGCACGCGGCCGATAGCGCCCGCGCCAAGAATTCCCACCGTGAGCGTCGGGCCTTCGCTGCCCGACGGAAATTCGCTCCAGCTCTCCGGCGCGCTTTCATCTCGGCCGCGGCGGTTCATGCGAGCTCCAGCATGCGATCGATCGCGCGCCTCGCCCTGCGCGCAATCTCTTCACGCACGCGAACACGTGGCGAGAGCGTTTTGAGCGACTCAATGATCCTGTCAAGCGTGATAGTCTTCATGAAGGCACAGACCGCGTTGGGGTTAATCGGAAAGAATTCCCGCTCCGGATGCTCCTTGCGCAACCGATGCAGAATGCCGAGCTCCGTGCCCACCGCGAACTGCGCCGCCGGCGAGGCAGCCACGTGGCGCATCATCCCCTCGGTCGAAAGGAAGAACGTCCGTTCTTGGGGCAGCGTGCCGTCGAGCGTCTTGGCCATGCACGAGCTCACACATCCGCACTCCGGATGAAGCAGCAGCTCGATCTCCTCGTAGCGCTCGAAGATCTCGGCGACGTGCTCGGGGCGAATCCCCACGTGAACATGGCAGGAGCCTGGGTAAGCGATGATGTTGGAGCGGCGCGTTAAGCGCGCGACCACTGTAGCGAGGAATTTGTCCGGAACAAACAAAATCGGCCGCCGCCGGTCGATCGCTTCGACTACCTTGGCCGCGTTGGCAGAGGTGCAGCAGTAGTCGCTCTCGGCTTTGACCTCGGCGCTGGTGTTGATATACGCAACCACGACTGCGTCGGGCAGTTTCGCCTTCCAGCGGCGCAGCTCGTCTGCAGTGATTGAAGCGGCTAGCGAGCAGCCCGCCCGCAAGTCGGGCAAGAGCACGGTTTTTTGCGGGCACAAGATCGCCGCCGTCTCCGCCATAAAGTGCACGCCGCACAGCACAATTACTTCGGCGTCAGTGCGGGCCGCAGTCTGCGCCAAACGCAGCGAATCGGCCACCGCGTCGGCCACCTCCTGAACCTCGGGCCGCTGATAGTTATGCGCCAAGACAACGGCATTGCGCTCAACGCAAAGTGCGCGAATCTGGCGCTGCTTTTCGGCGATTGCCTCGGGCGGGTCGTTCACCGCCTCGATCGGCGGCAGTAGGTAGCTCGGGCCGACCGCGCTGGACAAAGTGGTTTCCATCATCTTGCCTCTTTCATACGCCCTAGAAAATTTGCTGAGAAATGTCGAGCGCACGAGGGGAGTGAGTCAGCGCGCCGACCGAAATCGCGTCGACCCCGGCGTCGGCATATTCTTCAACATTCTTGCCGTCGATCCCGCCGCTGGCCTCGACCAACGCGTACTCCCATAGCCCCTCCCGTTTGAGCGCCTCGACGACACGGGCGACCTGCAACGAGCTCATGTTGTCGAGCATCAGCAGGCACGGATACAGGCGCGCCGCCTTTTGCTCGAGGCTTGCGAAGGTCCGCGCCGCCGCCAGCGCAGCGGACAAGCTGCGCACTTCGACCTCGATAAATGCAGCGCGCTCGCGCCGCTCCCAGGCCCGCGCTACGGCAATCGGGACGGCGCGCTCCTCGCGCTCGTCGAGCAGTGCGAGATGGTTATTCTTGATCAAAATCGCGTCGCTCAAACCCAGTCGATGAGTCCCGCCGCCGCCCAGATGCACCGCGCGCTTATCGAGCAAGCTCCATGGCGTCTTGCGCGTGGCCACGATTTGCGCTCGCCTGCCGCCGGCGCTTGCGCGCCGCGCCAGGGCACGCGTGGCCGTGGCGATCCCGCTCATCCGCTGCACGAGGTTCAGCACCACCCGCTCAAATGACAACAGCATCGCTGTTTCGCCACTGGCCCGCACCAGCGTATCGCCGGGCTCAATTACCTGCCCATCGTTCTTTTCAAGCGCGGCTTCAAGCCTAAAGCCGCGCATCACGTGGACCAATTCTTCCAGACCCGCGGCGACCCCAGCCTCGCGGGCCACGAGCGCCGCCGATTTTGGCGCTCCATCCAACCCCATCGCCTCCACGGTTAGATCGCCCGCCGACAGATCGACGCCCAGGAAGAGCTCGATTACTGAACCAAGCGTGCGCAGATAGTCCGGGTTCCCCAGGGTCAGGCTAGCGCCACGAAAAAGCGCCTCTTTTACTCGCTGCGCGCGCTCTGCGCTGGCTGCCGCGTCTTGTTTCATTTGAAGTTTTACTTTAATTTCCTGTGTGGCTTCAATCGTTCGGCGGCGAGAGCGCCTGTCCTGCCGGAACTCTCGGCGCGCGTTTACTTGAGCAGAAATCCGCGCCGGCGAAGCTCTGCCTTAGCCCGCTCGATCATCTCCGGGCGCGACGCCTCCACCGTATGCAGATGCACGCCCCGGGTAAGCGCGGACAAAAGCGTCGCCCTTTTCGCGCGCACACGCTCCATGAAGTCGCGCACATCGGCCCGCGACTCGAGCATCAGCGCGCCGCGCAACTCGCCGTACAGTGGATGCTCGACTAGCACGTCAAGCACCTTGACGCCGTGGTCGGCTAGGATCTGGAGTTCTTCCTCCGTACGTTCCGGCTCGTGACGAGACGCCAGAATCGCGCGATAAGAGCGCACCGCAGAATCGGGCAGCCGGTAGCCGCGCGGCGTGGCCAGTATCTGCTCGCCGGCAGCGCGCAAAATCGCCACGTCCTGCACCAGACACTGGCGGCTTACGCGTAAGCGCCGCGCCAGCTCGGTTCCCGAGATCGGCACCCGATGCGCCCGCATCCATTCGAGAATGCGCCGACGACGCTCGTCACCAGCCTCCGACACCCGCGCCGGTGTCCTGGCCTTGAACGCGCCCCGCGAGAGTTTTACGCTGCTAGCGATGTGTAGCTCCTTGACGTCCGTCGGCCTAATGTTGCGCCGAACATTTGCCTGCGCCGCGGCAACGAGCCGCATAGCGGCGACGCGGTCGGCGCCTCGCATCCGCCACGCTACCTATTGTCTTGTCATCTGTCAGGACCGTTGTCAAGTTGCCACAAGCCGGCCGCAGATCGAGCGTATCGACCGCATCATCGACGGCATTCATGCTTGCGTACAATTGTTATTATGGAGCTTCGGATCGCCAACGCCGATCTGATCGAGCAATCAACGTCCTCTGTGCGCGCTACGGCACGCCGTAACGACACGGGGCCGAGAAATAGCCGCCTGACTAGCGACCAATAGGTCGATCCTATTTGATTGCGCGATAGGCGTTGCGATGATTCGACGGATTCGAACGAGCTGCGTGACCTTCGAGCTTGTCGACGAGGGTCCGTTCAAGGGCGCGACGAGCGGACTTAAGCGCAACCGGACACTTGCGCAGGCCGGCTCGCGCCAAGACGCGGTCGAGTCCGCGTTGCCACCCGAGCGCTGCGTGCCGATCGTACTGCTCCACGGCTTTACCGGGAACAAACAGAGCTTGCGCGCCCTGCGCGAGGCGCTGCGGCCGAGCCATCGCGTGATAAGCTTCGACTTGCCTTGGCATGGCGGCACAACGGTAACCGTAAGAGAAGGCGAGATGTCGGTAGAACGATGCGCTAAGGCTTTGGTCGAAGCACTAGACACGCTCGGCGTTCAGCGCTTTGCGATGTTTGGCTACTCGATGGGCGGACGGATCGCCCTCGCGCTCGCCCTGTCATACCCAGAGCGGGTCACGCAGCTGATGCTGGAGAGCGCGTCGGCCGGGCTCAAGGACAAAGCCGAACGCGCGGCTCGGCTTGAAGCCGACCGCGAGCTTGCCGCCTTTGCTGAGCGCTACGGAATTGCGGCGTTCGTGCGGCGATGGGAGAAGATGGCGCTTTTTGTCTCGCTCGCCAAGCTGCCCGCGCCAGCGCGCGCCGAACTTCGGCAAACGCGTCTATCGTGCTCGGCGCGCGCCTTAGCCGCCTGCCTGCAGGCGATGAGCGTCGGGGCGCAACCGTGCTATGATGACCGACTTGGAACCCTACGCCTACCGGCGCTAATCGTGGCAGGCAGCCTGGATGCGAAGTTCTGTGCGATCGGACGCAAGCTTGCGCGCGCGATCGCCGGCGGACGGCTTGAAATCGTTCACGGCCCCGGGCACGTTCCCCATTTGGAGCCCCCCGAGGAGTTCAATGCTCTTGCCGTTAACTTCTTCGGCTCGTGAGCGTTTTTCGCGCGCGCAATCGAAGCAAATAAAGAGTGCGCACGCCGTCGCAACCAGCGCTCTCGACGCGACCAGGTCAGCGGCTTTGCGCGAGCCGCAAGGCACAACTGAGCAACAAGAGCGAATTGAAGGGAGGAAGTGATGTCGGTCAATTGGGTTAAAGTGCGCGACTATCAAGACATCAAGTACGAAAAAGCCGAAGGGATCGGTAAAGTCACCATCAATCGGCCGCAGGTGCGCAACGCCTTTCGGCCGCTGACTGTGATCGAAATGCTCGACGCCTTTTCGCGCGCAAGAGAGGACAGCGAAATTGGCGTGATTATCCTCACCGGCGAAGGCAAGCTGGCCTTCTGCAGCGGCGGCGATCAGCGCGTGCGCGGCGACCAGGGTTACGTGGGCGACGACCAGGTGCCGCGGCTCAACGTGCTCGACTTGCAAAAGCTCATCCGCAGCATCCCCAAACCTGTGGTGGCGATGGTCGCCGGCTATGCGATCGGCGGCGGCCACGTATTGCACGTGGTATGCGACATCACGATCGCCGCCGACAACGCAGTTTTCGGTCAGACCGGACCCAAAGTGGGAAGCTTCGACGGCGGCTTCGGCGCCTGCCAGCTCGCGCGCTTGGTCGGTCAGAAAAAAGCGCGCGAGATCTGGTACCTGTGCCGCCGGTACAACGCGCGTCAGGCGCTGGAGATGGGGCTGGTTAACGAGGTCGTTCCACTCGACCAGCTAGAAGAGACGACCGTTCAATGGTGCCGCGAAATGCTTGCTATGAGCCCGATGGCGCTGCGATGTCTTAAGTCGGCGTTCAACGCCGAGATGGATGGGATGGCGGGAATTCAAGAACTCGCCGGCAACACTACACTGCTCTTTTACATGAGCGAAGAGGCGCAGGAAGGGCGCGATGCGTACGTGCAGAAGCGCAAACCGGACTTTTCGCGATTCAAGCGCGTCCCATGAGCGCCGACAGTAGCGAACGCAACCGGGGCCAACCGTCGTCTGGCGCAAACGACTTCTTCAGTAGCGCTATGGAAGAGCGGGGATCGAATAGTGGTATCGCCGCTGGCGCCGGCGGCCGCGCGCCGCTTGCATTTCGAGACGGATTCAAGGGTCAGCTCGCGGTATGGCTTTGGGCCGCGCGGCCGCGCACGCTCCCGGCAGCGATCGTACCGGTGATCGTCGGCCTTGCGTTGGCGCGGCGGACCCGGCCGATCGACGTGCCGTTGGGTGCGGCCACGCTAGCCGCGGCGCTTCTCATCCAAATTGGCACGAACCTGGCCAACGACTATTACGACTTCATCGCCGGCGCCGACGCTAAGGGTCGATTGGGACCATTGCGCATCACGCAGGCCGGTCTAGCCTCACCGGCCGCGGTCAAGCGCGCGGCGTTCGGCGTGCTTGGGCTGGCCGCGATACTAGGCGTTTACCTCTCGGCGGCCGGTGGGTGGCCAATTCTCGCGATCGGCGTGTTGGCGCTGGCCAGCGCGAACGGTTACACCGCCGGGCCGTATCCGCTTGCCTACCACGGACTCGGCGAGCCGTTCGCCTTCATCTTTTTCGGGCTTGTCGCGGTGACCGGTACGGTTTATCTGCAGACCGGACAAGTGGGCCTGCTTTCGTTTTTAGCCTCGCTTCCGGTCGCCTGCTTGGTTACTGCGATCCTCGTCGTCAACAACGTGCGCGACATTGCTAGCGACAGCAAGGCGTGCAAACGCACGCTCGCGGTGCGTTTGGGCGAGAACGCTGCGCGCCTGGAGTATGTCGCCCTAGTCGGCGCCGCCTTTGCCGCGCTTGGGCCGATCTGTGCCAGCGCCGGAGCGGGGCCGGCACTGGCTTTCATGGCCCTGCCGCTCGCGGTCAGCGAGGTTCGAGCGTTTAACGCTCGCACGGGCGCAGCGCTCAATCAAAGCCTCGCCGGCACGGCGCGACTGCATCTTATATTCGGCCTCCTACTCGCGCTGGGGCTTCTCATTTGAGTCCACCTGGAGACCGCGAAGAGGGTCGCCATTGGCGCTGTGACGCAAAAGCCAGCAGACAACGAAGGAGGATGATCGGCGCTTTGCTGTCTACCAGAGGTTGGCAGCAGCGCTGGGCATAAAGTACGTGACGCCGAACACGGCCCCGGCGTAGGAATCGAGACCCAGATCAGCGCCGTAGGTTCCGGCGTTCGAAACATGCTGCGCTTGGTAACCGACGTACACCGCCAGACGGTCCTTGATGAAGTACGAGACGCCGAGGCCGGCGTGGATCACGAACATGAAAGGCCCTTCTAACGCAGGAGGTCCCACGCGCAGATCGGTGCCGCCGGGCGCCGCCATAACATTCATCCACGGCACGAACCGGCCGTAACGAAAATGCATAAGGTAATAGCGCAGCGCTAGTCCGGCGCCGCCGAAATTCTGCTGCTGTGTGCTGAAGCGCTCAAAAATCGGCTCTACCCCAACTTCCAACGCACCATCGAGGGCTTCGGCAAAAGCGGGCAGTTCAAAGGGTGCAAATGGCAGCAGAGAAAAGCGCGCGGCAAGGTCCCACACCTGGAGCCCGCTCCCTGGTAAGCGGTCGTTAAACCGGCCCATGCCACCTTCCACGGAAATTATGATGGTTTCTGGCGCGAAAGTTTGGGAACCGATTAGATCATCAGCGCACACGCCGCTCGTCAACGACAGCATCAGCGACACAGCGAGCGCTACTGCAAGCAAGAGCAGATTGTTGTAGTGCGAGATTTTGCCCATGACTTCCCTGCTAAAGACGCATGGCGAGCCGAAGCCGTCGGATGTCCAGGCTGCGCGTTTTGCCAGCCAACGATTCGAGCCCAAAGCCCCGCCGCGCCGGCCGCTAACTTCATTTTGGACGAGATGCTAAACGTGAGGAAGGCAAAAAATCGAGATGCCAAGTTTTGCGCTCTCCAAGGCGTGCTTCGGCTCTTATCGGCGCGTCGGTCGAGCCCTAAAAGTTCAGCTCGAACCAGCGAATCAGCGCGGATTTCGACTCGACCCTGGGCGGGGTAAGCCAGCCGGGCTCGTTGCTCGACGCCGCGCTTATCGGAAGCAACTCGATCTTGAATGGCCCCGGCTGATAGCCAGCCCGCACCATCACGTTGCGGATAGTCGAAGGTTCGACCGCGACACCGGGCTTGAAGTCTAGCGTCATGAGCGCGTCTGGCATGTCGAATTTGTAGCGCGCGAGTCCTTTGAGCTTGTACAGGCGAACCACGAGATTGAACCCGCCGCGCGGCGAGAAAATACCCAAAATTGCCACCCGCACGCGCACGAAGCGCTGCGGTCCTGGGTTTGCTGCCCCCGTTTCACTGTCGGGCAGCGGCTTTTGCGCCTTCAGCGTCACCACGCTTGGGCCGTCGGCCCGTGTCGGCAACGCGCCGGTCAAAAGCAGGGAACCGAGCATCAGCACCGCGCAGGCGCGCAGCCGCCAATAGCGGCCCGGCGAGCCCGCAAATCTCCGTAAACTGCAACAGGCCCCTGGCGCGGTCGGCTGCGGTTCGCTGCCCCCGCGAGGCCCTTGGGTCAGCGGCCTGAAATCCACGACGGCATCGCCAGGTAGTATTCGAAGAAAACCAGGAAAGCAACGGTATTGCTCAGCCGATCAGTTCCGTTGAGCTTCTGCAGCAGCGGCACGCCGACCAGCGCTCCGCCTTCCCAGTATATATACTGGACCTGAATCCCCGCCCAGAAAAGCCAGGTAAACCCGCCAGTGGAGTCGTCGACCACTCCGTTGATAGTGCTGCGGGCGTCCCAGATGAGGTTGGTTTCGAAATCGAGCCAAATGAAGTAAGGCACGTGATCTGTGGGCAGCGGGTAAGGCCATAGCCGCACCTGAAACTGACCGTCCGTACGTCCTTCATCGCCGAGCTGGTAGCCGGGCGAGGCGGGAGGGTTAGCGCGCCAGGTCGCGTCCCAGCTAATCTCGTGGACTGGGTTGTCCCAGGCCGCGGTCACCCCAAGATAGGGATCGACCGAGCCGGAGCCGGACTGAAGCTGCTGGGGCAACAAACCTAGGTAGTCGGACTTGTCGTAGTAGCCGCTAGGGAAAAAAGCGCCCGCCAGCGGAGCGACGCGAACCGTGTTCAGCGGCCAATCGATGTCGACCAGGGTGTAGCGCGCGAAGAACAATGTGTCGCCAAAACCACTCGCGCTGCGCGTCACGCGGCCCTGCGCCGTATTCTGCCCCATCAGAGCGAATTGTTGCTCGGGTTCCAAGGCCAAAGCGAGCGTAGAGGTGGCTCCGTAAAAAAACGTCGTGGGGAACTGCACGAGGCTCAAATCGCGGTCCAGCGGGCTCGCGTCGTGAAAATCAAAAAACGACTGCGAGGTGAAGCGCACCAGAAGCTGGTCCTGTGAGATTGGCAGTGCAGTGATAAACGTTGCTGGCGAGCCTAGCACCCTGGGCGCGCGCATCGCCGCAAACGCGAATACCAACAACAGGGCTAGCCACAGCGGTTGGCGCGCTGGTCCGCGTGCGCGAGCCACGTCACATCCGTCCCGCGAGCCGCCGCGTGCGCGGCCTGCGCGCAGCGCGCTGCTTGAACAGTTCAGCGAAAAGGACCCGGATTCGCTCCCGAGCCACAGCCAACGCCTCACGCCCCTCGGGAATAGCGCGGTAGACGGGGGGGCACCATTTGACAGAACGCTCTTCGACCGAGCGCAAGCAGCCCTTGCGCTCACCCGTGCAAAAACGGATAGAGGCTGCCAGAGCTGAGCCGGTAACCGCGGCGGCTGAGCTCTTCGACAATGCCGAGCCCGAAGATCGATCCAGTGACAGCGTGGTACAGGATGTGCCGGCGGATCAATCCTGCGTATAGACTTCGATCTTCATTCTCGATTCTCGCCATCGTATCTCAAAATCAAGGCTTTTCCACAGCGGGTCAAGCGCTCGAAGGGTCGCTGGCAAATCCGGCCACGCGCCCTTCAAGCGCGGGCTACCTTAACGTACTTTGGGGTGGCGGCGCGCGCCTTGGTTCCTCACGACGCTCGCCCAGCCTTGACCGCCTCCGGCACCTCGACCAGCCTACCTGTCTTGACGTCGAAAACGTAGCCGTAAATGGGAATATCGCGGGGTACCAGCGGATGGTTCCTGATGCGGGTGACATCGATGAGCACGCTTTTTTGCAAGTCGCTTATCGTGAGCCAATCGATGAACTCGGCCTCGTGCGAACCCGGACCTTCGCCATCGTCATGCCAGGCGCCGTCGACAAAGCGTGCGGTCTTGAGGCTGCTCGCGAGCAGCGCGCGCATAACCTCGTCGGTAAAGGTCTGCATCCCGCAGCCCGTATGATGAATCACCAGCCACTGGCGGGTACCGAGCAGCTTGTACGAAATCACGAGAGAACGGATCGCGTCGTCGCTGGCGCGACCGCCGGCGTTGCGGATGACGTGGGCATCACCCTCCTTGAGGCCGGCGAACCGAGCCGGATCCAGCCGCGCGTCCATGCACGTCAGAATCGCTAAGTGGCGCGCCGGCGCCGAGGAAAGCTTGCTTTTGTCGCCGAACGAAGCCGCATAGGATTGGTTTGCAGCCAGTACTTCATCAAGTATTTTCGACATATCTTAAACCTTTACTCAAAGTTTTGCGGTGCGCCGCCCGGCGCCCCCATAGACGAATGACGCCGCTGCTTAAAAAATCAGGGCGTCTAACCGAGGCTAGCTTCGTGCCAGATAAACCGGACTAATGAAGCGGAATTTTGCGGGCTTCCTAGCCGCGTAGGAAGCCCGGCGTACATACCCGATTCGCGACTGAAGGGTGACTAGCCGCGCATGAGGAAGTTCGCGTCGTATGCCAAAAGCACCGCTTAGGTGCTCTCGATGCAATCCATACGCTAAGATACGCCATTGGCCTGACTATGCCATGCTCGCCTTTTTAGCGCAACCGAATCTGGCCGCTAATTTTACCCGCGCCGATGGGCCGCTACTGACGCCGTTAGGGGCATGCGAAGAGAGTCCCGATGCGATGTTCGGCCTGAACCTGCAGATGCCGGTTCGAAACGGGTTCGGCGCTGGATGGCGACGAATGGGGAAATACAATGCCGCCAGCAACCGCTCTGTACCACGAATTTGATTGGCCGCAACTGGCCGCAATAGCCGTCGTGCTTGCACTCGTCGTATGGGCGATATTTGCTGGACGTCGAATGCGCTGAGCGCGCTTCGGAAGCCTGGGCCAGCGAACCGCAACGCGAGGACGCGCGCTTACCGGCACGAACCCCAGCACCACCACAACACTCGACGGCTTGGCTTGGCGAAATTGCGCAAAGCTGCACGGCGCATCGCCACGTTATTGTCGACGTTCCTGAGCTCGACGCGTGCACGTAAGCCGCGCTGCTCGGTTATGTCAGATGCCGCCGGCAGACTCGCGCGCGCCATGGTTGCAGTGACCTCGCCAGCCGTTGCCGAGCTCCGTGAGCTCGTTAAGATTAGAACCGCGACACCAAGCAGTGCTAAGCGCAGCAGCAATCCAAAGCGTTCCATCACCTTTCCCCGCCGGTAGCCCTGGCCGCGACGACTTGCGCGTCGCGCTCACAGCGCTCAGTCAGCGCGTGAGGGGTAACCCGAACTGAACATCCTCTGCAATTTGCAAATCATTCCGGCAGAAGAACCGCCGTCATAATATGCTATCTAGCATATGCACCCGGCGAGCGCTTCGTTAGCCGCTATCGCATTTGGTCGCGAGGAGGCAGTGGGCGCCCTAGACCGTACCGCGCGAGCTTTCCGTGGTTTGCCTTAACCAATCCATTCACGCGGTGCGACCGTATTTTGAATCAAGAGGTCTTAAGCAATGATCACGCGGCGGCGATTTGTCATTGTGGCCAGCAGCGCGATTGCCCTGAGCCAAACACTGCGCTGGCGACCAGCGGCGCTGGCGCAGGAAATCGCTCGGCCGCTTGCGCGCTTCGGCGGACTCACACCCAACGACGAATTTTACGTTACATCATACGCTCGCACACCGACGGTTAATCCCGCCACCTACGCCCTGAAGATCAGCGGGTTGGTGCGCAACCCGCTGACACTAACCATGACGGAAATTAAACAGATGCCGGCGGTTAGCGAGACCCTGACGCTTGAGTGCATCTCCAACCCGCCAGATGGGGACGCGATCGGAAATGCCGAATGGGTTGGAATAAAACTTAAACCATTGCTTGAAAAGGCCGGGGTCACCCCGAAAGCCGTATTCGCCGTGATGCACGCGGCCGATGGGTACGCGACTGGAGTGCCAACAGCGGAGATTATGCGCGACGAGAATTTCCTACCCTACCAGATGAACGGCGTGCCGTTGCCCCCTCAACACGGCTTTCCCCTGCGCATTTTTATTCCGGGCAAGTACGGAATGAAGCAGCCCAAGTGGCTGACTGAGATAAGCTTCGTCGACCGCGAGTTCGTAGGCTATTGGGAGCAGCGCGGATGGAGCCAGAGCGCCTGGCGCAAAATCAACTCGGGCTTCTTCGCTCCGCGCCAGCCAGGCGGCGTGCTCGGGCTGATTAGCCCAGCACCGCGAGTTAAGGCGCCGGTCGACATCATCGGATGGGCTTTGGCCGGACCGTCCGGTGTGCGCCGGGTCGAGGTCTCGACCGACGGCGGCAAAGTCTTTAACACAGCCGAACTGCTGGACAACCACTCGCCCTACGTCTGGACTGTATGGCGCTACCACTTCGCGCCTGAGCGCGCCGGGCGCTATGAAATTCGAGTGCGCGCCACTGACGGCAACGGCGTCGCGCAGCCCCCGGCCGACTCGCAGACCGGCAGTGGGCGAAGCGGTCAGCCGAGCGAAGAGATCATCATCAGCCAAGTTTAAAGCCTCGCCCCCATCGTCAGGTGAAATTTGATTTCACCTTGCCCTCTGCCTTTTCGATGCGTACAGACAAAAACCCTTGACAACATAAAAGCGCCGCAATAGATTTCCGCGTGATCATGCCTTTTCAGCGCAAGGCGCTCGCACTGGTCGGAGCTCTAGTGGCGAGTGGTGCTCTAGTTGGGGGGCTAACCCTCAAGCGTGGCTGCTCGCCTCTTTCCGCTTCCGGCGGTTTTGTTACGGTGTCGCTTGCCCGACTTACGCCCGGTTCGGGCAAGCTTTTTTGCTACCGTGAACGTTCGCGCGAGAAGCTGCGCTTTGTACTGGCACGCGATGCAGACGGCACGGTTCGCGCAGCTTTCGACGCTTGCCGCAAGTGCTACAAGTTTCATCAGGGTTTCACCACGAGCCAGGGCTATCTGACTTGCCGATACTGCGGCAATAGATACAAGCTAAGCGACATCGCTGTCGGCGAGGCTTCGTGCGTACCGGTTGCGCTGCCTACTCA
>Ga0080006_1125421_pt1 | contig 15376 bp, 18 predicted proteins | sample RS3BMetagenome_FD_69209 | JGI IMG/M metagenome (GOLD analysis project Ga0080006, IMG submission 69209) | Ferric oxide microbial mat and aquatic microbial communities from Rainbow Spring, Yellowstone National Park, USA - RS3B (SPADES... ... | reverse complement strand
TGGAAGTAAGGGTGACAAACGCACCTGCTATATCGCTGTACAAGAAGCTTGGGTTCGAGATAAAGGGGGTTAACAAGAGGTACTACTCAGACGGAGAAGATGCCTACGTGATGGAGGCTGCTCTTCCGTTACGCGAGTCTGGAACCTCACTTATCAGTTAGGCTTTTCCCAAATAGGATTTAAATATAGGTCACCAACCCTTCATTAAATAGGTGAAATGAATGGCAGTAGCGACGACCCCTCAAGGGATTCCAGTTTTGATCCTTAAGGAGGGCTCAAAGAGGACTACAGGACGAGAGGCTCTGAGAACGAATATACTGGCAGCTGCGGCTATATCAGAGGCTCTCAAGAGTTCCCTTGGTCCCCGCGGTCTTGACAAGATGTTGATTGACGGATTTGGCGATGTCACCATTACAAACGACGGTGCTACGATTGTAAAGGACATGGAAGTCGAGCAGCCGGCCGCCAAGATGCTGGTCGAGGTGGCAAAGGCCCAGGACGCGGAAGTTGGTGACGGCACAACCACGGCGGTTGTTCTTGCCGGCGAACTTCTCTCCAAGGCTGACAGCCTGCTTGAAGACAATGTCCACCCATCCATAATTATTGAAGGGTACAGAAAGGCTTACGACCAGTCAACAAAGCTCCTTGAACAGGTAGCAAGGAGAGTTGAAGCTGATAACGCTGAGTCCCTGAAGGAGCTCGCGAAGACAGCACTGGCGAGCAAAATTGTGTCAAATGGTTCAGCCCTTGACAAACTTGCTGAACTTAGCGTTAAAGCGGTTCTGCAGGTCAAAGAATCGGCTGACGGCCAGGTGAGGGTTGACCTAGACAACGTTAAACTCGAGAAGAGGAAGGGCGAAGATCTGCTTGACACCGAGCTCATCTACGGCGTTGTGATAGACAAAGAGGTCGTTCATCCGGGCATGCCGAAAAGGGTTGAAAATGCCAAGATAGCCCTGCTCGACACACCGCTAGAGATTGAAAAGACTGAGATTACTGCTAAGATACAGATAACCTCTCCAGACCAGATGAAGGCCTTTCTCGACCAAGAGACCCAGATCCTCAGGGATATGGTAGAGAAGCTAGCAAAGGTGGGAGCAAATGTGGTCATATGCCAGAAGGGTATTGACGATGTGGCTCAACACTTCCTCGCTAAGAAGGGTATACTTGCGGCTAGACGCGCAAAGAGAAGCGATATGGAGAAGCTGGCAAGGGCCACTGGTGCGAGAATTGTCACAAATATCGACGACCTAACTGGTCAAGAACTCGGCGAGGCAAAACTTGTGGAGGAGAGGAGGGTAGCAAACGAAAAGATGCTCTTCGTGGAAGGTTGTAAGAACCCCAAAGCGGTAACCATACTGATCCGGGGATCCGGAGAAATGGTTCTTGACGAGGTTGAAAGGAGCCTCAACGACAGTCTAAATGTCGTGCGTAACGTCGTACTCGACCCTAGGATACTGCCTGGCGGTGGTGCACCTGAGACATACCTCTCGGTTAAGCTCAGAGAGTTCGCAAATACGGTGGGCGGTAAAGAGCAACTTGCGGTTCAGCAGTTCGCCGAGGCTCTTCTCGTCGTTCCTTCCATTCTTGCGGAGACGGCCGGTCTTGACAGCGTCGACACCATAACTGACCTCAAAGCCAAGCACGAAACTAATCAGACCTCGTACGGCGTGGATGCAGTGAACGGGAGGGTCGAGGAGATGTACAAGGTGGGTGTAATCGAGCCCCTCAGGGTCAAGCAGCAGATCCTAAAGTCCGCTACTGAGGCTGCTTTGCTGATTCTCAAGATAGACGATGTGATAGCCGCTTCGCCTCCAAAGAAGGAAGGTAAGGGTGCAGGAGGCCAGGGAGGTCCTGAGGGTGAAGGTGGAATGCCTGGTGGCTTTGATTAGCACCCCTCCCATTTTTGGTCCAAAAAAACTCACGAGATTTGAGAAGGCGAGAATTCTCGGCGGGAGAGCGCTTCAATTGAGTATGGGTGCTCCCGCCCTTGTTTCCGTTGAAGAGGTTAAGTCCACCGACCCGCTCGACATTGCTCAGGAGGAATTGGGACGCGGCTTGTTACCAATAACCGTAGTAAGGAGGACGCCTAAGGGCGAAGAAATAAAAATCCCCCTCAAGAACCTCCTCTGAGCTTAAGGACGCCCAGATCCATGAGTTTTTTGTAAATCTTTTCGACGGCGGTTCTTACATCATCCTCTTTTTTTGCACCAGTACACACCATCTTTCCGCTGCTAAAGATCAGTAGCACGACTTTCGGGTCGTCCATCCTGTAGATGAGACCCGGAAACTGCTCAGGTTCGTATAGTACGTTGTCCAGAAGTATTGCAAGATTTTCAAGATTCACTTCGGCGTATAAATTGGCCGAAGCCACCACATTCTGTATTTGATATTCAGGTTTACCGTCTTTTATCACGCCTTTGTTCTGGAGCGCAAATACAATTTGCTTGACAGTCTTTCGCACATCCTCCTCGCTCTTTGCACCGGTGCAAACCATCTTTCCGCTGCTAAAGATCAATGTCGCAGTCTTTGGTTTCGCGAGCCGGTATACTAGACCCGGAAACTGTTCCGGTTCGTATTCTACGGTTGATATCAGCTCGGCGGTTTTTGAGAGGTTTATGGGCTGACCCAAGGCGACTGACGCAACCACATTTTCTATCTTAACACTTGGTTTTGGCAAAAATTTCACCAATCGGTTCCTCTATTTATAACAAATATAATAGCCTTTCTATAGCGTTAGCCTCAGTTTCGGCTGGCTTTGCAAGTCTTAGTGGCAATACCCTTCGACTAAAACTTGTGTCAAAACATATATAACTCCTCTTACAACTTGATTTTGGTGCGCGCAGAGAAAGCAGGCGATGTATCGGAGGAGTTAAATGAACCCGCCGATGTCCTCGCTTAAACAGATGTCTGAGGACAACCAAACCACACTGCCATGTATGGCCGAGTTCAGATGATATCTCGGTAGCAGCGAATCCTTTGGGCCCGTGGCTCAGCATGGATAGAGCGGCGGCCTGCGGAGCCGTAGGTCGTGGGTTCAAATCCCACCGGGCCCGACCCCATTTGGGGTCAAATCCATTAATAAGAGCTAACAATCAAATTACTGTGCAGTCATCAACAATTGCAACGCATCACTCAAAGTACATTCATCTGCTTGAGGATGAAAGGGTAAAGAAGTGGATTGATTATGTATCGAGAGGCTCATCCATCACAGCTCAAGTTTATTTTCGCAGAGTAGGGAGAGTATGCACAGATAATAAGATACTACCATCAGACCTGCTCAACAAAGATGAAGAATGGCTCTGGAACTTCCTCAACGACTTAGTATCAGAGATGGAGATTAAGGGAAAGCTGGAGGGTACATACAATCAACACTAAAGGCGATCAAATCATGGCTGAGCTTCAATGGCATAGAGGTGAGGAGGAAGGTTAAGATAAAAGGTTTGAACGATACACCAACCTTGAGGGATAATCAGCCCATAACATCTTCTCTACTACGTCAGCTGTATCAAGTCTCTCCTCTCAAAGTAAAGTGCATCATAGCATTACTTGCTGGGTCTGGAATAAGGCCAGAAGTCATAGGTAAAGATGATGGAAGTGATGGATTGAGGCTTGGTGATATACCAGAGCTGGAGATTGAAGCAGGTAAGGTGAAGTTCCGCAAAACACCTCCTATGCTCATTGTCAGGCAGGAGTTGAGCAAAGCAAGGCACCAGTACTTCACATTTATCACAAAAGAGGGATGCGAATTCCTGTCACACTATCTTGTTGAAAGGATGAAGGCTGGAGAGTTACTCACACCCGCCTCATCACTGATTGCACCTGAGGTTGTGAAGGGCTCTGTAAAGTCCTTCATGATGACGAGAAAGCTGGGATGCCTTGTAAGGAAAAGGCTGAGGCAGTGTGGAATCAAAGCAAGACCTTATGACCTGAGGACAAGGTTTGATACACAGTTGATGCTGGCAGAATCCCATGGCAGGATGCTAAGAGATTACAGAGTCTTCTTCATGGGGCATAAGGGAGACATAGAGCACAGATATACAGTGAACAGACGAAACCTTCCATACGAAGTAGTTGAAGATATGAGAGAAGCTTTCCAAAAAAGTCAGAGGTACCTTTCAAGTGAAGAGATGAGCGAAGATTCTGAAGGGCTCAGGGAAAGAGCATACAGGCAGCTCCTGATACTTGCAGGCTTCACTGATAAAGAGATAGATGACCAGAGGCTTCTGGACCTGAAAGATGAGCAACTTGTAACCAAAATCAAGGAGAGGTTGAAGCCTATTGCTCCAGGAGTAGATCAAGCAGGCGGTAGCAGCAGGCAACAGAAGCTCATACCCATAAACGATTTGGAGAAGTATCTAGAAGATGGATACAGGTGTGAGTACGTGATAGAGAGTATGGGGAAGGCAATTGTTAGCCTTCCTCAGAGGGTAGTGAGAGCCTGATTAGCTCCATCCAGACCTCTGCTTTCCCTGCTAGCTCTCCTTCATCGAGTTCATCCTTTTCTAAAGCCAAGACACGGAATATAGGAGTATCTGGCTTAAAGTTCTCAAGAACGAAAGCCTTGAACCCCCTTATGTCGACTTTCAATTTAGCCCATCAAAGAAGAATTTGGTTTCTCTTATTAACAGGGTGTTAAGGGGTGTCATAAAGCGAATGTCGCGATAGCTGTCGTCATCTATTTGATGGGCAGGTTTCCTGCAGGCATTACAACAGCATGAACCATGTTGACGGGCACAGCAATGACTGTACGTAAGTCTCGTGAAAGGTGCCTTAATGTAGAATTCTAGGGTGTTTCTAGGCGCGGTTCCTCTGCCCTCGATTCGCTTTCTTTCTTCTGTTGGAGCTTGAATCTCAGCTCATTGTATTCCACAAGTAAAAGAACGGATATGATTATGCCCGCAACAATTGCAAAGAGGCCAGCATAGATGTAATAGAATCCAACCTCAAACTGGTCGCACCATGCTTGGCTCTGCCCTAATGGCGGAACTGGGCTAATACCATTAAAACAATTCGTCAGGTTCCAAAGGTTGTAAAGTCCAAAAGCGCCTACAAGTATCGCAGCTAAAATGGAGCAAGCGAATGAGGCTAAAACGTACGCCTTCAATTTTTTCCACCCTCGCCAAGACGCCTTCTCGTTCCATCCGATTTATTGCTGTTCTTGTGCATATTTATCACTATTTACAGATATTTGTGGTAAAAAAAGGGTTGGGACAGCGTTAGAGCTTCGCTTGTGATTTCCCGCTCCCATTCCTCATATGACATTTGGATACTCTTCAAGCAGGTCATCGTTTTTCCTGCCACATAGTTCATCACATGGAAGGCTTTTAACAATTTCTAGCATAGTGGTGTGTTGAATAACTAGACATGTTTGTCATCTATTATTTTCACTACTCCGTTTACTGACGTTTGGTTAACGATAACTATCATTGAGCTCTAAGAAGAAGAGGGACTGGAAGAAGTACAATGAAGAATTGGTAAGAAGAGGAGAGTTATTGTTTGACCCTGATTTTTTATCTGGATGAGAAGGGAGAAGAGTTAAACAGATTGAACAAGAAAAAGGAAGGAGCAAAGTATCTTTATCCAAACTCATTAATGAATATGCTCGCAGCCATTCATGCATATCTTCTTTGCTAGAGACAGATGGAGGGTTTTCTGAGAATATTAGCAGAGCATATAGACGTATTCAAAGAAAAATAAAAAGGAGAAGGAAGGGAGCTGACTATACAACGTTTTTGTGGAGAGTAGCAAAGGTAAAGGTGGTTATCGACCTTGGTGTTGTTATTCCTGTGGATTCCACTGGCATAAAAGTTTCAAACAGAAGGGAATGGACCAAAGAAAGATGGAATAGCTCAAAGAGAAAAGGCTTTATCAAATTCCATATAGCAATTGATACCAGAACAGGCAAGATATTAGCTATAGATGTTACTAAGGAGAACGTATCTGATGGTGCAAAGACAATTCCTCTTAAATTCAGCCTCAAAAAGAGTAGATAGTATTTCGAAATCTCTTATGGATGAAGCATAAGATAGAAAAGTATATTCAATTACCTATCTAGAAACAATATAGAACCTGTCATGAAGGTAAGAAAGAACTCTTCTTCAAAAGCTAAAGGTTCAATAGCAAGAAAGCTTGCAGTAATAGAACAGCTTTGACAGATGTAGAAAGAATCATGGATATGGCAACAGGTGGAGGGGAGTAGAATCCTCAATATCATCCTTCAAGAGTATGTTCGGGGAGCATGTTACATCAACAAAATGGAAGTATATGGTGAATGAAATGTTCGCGAAGGCAAGGCCGTATGTATAACATGGTTTTAGCTATAAAGGCGTAGCATCGGAAAAAGGACCAGTCAAAACGCGGTACCCAGTGATAAGAATCAAATGACCATCAGTTATTCGACAGAGCACAGAGAATTAAACCCTTGAATATACGGGCATGTCACAACCGAAGTGCGCCCATGAATCAGAGTGAAGGTCGCGGCAACCTCTCAGAATATGTAAGGCTTGTCTCCTCGCAAGTCGGTTCAACAGACGAAGGCCTAATCTTGACGGGTCCTCATTCTTCCAGCATGTTAGCCCATTCTTTGACGTGCCACTCGCTCACCATATCTTCAAGCACAAACGGGTCATCTTTCGCATATTTTTCGGCGTCCTCCCGGGAATAGAAGATAGCCATCGTTGTGACGGGTTCGCCTGAGTTGTTGCGAAAGGCACCCGCCATCAACAGTTTACCCTCTTTATGAAGCCGGCTGGAGCGCGAGATGTGCGCCGCGATGAGCTCGGGGAACCTTAGCCGTACCTCGTCCATGGATTCGAACTTCGTGATGAAGCAAGTTATGTAGTATGCGCACTGGTTTTTGATTTCAACCATGAGCCACTCGCCATCAAGTCATGGCCCTGCTGAAGGCTGCAGTGTCAAAGTATATTGCTACAGAGACGAGTTCCCCGCCCTTCGCCTTCCACAGCTCCGCGACCTCAGAAGAGAAGCTTCTGCCCTTTGGGGAGACCAAGTCGTAGCTGACAAGAGCGAAGGCGGTGTCACCATCTTCAACCAGTTCCTTGACCTTCAACCTCTTGACCATATTGAAGAAGCCGTTGTTCATATAGGCATCCCTTCCTATGGTCTTCTGTGCAATCGTGCCTGAGAGTAGGAAATCCTCTGAGAGGAGATGACCCCACCCTCCCTTCTTTTCCAGGCCCCTGTAGTACTCCTCCAGGAGCTCTTTAATCGTCGGCCGGGTTTGATGTTCTTTTTTATTCATAGCCCCACTAGTACAAAACACCCTTGATTAAGTCGCTTCAACGTTGACAATAAATTTAAACAGAGTCGTTTACGCGCGGCATACTTCCTCCAGCAAAAACCTTCTCCGACTTCGACCAGTAATGCTCAAACAGGTCGCTGCACCAGCCCAAGAATTTCGAATCTGTTCCTGCAAAGCCTTCACCAAAATCAATTTTGCCTGCGGCATCTGGGAAGCAAACTCCTGCGAGGGCTTCGTTGAGTGCAATTGCAACTTTTACGCTGGGTAAGAGGGCGATTTCGCTGTGAGGAAGGGACGACCTAGTCTCCTCAAGAATCATCTTATCGATGTCCTGACCTATCAGCTTAACTGGGATGTCCCTGGAGAAAAAGGTCGGCCCAATGGAGTGACCTACCACCATCGGTTTGTCTGATAGGAGCCAGACGTGGTCGCGGCCTGTCGCAATCACTTTCTTGATCAACTCGAGCACCTCGCTGAAGTGGTTAACATATACTCCTCTCGAAAGCTCTCCAATCCTTCCCAAGAAGCTTCTGGGGAGAAATCTTAGGTCATGGGTCATAAAGTATCGCCTGTTGGAGAGCAGAAACTCATAGCTTGGGAAGAGGTCGAGCAGGGCTCGCCCGAGAGTTGTGGTCTCGTAAAATCCGTCCTCGTTCTTCTTAATAAGGCCCGAATCCATCAGCCGGCTGATGTGTCGCGAACACTCCTGAGGTGTAGCGTTTATAATGCTTGAGAGGTCTCGGAGCCTCTGCCTACTAGCATCGATTTTTGAAAGGAGTGTCAGCCTGTCATCACTGGCCAGGTTGAACAGGACCTCCGCAAGCTCTGTTTTCTCGCCCGCTTCAGATTCCAATTGGCTTATTCAATTATTCGAAACTATTTAAGTGTTCATCAAGGATAATCCAGACCTGTTGCAAGAGGTTTGAATGACGATTCGAAAATATCGGAACATGGGGACTAACCAGTGCCCAAAACCTTCTGACCGGAATCAACTACCCGATTGAAAGTTTATCTTCTGCAGCATATCTTAACTTCGAAGCTAACCGAGGAGGTTAAAGCGGGGAGTCTTCGGGTTGACAGGGCTTGGGAGTTCTTCTTCTAATCCAAGACTTTCATGGGAGGAGGCTTGGTTATGTACAGGTTCGCCAACTGGTTTTGGGACGAGTTAAGAAAACAAGCAAGGATTCTGTAAATATAACACGTAGTTTGCATTATGACCAGTAGTGGGAGTCTGCTTAGTGATTATTCTATCTAGGGTATTTCCCCTCATTATCCTTTTGAAGCATCCAGAGGAGGTAAGAAAGTTTGTTTATACTACAAATGCTATAGAGAGCATAAACTCTGGTCTTGATTACATAAGAAGGGAATTGGGATGGAGGCTACTTCCCTTCAAGGCAATCACTTGATGTAAATTACTTCATCCAGATAGTGAATATGAACGATTCCTGGATGAGAATACTCGTTCCAATGATATCATCAAGGTCATACGAGCTGAGGCAGATGCTTGTTTGCCATCAAATATGAGCTAAAGGAGGTCTTACACAATATTTAATAGTAGTCTCAGAAGTATGAAACCTCCTATCACTCTTTCCAGTAGCATAGATGGAACTCTTAGCATAAATTTCTCTATAGTTGTAAAATGTGGTATCTTTGATAGTCCTATAGCAGCTTATCAGCTATAGTAAGAAAATCATAGGTATACTCTCTGTATGATTTTCTTATTATCTGCGTCAGAGCTATATGCTGCCATAGAGTGAAATCCTTTCTTGAATACCTGCTTGAATACAAAGGTATGTGCTGCTTTCTGCATACCCTGAATATGACCTTCACCATCTTTATGTACCTGCTTTCCTGACGCTTAACTTCCTCTCCTTCATCCTTCTTTGATTGTTTAGTCAATATCCATCAGGGAGGATGGGGGAGAGGATAGAGCAATAGCAGGCTAAGAGAAAAATTTCAGACAATCTGAAGCAAAAAGATTACTTAATGATAAATTTCCGAGCATAGGATTTCTACAAGGCCAAGGATGCCATATTGATAAATAACAGGATCAACCAAGTCCTCAAGGAGGCTGGCTTTGCCTTGAACGAGCCGAAAAAGTGGCACAGGAAGAAATGGATAAGGTATGAAAGAAAGCATTCTAATTCATTATGGCACGTTGACTGGTACAAATTAAAGGATCAAAGGTGGAAGGGTCTCTGGTTGATCGTTTATAAAGATGATTCTTCTAGATTTATACTTGGCTATGGATTATATCCAACACCGACATCTCACTGGATGTGTTAAGGAAAGCAATAGGCATGTATGGTAGGCTTGAGCAGATTTTATCAGACCATGGATCAACGTTTTATGCTATTGAATCAGATGAAAGGGAGAAGAGGCTCACGGAGTTTGAAAAGTTCCTGAGACTATCTGGTTCAGCGTTTAAATTCTTTGAGCACTCTATCCATAACAGTTACGCTGATGATTGCTTTATACAGATACATTCTGACGTGTATGCGTTTAACGTTAACTGATTTCCTTAACTCTGTTCACATATGAGTAACTAAAACGAATTCTATTGTTTCGAGCTGCGCACTGATTACATTTATAAATAATTTTAATCTGCTTTTATATGGGTAAAATTGGCTGATAGTTATGGTGATAAATTCTTAAGTGCGATTATCTTAACAAAAAACTCGTCAAGGACTCTAAAGCAGGCCATGGATGGACTTTTAAAATCTTCGCTGAGGCCTGATGAAGTTATAGTAGTGGATGGCGGCTCAACTGATTCAACGCCTCAAATAATTGATTCTTATAAAGATAAATTTAGAATAAAGGTAATCTACGATAGGGGTATGGGCTACGGTTATGCAAGGGACATTGGCTGGAGAAACTCAACAGGAAAATATGTTGCCATGGTTGACAGCGATGTTGTCGTCGCTCCAGATTTTTTTAAAAAAGCTACAAATATACTTGAAAATGATCAAGGCTGTGCCGCCATTGCCGGAAAGCTCTTACCTGAAACCGAAGAGCGTGGTCTCCTAGCGGATTTTCAGACTAAAAACCTTGCCATAACACTATTTAAAATGGAGAGGCCATACCCCGCAACAACCTTAAGCATTCATACAGCCTGTACGGTTTACAGAAAGAGCTCAATAGATTCTGTTGGGGGTTTCTCACACAAGTTCATGCTAGCGAAGGAGGATTCGGACATGGCATTCAAGCTAAAGAAGAAGGGCTACAGGCTTTCCCTGATAGATGTTTACTGCAGACACCTTGAAACTGGAAAGAGGTTCTTCAGGACAAACTTCAAGTACGGAAGGTCCTATCCTGTTATTTCATCTGAGCACCCTGACATGGCACCCCTCTGGACCCCAAAAAGCATCCTGTACACCGCATCAGTGTTTTTAATTCCTCTGCAGGTTCCCATTTTTGCAAGGTACTTCAGGAGGTACCTAAGGGAAACTGGCATGGCACCTCTTGAGGCGCTAGAAATGGCAGGAGTTGAAACTTTAAGGCAGTTTCTCAGGCATTCCGGAATGGTACACCAGCTGATAAAGGGTGGATACACTTGAAGGTACTGCTGATAACCCCCAAGATGACTGGCATCGGGGGCGTTGCGCCTCATGTGTCAAAGCTGCGCAGCCTCCTTTTGGACAGTGGGCACGAGGTGGACGTGATTTCTGTGGAGAACGTTCCCCACGTACCCATAAAGGGCCTTTACAACCCATCGTTCACCATTTCATCATATTTTAAGTCACTCTGTCTAAGGGCAGGTGGAAGGAAATACGATGTGGCTCACGCCCACAACTTTCCCTCCTGGCCGGCCGCCAGCGTCTCAGATTCCCGCATTAAGGTAATAACAGTTCACGGAATATTTTCAAGCCAGCACAGAGCGCTACACGGATGGGCTGCAGGTTCCATTGCAAGCAGGCTTGAAAAGAGGTGGGCTTCAGGGGCCGATGTGCTCACCTGCGTTTCAAAGAGCAGCCTTAAATACTATGCACAGTTTTCAAAGAGGGCAGTCTATGTGCCAAACGCCATTGACATCAGCTCGCTGCCAAAGGAATCAATCAGGGTTGCCGAAAGGCAGGTCGTTTGCATAGGGAGGCTCAGTTATGAAAAGGGAACAGATGTGCTTGTTGATGCCCTGGACCGTGTGGACAGCTCAATAACGGTTCTGATAATAGGATCTGGGAGGGATGAGCTTGTTAGCGAAGCCGTGAGAAAGCATCCCAATGTTAAGTACCTTGGCTATCAGCCACACGAAATTGCCATGAAATACCTGAAAGGCAGCGACGCCCTTGTACTGCCGTCAAGGGAGGAGGGTCTTCCAACAGTTCTTCTTGAGGCCATGGCTCTCAGGGTTCCAGTCATAGCTTCTGAAATTGAGGAAATAACCCAGATAACAAAAAATGTTGTAAGTGTAAGCCATCCATCTGCTCTTGCTGAGGCTATAAATTCAGTTGTACTAGGCGGCTCAAGCCCCGATGTGAACGGTGCCTATGAGGAGGTAAAGGAATATGACTGGAACAACGTATATAAGAAGTACATTGAAGTTTATGAAGGAAGGGTCTGATGAGGGTTCTTTTAATGGGGTCAGCTGGTTTTGTGGGCAGGCACATCATAAAAAAGCTAGCTGAAAGGGGGCACAGCGCGTTTGGCATAGACATCAGGGAGATGGATGCTGCAAAGAGGGTTGATGTCAGGCACGAGAAAGCGGTGGTTGAAGCATTCAGAAGGATTGGGCCAGAATATGTTGTGCACCTTGCGGCTTTCATAAGCCCCCCCTGAAAGCATGGTCAAACCGTTAATGTACATAAGTAACAACACAGTGGGAACGGTGAATGTGTTGGAAACATGCAGAAAGTTTGACATAAGGAAGATAGTTTATTTTAGCTCAGCCGCTGTTTACGGTGAACCGTCCGAGTACCCCTTGAGAGAATCTTCCCCTGTCAGGCCTGTTAATCCCTATGGAGTATCGAAGCTCATGTCAGAAAAGGCAGTCGAAGGGTACTCCAGCTCTTATGGATTAAATTACACGATTTTCAGACCAAGCAACATATACGGCATCGGTCAGAATCCAGAATATGCGGGTGTGATGCATGCATTTGCTAAAGCTATAGTTAATGGCAAGGACCCTGTGATCTTTGGTGATGGAAACCAGACAAGGGACTACATCCATGTTAACGATGTGACAGAGGCCGTTGTGAGAGCACCGGAAAGTGAAGCCAGAAATCTCGTGATGAACCTCTCGTCCGGAAAATCAGTCACGGTTAATTTTCTCGCTAAAATATTCAAAGAAGTCTATGACAAGGAAATTAATTTCATATATGGTCCACCAAGCGAAGGAGACATATATAGGTCAGAGCTGTCCAATGAGCTTGTCACAAAGGCGTTAAATTGGTCACCCCGGGTAAGACTTCAGGATGGGTTAAGGGAAATAATTAAATGGTACCTGAACAGTCAAAGGTGACATCTACTCTGAATTAACAGGGTTCCACCCAAGAGGATCACTTTATGACTGGTGATTTCCCAATTTGCCAAGCTTTACCACAAGAGTTTCTTCAACAGCTATCCTTTATATGCCATGCAGAGTGTTATAGCTCTAGCAAGCCCGCGCCTGTTATCCTTTTGGAGCTACCCCAGCACCAATATTAATGTTTTGACATTTTTGATCTCAATCCTCCATGAAGGTCGAGCTTGCATCTGCAGACTAATTATTATTAGGAGCATTCAAATAAAATTCAATGCAGTATATTAACCATATGGGGCTTGAAATCAATTTTTATGAAATTCTCCTTTTTTATATTTAGCAATGGCCCTGCGATACCGAATTTTTTCTATCTCTAACTTTATGCTACCCGGCATCTCACTTAGTATTAAAAGGTAAAATGGCCTAAATATCCTTCTTATCCCTAATTCTCTTGAGGTCTTTGGCAGGTTAAAATTTATTGAATATAAAATTTCCGTAAATGATAATTTGGTGATTTCGCTTAACTTGCTGATACCAAATTGTCAGGATAAATAGAATCGTAGGGTTATTGAGTTTCCCGCGTCATCAATACGCTTGGATGCAGGAGCCAAACCCGAAGGACGTACCATTGTATGTTCCGGAGCTGGCGAGGTCGGCGTTCAGCCTTGCCATCTCCCAGATGTACGAAGGCAGGGTGTTTGATGACTTCCCTGGCCGATGCCAACACTGTAGGGGCAGGAACTGTGTGAAGAACGGGCAACTCAAGGTGTTGTTCGCCAGCTCATCTCACCGAAAGGAAACTTCGTGGATGTGAAGGTGATCCTACAGAGGTACATCTGCAACGACTGCGGCTTCACATACACCTCTCGCGGGCCTTTCTACGGAGGTGCAACATATGGCGCGCCCATAGTCGACGTGGTACTTGCCCTCTCGATGGAGCATCCAGCGTGCGCCGTGGAGAGGATGCTCACGAACTTCTCTGTGCAGGTGAGCACAGATGCCATACTCGACTGTGTGAGGCTCTTCGCCGAGAGGGCGAAGTGACTTGCCCCTCTCATCAAGGGACAGGGGGATGGCTTGTACACGATAAGCATGCTCAAGATTCTTTTCGGGGTCGATAACGTCGGGCAGTTGAAGGAGAAGCTCCCTGACATAAGCGTAGAATCACCCTCAGATTAGACCTACCTGAGGAAGAAGGGAGCGTTGAAGCAGCTCGTGCAGGAGATACTCGACGGTGAGAAGAGGCTGGTGTACAGGGGGATGAAGGGCGACATGGTCGTCAACACCCATGACGGCAAGGCCTCGTTCCCTGAATCGTTCACGCGCCCCCTATCCTACCTTCCGGGGGCAGAAGACTACGCATCTATGATCTGCACGAAACAATCCTTCAACCAAATGCTTGCGGAGATCCTGCTCAAGGCACTCGAAGGAGGATCCTTCAACATGACGGACGGTTCCCGCAACTAAAATGGCATGAAGAACCATGTCCTCGACCCTGTCCACAAGACGAGGACGGAACTCAAGCACGACCAGAAATTCAAGGAGATGAAGGATGGGCTCAAGAAGTCAGACAAGAAGGTGAAGGAAGCGAAGAGCGAGGAAGAGAAAAAGCAGGCCGCTGACGACAGGAAGAGAAAGCTTGAAGAGGTCCCACAGTACGCCAAGTCGAGGTATCAGCAAGTTCTCACGTCAACAATCGAGCAGGTGAGGAGTGAGCACCCAGAGCTTTTCGATGAAAAGGGGAAATTCACTGGAAGAGCGATCACGAGCAATGGCGCAGAAGGGGGCAACTGGCGCATGAAGAACGCAGTCAGAGTTCCCTACGCGAGGAGCGATTCTGCTGCTGGAAAGAGCATACTAGCGACGATCAGGGACTCGATCTCCACCATCAGAGGGGCCGCGGAGAGCATAGCAAACATGGTCGGAGGGTTCACGTTCGGAAGTGTGATGATTGCGTGACAGCAAGGCATGAGAGACGAGAAGCTGATGATTGATGGAAGGAGCGCACTGGCAGACGATCCAGACCATCCACCGTCAGAGGAGTCATGCGTGACCAATCAAGGCGGGGAGGTCACATTGACAAAATAGGTGCGACCAACAAGTCAAGCGACATCACCTATACCCAACAGAATAGAAACGGCATCCATTGTCTGTAAGGGTCTGCCTTGGTTTACGTTATCTCCTGGTGCCATCAAGAAGAAAGTCTATAGTACAGTATTCTCTGATATAGAGTTATCATCTAACTTGGCAGATACCAACTATGAACCTTGAATGATCATGCATATAATATCATAACCGTCTGTTGGGTTGCTTTACTTACTTCCAGTAACATTGCTATAAGTCGTTTATGCAATTTCTCTCGCGCCTTATGTTCTTCAATCTCTTGCCTGGCTTATCCAGAGGCCAGTTCACTCCCTTCTTTTTTCTTTCTTCAACATCCTGTACACACAAGACTGTCCCAGCAAAATACCCTCTCTCTTTACATATCTTGATCTTGTAAGGATCCCAACCATATTCTGTTCTGAAATGATACACTTCATCCTCTATAGTATGGGACATCTTTCTGCATAAGTTGTTGGGTCTTCTGGAAATATTATCAGGAGGTCCACCCTTTTTTCTCTTTGCCTGATTTGACCACTCTGCACAGCAGACTT
>Ga0080006_1092841_pt1 | contig 15390 bp, 13 predicted proteins | sample RS3BMetagenome_FD_69209 | JGI IMG/M metagenome (GOLD analysis project Ga0080006, IMG submission 69209) | Ferric oxide microbial mat and aquatic microbial communities from Rainbow Spring, Yellowstone National Park, USA - RS3B (SPADES... ... | reverse complement strand
GCGTTAGCCGCCGCGGCCGACCCGCACGCGGTGCCCGCCGAACGTCGCCGCGCCGGTCACCCAGCCCACCGGCTCGCCGCCCAGCCGGCGCCGCCCGAGCCGTTCGAGCCGCGCCGGGTCGCCGGCGGCGGCGTCCGCCAGCTCGGCCGCCTCCTCGTCGGCGGCGACGCAGCCGGCGGCGGCCAGCCTGTCCGCCAGCCGCTGTGGAGGGGACGTCGCACGGTCGTGACGGGATCGGGGCACCACCCGGCATCCTCGTCCACCCCCGTGCACCCCGTCGGCCGGCCTGTCGCCTCCGTCCGGCGCGCCGACCCGGCGGGGACGACCACGAGGGGACGACCACGAGGAGCCGAAGTGCCCTGTCCCTGCCACCGCCACCGGGCGACTGCTGGTTCGGAGGTCGGTCGGGCCGTCGGCCGGGCGGAGAGGAAGGGTGCGTGACGGTGAGCCAACCGAGCGTCGGGCGAGGCGGGACCACGCCACCGCCGGCGGAGACCCGCACCGGGCTCGCCCTGGTCGTCATCATGATCGGCGTCCTCATGGCGGCGGTCGACACGACCATCGTCGTGCTCGCTCTGCCGGAGCTCGAGCGGGCCCTCCACGTCCCACTCTCCGGCGTGGTCTGGGTGATCATCTCGTACCTGCTGGTGATCACCATCCTCGCCACCCAGGTGGGACGGCTCGGCGACATGTTCGGGCGCGTCCGGATGTACGAGACCGGGTTCCTGGTCTTCATCGTCGGCTCGGCCCTCTGCGCGGTGGCGTCGAACGAGGCGACGATCATCGGCTTCCGCGTCCTCCAGGGCGTCGGTGGGGCGCTGATCACCGCCAACAGCGGGGCGGTGATCGCCGACACGTTCCCGCCCGAGCAGCGGGGCCGGGCGTACGGGTTCAACGCCGTCGGCTTCAACATCGGCGCGATCCTCGGCATCCTCCTCGGCGGTGTGATCATCACCTTCGTCTCGTGGCGCTGGATCTTCTGGATCAACGTCCCGGCCGGGGTGATCGCCTTCGCACTGGCGTTGCGGGTGCTGCACGACAGCGGCGAGCGCCAGCGCCAGCGGCTCGATCTCGTCGGGATGGCGCTGCTCGGCGTTGGGCTGTTCGCCGTGCTGTGGTCGATGACCCGGCTCGCCACCGAGTCGTTCAGCGGCGAGGTGGGTGGCCTACTCGTGGGCGGGGTGGTCCTCGTGATCGCCTTCGTCTTCGTCGAGAGGACCCGGGCGAACCCGATGGTCTCCCTGTCGCTCTTCCGGATCCCGACGGTGACGCCGACCCTGCTGGCGTCGCTGTTCCAGTCGATGGCCAACTTCGCCGTGCTCTTCCTCGTCATCATGTACCTGCAGGGAGTGCGCGACCTCACCCCGCTCCACGCCTCGCTGCTGCTCGTCCCCGGCTACCTCGTCGGCGGGGTGGTCGGGCCGTTCAGCGGGCGGCTGGCCGACAAGGTCGGCCCGGTGTGGCCGGCCACCGCCGGCCTGGCGGTGCAGATCATCGCCCTGGCGGTCTACGCGCAGCTCGGCGTGGCGACAGCGCTGTGGCTGGTCGTCGCGGCGGCGGTGGTCAACGGGACCGGCGGCGGCGGCTTCTTCCCGGCCAACACGTCAGCGGTCATGAAGGCCGTGCCCGGCCCCCAGTTCGGCGTCGCCTCCGGCATGCTCCGGACCTTCGCCAACGTCGGGATGGTCTTCTCGTTCGCCGTCGCCATCCTCGTCGCCGCCCGCTCGATCCCACGCCACGTGGCCTTCGCCATCTTCGTCGGGACCACCCACCTCTCCCGCCACCTGGCCGGCACGTTCACCACCGGCCTGCACGCCGCCTTCTACTCGTCGATCGCCTTCATGGCACTCGCCGCCGTGCTCTCGGCCACCCGACTGCTGCACCTCCGGCGGGCGGCGACCAGGGGCGATACCGGACCCGGGCCCACCGGGCCCACCGGGCCCACCGGGCCCGACGGGGCCGACGGGGCCGACGGGGCCACCGGGGCCACCGGGGCCACCGGGGCCCGGGAGAGGGTCACGCCAAGCCCAGGGACTCCTCGCGGCGGTACTTGAGCAGGATCACGAGGGCCAGCACGACGGCGTAGCCGAGGAGCACCAGCCAGTGCGTTGCGTCCAGGCCGTGCCCGGCCAGAAGGTCGATCCCGAGACTGGCGTGGTGGAAGCTCGGCAGCAGCCGGGCCGTCGTCTGGAGGGCAGCCGGCATCGAGCTGACCGGGCTGAAGAGCCCGCCGAAGTAACCGAGGACGAACATCAAGACGGTGACCACCGGGTAGGCGGTCTCGGCGTGGACGAGGAAACCGACGAACACGCCGAGGACGGCGAAGGGCACGGCGGTCACCCAGAGAAGGCCGGTCAGTTCGAACCACTGCGCCGCGCTCAGCGGCACGCCGCCGAAGGTGGTCCCGACGATCTCGACCAGCAAGACGACCGGCAGGACGACGACCATGCTGACCGCCACCTTGGTCCCGACGTACGACCACGGCGGGAGCGGCGTCACCCGGAGCTGGCGCGCCCATCCGGTCGCCCGCTCGCTCGCCAGCCTCGTGCCACCGGCATTCAGCGCCGCCACCAGCGCACCGAACGAGCACATCGAGACCATGAGGTACTCCCGCCACGGCACGGTGCCGTCGATGATCCGGCGGGCGCTGTGATCGCTCAGGAACAGCATGTAGAAGATGACAGGGAAGCCGACGGTGACGGCCAGGAATCGCCAGCTCCGGAGCAGGCGGAAGAGCTCGAAGCGACCGAAGGCGGCCAGGGGGTTCATGACGCCTGGCCGGTGCCGGCGGTGCCACTGGCGTCGGCCTCGCGAATAAGGGCGAGGAAGGCCTCCTCGAGCCGGGCACCGGTCACCTCGAGGTCCTTGAACTCGATCCCTGAGCGGACGAGGTCGCAGACGGTGGCGTCGGCGTCGAGCGAGTTGAGGACGACGACGCCACCGCGTAGCTCGACGTCGGTCACGCCGGCCAAACCGTCGAACGTCGCCTGGTCGGCGCACTTCGTGGTGAAGCGGAGCCGCCGGATGGCAACCGCCGCCTTGAGGGTGGCGCCGGGGCCGTCGGCCACCACCTTCCCGTGGTTGATCACGACGACCCGATCGGCGTGCTCGGCCTCCTCCATGTGGTGGGTGGCGAACACGATCGTGAGCCCCTCACGGCCGAGCTCGGCGATCACCTTCCAGAAAGCCCGTCGGGCGTCGATGTCCATCGCGGCCGTCGGCTCGTCGAGGAAGAGCAGCTCGGGGCTGCCGGCGATCGCCACGGCGAAACGCACCCGCTGCGCCTGGCCGCCAGAGAGGCGCTGGGTCTGCCGGCCGAGCAGCCCTTCGAGGCCGGCCCGGCGGATGAGCAGGTCCATCGGCGCCGGCCGCCGGTAGAGGCGGCGGACCATCTCGAGGACCGTGCCGACCCTCTCGCCGTGGGGCAGCCCGTTGCCGCTGGCCTGCTGGAGCATCGCCCCGACCACGCCCATCGCCATCGCCCGCCGCGGCGTCGTGCCCATCACCTCGATCGACCCAGCGTCGGGGTCGAGGAGGCCGAGCAGCATGGCGATGCTGGTCGACTTGCCCGCACCGTTCGGGCCGAGGAGGGCCACCATCTCGCCGCGGCCGACCTCCAGGCTGAGATGGTCGACCGCCACCGTGGTGCCGTAGCGGTGGACCACACGATCGAACCGGAACGCCGGTTCCGATGGTGGGCAGCTCCCGAGGGGCTGCTCGGGCGCCGGGCCGACCTCCCCCGGCTGCTCGATGGCACGGAGCGTCGAGGGGCTCACCACGCTGCGGCTCCACAGGGGCGCCGGCCGGTTCGGTTGCTGACGGTCATCGAGTGGTCATCTCCGGCCGAACGGTACGGCGGGCAGCCGCGTGGCGACAGGGCCGAACGCCCCGTTTTCCTGCGCTCACCCCTCCCCGCTCTCCAGCGTACGACGAGCGATCGCCGAGGTGGCCGCGGGCCGGGCCGCGGGCCAGGGGCGGGGCCGGCGCCCCGGCGGAGCGGACCGCCCTCCTCAGCTGCCGGCGGGGCCGGCCAGCTCGACGTAGCGGCAGAGCCCGTTGGCCAGGCGGAGCTGGTCGACGGTGTGGCAGCGAACCGCCAGGAGCGACTGGCTGGCCACCAGGACGACCAGCGCCCGAGCGCGCGAGACGGCGACGTTGAGGCGGTTGCGGCTGTAGAGGAAGTCCATCCCCCTCGGGATCTCGGTCAGGCTGGAGGTGGCCAGCGACACGAGCACCACCGCCGCCTCCTGGCCCTGGAACTTGTCGACCGTGCCGACCCGGGCCGCCGGGCCGAGCGTGGCGGAAAGCAGCGAGACCTGGGCGTTGTACGGGGCGACGACCAGCACGTCGTCGGCGTCGAGCCGCCACTCGCGACCGCCGGCATCGGTGGAGGGCCGCCCGACGAGCTCCCGGTACAGGCGGGCGACGACCTCGGCCTCCTCGAGCGACGAGGTCCGGTTCCCGGCGTGGTCGACCGGCGCCCAGCGCAGCCCGCTCCCCGACAGCGGCCCGTCGCCGCCGAGGTGCTGCTCCTCGCAGCCCGGTCGCGAGCGGAGCCGCCCGTCGTAGGAGAGCTCGGAGACGAAACGGCAGATCTCGGGGTGCAGGCGATGGGTCCGGTCGAGGAAGACGCCGAGCTCGGCCGGCATCGTGTCGGCCCCGTCGAGCACGTGCTCCAGGGAGGAGACCCAGGCGCCCTCGGGATGGACGCCCTTCGACGGCTGGGCCAGCTGCTGGGGGTCGCCGACCAGCACCAGGTTGTGGGCGGCGGTGCCGGCGGCGACGGCGTTGGCCAGCGACATCTGGCCGGCCTCGTCGATCACCAGGTGGTCGAGCGCGCCGTCGAGGGCCGCCGAGGCGAACAGCCAGGCCGTGCCGGCCACCACCTTGGTGCCGGCCGCCAGGTCGGCGACGATCTCGTCGTTGCCACGTCGCCGGCAGACCTGCGGATGGTCGACGGTCTGGTCGTCGTCACCCTTCTGGCTGGCCGTCAGCGCCACACCGCGCCGGGCCGCCTCCTCGAGCACGCCCGCGAGCAGGTGGCTGACCACGGCGTGGCTCGGCGCCGTGAGCCCGACGCTGCGCCCGGCGTCGACCAGGTCGACCACCACCGCCGCCGCGGTGCGGGTCTTGCCCGATCCCGGCGGCCCCTGCACCGCCAGGTAGCCGCCGTCGAGGCGGCCGGCCAGCCGGGCGACCGCCGACGCGGGATCCGCGTCGTCGCCGGTGCCGATCAGCGGGCCCGTCGTCGCGGGTGCCGTCCGCGGCGGGCGCCGCAGCAGCAGGTCGCGGACCGCCCGGTAGGAACCGGGCCCGTCGATCCCCGAGTCGACGACGGCGTCGGCCACCCGCTGCAGGGCACGGCGGAGCGGTGCGGTGTCCACCGGTCCGGCCGGGATGAGGGCCCTCGGGTGGGGTGCCGCCGAGCCGACCTTGCGGCGGAGGACCAGCGTGCCGAGCGCCGGATCGAGGTCGACCAGCCGACCGGGCCCGGGCAGCCTCGGGCCGCCGTTGCGGCCCGCCCGAACCGTCTCGGGGTCCACGACCGGGCTGCCGGCCGCCAGCTTGTGCTCCTGTCCCGGGTCGAAGCGGTACCGGTGGCGCTCGCTGTGGCCGTCGGGCTCGGTGCCGGTGTGGACGAGCCCGGCGATCGCCTCGGTGTCGTCGAACAGCGCCTCGTCGTCGCACTCGAAGACCCGCTGGAAGTAACGCCAGTACTCCGGCTTGTCCTCGCGACGGTGCCACTCGAGGAGGTCGCCGAGGAGGTGGGCGGCCGCCCGGCCGGCGTCGTCGTCCGCCACGCCGGGGGAGGCCAGGGCGATCCGACGGGCGGCGTTCGCTTCGGATTCGGCTGCCACCGCCTCCGGGGCTTCCGGCTCGCTGGCGATCGGACGGGGCGGCGCCGTGCCAAAGCGCTCCTCGTACTCGCCGCGACGCTCCTCGAGCCACTGCCGGAGCAGGGCGGTCGAGTGGCAGTCGACCCGGTTGTACTCGGCGAGCTGGTCGAGGATCCGGGGGTCGCCGCCGTCCAGCCAGCGTTCGTACTCGACGATCGACGACCCGGCGTCGGTGACCGCCTCGGTCCGCGGCGCCATGTAGAGCGCCTCGATCTTCTTGAGCGACCGCGACGGCGTGCCGACCCGTGCCGACTGGCGGACGACCCGCAGCAGGTCCACCAGCACCCCGCCGCGCAGCAGGCGGTCGATCTCGGCCTCCCGGGTCCCGTGGCGACCCATGAGCCGTCCGAGCGCCGTCCGCTCGTAGGGGGCGTAGTGGTACACGTGGAGGTCCGGCCGCTCGGCCAGGCGCTGGCCGACGAAGTCCACGAACTGCTCGAAGGCGATCTTCTCCTCGCCCCTCGAATGCGCCCAGAACGGCCGGTAGGCGAACTCGCCCGCCTCGTCCCACCACCCGACCCCGAGCAGGTACTCGAGGCCGTCACCGTAGAGGTACGGGTCGGCCTCGATGTCGAAGAAGAGGTCGCCGGGCGACGGCTCGGGCAGGGCGCCCAACCCGATGCCCGGCACCGCCGGCTCGAGGAGCTCGTAGGGCGGCGGAGACCCCGGGTGGCGCCCCGCCTCCACCTGGAGCTGCGCCTGGCGGACGAGCCGATCCATCGTCGCCGACGCCACATGGTCGACCGCCACCTCGGCGCTCGCCGCCAGCTGGGTCATCGTGGCGATGCCGGCGGCTTCGAGCCTGCGGCAGTGGTCCACCCGCAGCCCGGCGACCAGCGTCAGGTGGTCGTCGGCGGCCCGCCGCGCATCGCACTGGTCCCGCCAGACGCAGATCCCGCAGTGCTCGTTCGGCAGCGGGTAGGCGGCGAGCGTCGGCAGCGCCGCCACGAACCGGGCTTTGGCAGCCCGGTGGTAGGCGGCGACACCGTCGAGCCCGATGGCCACCGGACGACCGTCCCCGAGCAGGACGTGGATCCGGTCCGGCGGCCGCCCCTGGACCCGTCCGAGCTGCTCGGCGTACTCGCACAGCTGCACGATCGCCGCCGCCTTGACCCGCCGGGCCAGCTTGGTGTCGAACGGCTCGTAGCCGAAGGGCCCGAGCTCGGTCGGGGTCGGCACCTTGCGCAGGAAGTCGGCATGGCCGCGCCAGCGGTAGCCGTCCGCGTCGTCGTGGACGAAGGTCGCCTGGTAGACGACGTCGACCCCCGAGCGGAGCGCGTCGAGCGTGGCCGCCACCCGGGCCTCCAGGTCGCCCTCGCCGGGGATCTCGACCACCGAGAGCCCTTGGGCCACCAGGTCAGCCAGGTGGGCCTTCTCGTGGGCCATCCCGTACGCCTGGACCAGCGCCAACTCCGGGTCGGTGCCCTCGGGCCTGGCCCGTCGCCCGTCGGCCACCTCGAGCGAGAGCTCGCTCAGGTGGGCGCAGGCCAGGTAGCCGACCAAGTCGGTCGGGCTCAGGACCAGGCGGTTGCCTTCCCGGTACACGCGGCGATGATGCCACCGGGCTGTGACGGTCCGGCCGGAAGGTCGCCGGCGGACGTGGCCTATAGTGGCTCTTCGCCTCCCGGTGCCGGTCGACCACCGGTCCGGAGGGCGGTGAAGGTGCAAGCCGCACGGACCTGTGGTGCAGTTTGGAGTGCACGCCGGCCTGTCAAGCCGGAGGTCGCGGGTTCAAATCCCGTCAGGTCCGCCACCAGGTTCTACCGGCGGATGGAGGTAGCCTGGTCGCCCTGCGGTCGGGTAGCTCAGTTGGCAGAGCGCGCGCCTGAAAAGCGCGAGGTCACCGGATCGACGCCGGTCCCGACCACCGAAAACGCCCTGGTGGAGGCGTTGCGAGTGCTTCAGTAGGCGCGTCGGGCCCGCTTTCGTGCCAGATGCTTGCCAGATCGGCCGGGGCGGGGGTCGAGACGTACCCAGTTGAGTCGGGCCGCCGGGGTTGACCCGGTCAAACCTGGGTGAGCACGTGAGTTCTACCGGTCCGGGGAAGACGGCCTGTGATCGTCGCTCGCCGTCAGTTCGGCTCGCCACGCCAGATTGAGTTGGCATCTTCCTCGCGCTGCCGAGCGCTGGAGGCCGGCGCCGGGGCCGAGCCCGCCAGACGATCCACCGGCGCGGCGAAGAACAGCGCTGGCGTCCCGTCCCCGTCCGGTCGGTGCGGCAGGTCGACGGGCAGCTGGCGGCCCGGCATCGGTGCGGAGGCCCAATCGTTGAATCCTTGACAGAGAAGGCCACAGCGAAAATGATGGCCGGGGTCACTCGAGGGACGGACTTCCCGTCCGGATCGAACGGCCAGGGGGTCACGTGCGACTTCTGAGTGCCCGCATGATCGTCGCCACGGCCATGGTGGTGGCGCCGGTCGCAGGTTTCACGACGGCGGCGCTCAGCCAGCCCGCAGCGGCGGCCGCCAGTCGGTCACCGATCAACATCGGCGATATCGGAAGTCTGACCGGGCCAGAGGCTTCTTCCATCGACCAGACGACCGAGGTGCTCGAGGCGTGGGCCAAGACCGTCAACGCCAAGGGCGGGCTCCAGGGCCATCCCGTGCACCTCATCATCAAGGACGACGGCTACAACCCGGGTACGTCCCTCTCCGAGGTCGAGGGCATGGTCACCACGGACCACATCGTGGCCCTGATCGACAACTCCGACGTCGACACCTCCTGGTACTCCTACGTGGAGCACCAGAAGGTCCCGGTCATCGGTGGCCAGACCGAGGACGGCCCGTACGAGAACGCCGACTTCTTCGACCCGGGCTCGACGTTCAACGACTACACGTACGGCGAGTCGTACTTGACCAAGCTCGTGCACTCCAAGGCCACGGCCGACTTGTACTGCGCCGAGGTCGCCCTGTGCTCGGAGACCCTGAGCGCCTTCAGCGCTGAGTTGCCCAAGTACGGTTCCAAGCTCGTCTACACGTCCTCAATCGGCTTCGCCGCCCCCAACTACACGGCCCAGTGCCTCGCAGCCAAGCAGCGCGGCGCCACATCGATGTTCGTCGGTGACGCCACCGAGGTCGTGAACAAGGTGGTTCAGAACTGCGCGGCGCAGGGCTACGATCCCATCCAGCTCAGCGCCGATGGCACGGTAGGCATCTCCTGGCTCTCGATTCCTCAGTTCAACGGCAACGCCGACGCCCAGCCGGATGTTCCGTTCTTCGTCCACAACGCTGCGACGGACCCGATGTACAAGGCACTCAAGAAGTACTATCCCTCGCAGCTCACGAACCCCAACTTCGGGGAGATCGTGGTCGAGAACTGGGCTGATGCCATCCTGCTCCAGGACGCAATCGGCCAGGTAAAGCTGGGGTCGACCCCGACGGCTGCCAAGGTGACCGCCGGAATGTACGACCTCCCGCAGGGCACCACCCTGGGCGGGCTCACGCCGCCGCTCCACTTCAAGAAGAACAAGCCCACCTCCAACAGTTGCTTCTTTTATATGGGGATCAAGCACGGCAAGTTCATCGTGCTCAAGAACACCCCCCAGCCCACGTGTCTGAAGGCCCGATAGAGGGGCATCCGTCGGCGCTCACGGCCCACTGATCCAGTCTCGGTTCCCGCCGCTGGACACCCCGCAGAGAAGGCAGCCCCGCTCTACGGTTCGCTCAACCTCCGCCCGGTGTGGAGGCCGCCCACGGGTCACCGCTGCCACCGAGCACCTCGTCGGTGTCCTGCCCGGGGGCGGGTGCGCCCGCACGGATGCTCGTGGGGGTGGCCCCGAAGTGGACGGGGTGGGTGAGGACCTCTATCGGGTGGCCGTCGGAGCCGTCCACCTGCGCCGTCACCCCGAGGTGCCGGACCTGGGGGTCGGCGAACACCTCCGGCACCCGGTAGATCGGCCCGCATGGAAAGGCCTCGGCCAGCAGGTCGACCCACTCCTGGGTGGACCGGGTCCGAAGCACGTCCCCGATCGCCGAGTTGATCTCCTCGCGGTGTCGTACCCGTTCGGCAACGGTGGCGAAGCGGGGGTCGTCGGCGAGATCGGACCGGTCGACCATCCGGGCAAAGCTGTCGAACCCGGCGAGCACCCCGATGTTGAGCACCCCGTCGGCAGTGGCGAAGGTCCCCATGGCCGGGACCGTCGGGTGGTTGTTGCCCTCCTGCTGGGGCTCGACCCCGTCGATGAGCCACCGGGCGGCCTGGAAGTCGAGCAGGTGGATCGCGGTCTCGAGCAGGGAGGTGTGCACCCACTGGCCCCGCCCGGTGCGTTCCCGGGCGAAGAGGGCGGCGATCACCCCCTGGGCGAGGAAGGTGCCGGCCACCGTGTCCGAGACGGCCACGCCGACCCGCCAGGGGCCGCTGCCGGGGGGGCCGGTGATGGCCATCAGGCCAGCCATCCCCTGGGCGATCTGGTCGACCCCGGGCCGGTCGGCGTAGGGGCCGTCCTGGCCGAAGCCCGAGATGCTGCCATAGACCAGCCGGGGGTTGCGGGCGAGCAGGGTGTCGGGCGACAGGTCCAACCGGTGCTTCACCGCCGGCCGCCAGTTCTCGAGGAAGACGTCCGCCTGGCCCACCAAGCCCAGCAGGGCGCTCCGCTCCACCGGGTCCTTCAGGTCCAGCTTCACCGAGCGCTTGTTGCGGCTGAGGTTCATCTCGTCGGACTCGCCGAGGCTGGGTCGGCCCCGGGTGACCACGATCACGTCGGCGCCCAGGTCGGCCAGTTGGCGCGAGCAGGTCGGGCCGGACCGGGCGATGGTGGTGTCGACCACCCGGACCCCCTCCAGCGGTCCGGTCATCGGCCGCGGAAGACCGGTCGGCGCTTCTCGGCGAACGCCCGCTGCCCCTCGCGGAAGTCGTCGCTGCCGTGGCAGACGGCGATGGCGCGGTCGGCCGCCTCCGACGCCTCGGGATCGGCGTCGGACACGGCGGCTATCGTCCGCTTCGACGCCGCCAGGGTGAGCGGCGCATTGCCCGCCATCCGCTCGGCCAGCGCCTGCGCCGCCTCGAACACCGAGCCGGCCGGCACCACCCGGTTGACCAGGCCGGCGCGCAATGCGTCGGCGGCGTCGAAGGGCTCGCCGCTCATCAGCATCTCCGCCGCCACCGCCGGTCCGGCCACCGACACCAGCCTGGCCACCCCCGCCTTCGGGTAGGCGACGCCCAGCCGGGCCGCCGGGATGCCCATACGGAGGTCGTCGCCGGCCAGCCGCACGTCGGCGGCCAGGGCGAGGAGGACGCCGCCCCCGAGGCACCAGCCCCGCAGCACGCCGAGCACCGGCTTGTCGAGCTCGGCGAAGGCCCCCAGCAGGTCCTCGATGCGAGGACCGGTCTCGACGCCGGTGGCCGACCCGAACGCCGAGATGTCGGCACCGGAGACGAAGGCCTCCTCGCCGGCCCCCCGGAGCGCCACCACCCGGACTGCCTGGTCGTCGGCCGCCTTGGCCAGGAGATGGCGGAGCTGCACCAGCATCGGCCCGGTGAAGGCGTTGCGGCGGGACGGGTTGTCGAACCCCCCCCCCCCCCCCCCGCCCGCCGGCTCCAGGCGCACCTCACCGCTCATGGCCCGGGCACCGGGGCGCGGAACACCCCGGCAGCCGTCCGCTGGGTGAGGTCGGCGATCTCGTCACCGGAGAGCAACGCCCCGGGGTCCGCCTCCCACCGCTCGACGACCGCCTGGCAGTCGGGCCAGGTGGAGTCCGAGTGTGGGTAGTCGACCTCCATCATCACCCGGTCCGATCCGATGCGATCGAGGATCCGCAGCGTCGACGGGTCGTCGAGCATGCAGAACCAGAAATTCCGGAGCAGCACCTCCGACGGCGAGAGCCCGCCCGCCCACTGGAGGTCCCCACCCTTCCCTGCGTGGTCGACGATAGTCGAGCCGGTCGAGGAGCATCGGCACCCACCCGATGCCGCCCTCGGACATCACGATCTTGAGGGCCGGGAACCGCTGGAGGACGCCGGACCACACCCACTCGGTGGCGGCCAGCAGCGAGACGGCGGGGAAGAGGGTGATGTTCTTCTCGAACCGGGGTCCGCCGGGCGGCAGCGGCAGCATCCCCGAGGAGCCGACGTCGGCGAGCCAGGTGAGGCCGGCACCGATGAACCGATCGGGATACGGGGCGCTCCACTCGTCGTGGATCCAGTCGTTCCACGCCCGCATAACGGCGTGGCCGAGCTCCTTGTCGTCGGAGGCCGAGAACACGCTCCCGCAGAACCCGGCGATCGAGGAGGGGAAATTCACCGACGACCAGATCCCGGCCAGGTCCATGTCGCCGACACGGGCGCCCGCCTCGAAGCACCCAGGGCGCATCTCGGCGAACGACGTCGGCTCGAAGCGTCCGGCGGCGTAGTCGGTGTGGCCGACGACGGCGTTGAGGCCAACCTGGGCGAAGATCTTGCCCTCGTACTCCCAGACCTGGCGTCCGGCCTTGTGGGCGACGATCGTCGGCAGCCCCTGGTGGGCTCGGCTCACCTCGGTGCCGACCTCGAGCTCCACGATCCTCGGCGCCCGGTCGGCGAGCCGGGCGGGGAGCCGGCCAACAAAGGTGTCGGGCGCCTCAACGACGTGGTCGTCGGCCGACATGATCGTGTACCGCGCTGCCCGCGGCTCGGGGTCCTGCAGGAAGTCGGGGACAGGATCTCGCTGGGTGGTGGCCATGGACGTCTCCTGCTCCGGACCGGACACTACAACGCGGTCGGGTTGTGCGGAGCAGGCCGCGCCGCCGTACCGTTGATGGTGGTCCGTCGACCGGGACGAGCCGGGTGACGATCCTGCGCCCGAGCGAGCGGGGCGCCGCCTCGAGGTCACCATCGAGGTCACCATCGTCGTCGGGGTCGTCGCCCCTGAACGGCATGCGCGCCAGCGTGTCGGGCACGACGGCGGCGAACAGGGCGCGCTTGTTCGGGAACTTGGCGCAGAGGGTGCGCTTGGGGCCGCCGTCACCGGATCCGTCCTCATGGTCCAGAAGTAGACGTTCGTATACTTCGGGCCCCCGAGAGTTGGCCGGGACGGATCCTTGGGGCGGACGGGAGCGGTGATGGCGATCCGGGTGGCGCAGTGGACGACCGGGAACGTGGGGAAGCGGGCGGTGCGGGGGATCCTGGCGAGGCCCGACCTCGAGCTGGTCGGCTGCTACGCGTGGTCGTCCGACAAGGCCGGCCGGGACGTCGGCGAGCTCTGCGGCATCGACCCGGTCGGGATCACGGCGACCGACGACGTCGTCCGGCTCCTGCGGGCCGGCATGGACGTCGTGAGCACCGCCGCCTTCGTGAACGGGCGGAGCAAGCCGGCCGACCGCGAGCGCATCGCCGCGGCGTGCGCCGAGGGGCGGTCGCCAAGATCACGACCGACGAGGTCACGATCGACGAGGTCACGATCGACGAGGCGTCGTACACGACGCTCTACGACTTGCCGGCGACCGAGCGGCCGTGCGGCTTCGGCCGCCGCATCGACGATCCCGAACTGCCGGGCATGGCCGCCGGCGGCACCGCCGTCTTCGGCGAAGCGGTCGCCTTCGTCGCCGATGCCCTCGGGGTCGAGCTCAATGTCTCGTGGAAGAAGGGCTTCATGGTCCTCGGGATGACGGCGATGCCGGCGGTCAACGCCATCCCCTACGTCGTGGCGGCGCCGCCGGGAATCGTCACCTACGACCACCTGCCACTGGTCGTGCCGGCCGGGCCGGCCGCCCGATGACCGGGCCACCGGTGACCGACGACGTCGAGGCGATCCGTCGCCTGAAGGCCCGCTACTTCCGGACGATGGACACCAAGGACTGGGACGGGATGCGGCAGGTCTTCACCGACGACGTCGTCGTCGACACCACCGAGGCCGGCGGTGGCCTGGTCACCGGGGCCGACGAGTTCATGTCGTTCCTCCGCGAGGCGCTCGAGGGGACGGTGACCGTCCACCAGGGCCACATGCCCGAGATCGAGCTCACCTCCGAGACGACGGCGACCGGGATCTGGGCCCTCAGCGACATCGTGATCTGGCCGAACGGCGTCCGTCTCGACGGCTACGGCCACTACTACGAGACCTACGTGAAGGGCGCCGACGGCTGGCGGATCGCCTCGTCCAAGCTCACCCGGCTGCACACCGACTTCCAGACGCCGCAGGGTGGCTAGGCACCCCTCCTTCGCCGCGGTGCCGGGCGGCGAGCCCGGCCGACGCTCAGCTCGAGGTTGCGCGCCATGGTCGGCGTCGGGGGGTGGCCGAGTGCACCGGCGTTCGGACCGGTACCGGTCCGCGGTGCCAGCCCCCACCGGGATGCCGCCAGTTGGCCACCGCCAGGAACCGCTGCGGATCGGCCCGGAGGGCGAGCAGGAGGTTCGCCCAGACGTCGGCCACCGGGAGCTGCCGGTAGCCGTCGGGCACGACGCAGAGCCGGTACTCGTCGCCGTCCGGCGCCCGGCAGCCGATGTCGAAGAGCCGGCCGAGCTCGAAGGTGCCGACGGCCGTCGCCACCTTGAAGCGGCAGCCGAGCTCCCAGTCCTGGCGCTGCTCGTCGGTCAACAGCGAGGCCAGCAGCCGCTCCGCCCGCTGGTTCGGGCTGCTGATCTGCGCCGGCAGTCCCTCGAGCCACTCGTCGAGCCGTTGCACCCCCGGCGTCGGCCGGGGCAGCAGGACGAGCTCGACGCCGGCGCACTCGCCGTCGGTGACGCGGACCCGGCGCCGTCCGTGGCCCAGGTCCTCGAGGACGCGGTAGCTGCCCACCGCTCAACCGCCGGCGATCGGCCGGATCCAGACGATCTCCTCGGCCGCCGGCTCGAACCGGTCGATCTGCACGGCGTCGTCGGCAGCGGCCCCGCTCGGCCGGGCAAAGGCCAGCTTCCGCTCGGACCGGAGCCGGTCGAACATCGCCGCCGCCCGGGCGAGCGCCTCGCCGTCGTCGACCGACCAGCGGACGAGCGTGTCGCCGGTGTGGTCGAGTACCCGCATCACACCCATCGGACCCTCCCTCGGAGCGACCGGCGGTCGCCTCCCGAATAGCGAACACATGTTCGCCGACTCTGTCAACCGTCCCGCCCTGAGCAGGTACGGGGCAGCCGCCACCGGTACGGTGAGCGCCGGTGAGGGGGAGGGTGGGCCGGCTCGGGGCGGGACCGATCGCCCTGGGCGCCGTGGTGGCGGCGCTCGCCTCGCTCCCACCGGTCACCCCGCCGGCCGGCGCCGCCCCGGTGGTGGCCGCCGGCTACGTCGCCGATCCGGCGGCGCTGGTCGACCCGTTCGCCGGCACCGGCACCGGGCCGGTCAGCCCCGGGAGCGTCGGGGAGTACCCGGGCGCGGTGGCGCCGTTCGGGATGGTCCAGTGGAGCCCGGACACGACGCCCGACCGCGTCCCCGGCAGCGGCTACGCCTACCGCGACCGGCGGGTCACCGGCTTCAGCCTGACGCACCTTAGCGGCACCGGCTGCCCGGGCTCGGCCGACCGCCCGGGCCTTCCCGTGGCCGGGCCGGGCCCGGCGGCGGCGGCGGCGGGCGCCGCGGGGCTCTCCCCCCC
>Ga0080006_1221790_pt1 | contig 15391 bp, 13 predicted proteins | sample RS3BMetagenome_FD_69209 | JGI IMG/M metagenome (GOLD analysis project Ga0080006, IMG submission 69209) | Ferric oxide microbial mat and aquatic microbial communities from Rainbow Spring, Yellowstone National Park, USA - RS3B (SPADES... ... | reverse complement strand
CCTTTAGAGCCTCTGTCATCCCATCCTGCTGAATTGTCCAAAGGGCAAGGTCATTAGCCATAAAACAATTCTCCGAACTTGAAGCCAAATGCAGGTTCGCTGATATGCCTATCCAGGTTTCAAAAGCGCTGATAACTACGCACGGAATGTCAACGGAGGAGGCAAAGTCTATGATCTTTTTACCTTCCCTTATTCCTCCGCACTTCGCAAATTTAACCCCAAATATATCGACAGCCCTTTTTTCATACAGTTTTATTGCATCCCTGACAGAAAAGAGGCTTTCGTCAGCCATGACATCAAAGTCTATCTTATTCCTCACCTCCCTAAGCCCATCTACGTCATTTCCTTTAACAGGCTGTTCGAAGTACTCCAGGTCGCATGAGGAGACTTTTCTGGCAAGGTCTATCGCTTGTCTTGCTGTGTAGGCAGCATTGGCATCTATTCTGATCGTTACATCCTTTCCCAGAGCATCCCTTACGGCCTTTATCCTTTCAGCTTCTGTCTCAACCTTTCCTGCAACTTTTATCTTGAAACTTCTTATCCCCTTATTTAACAAAGAGTTCGCAGCTTTGACTGTCTTCTCCTTTGGCATTATTCCTATTCCTGATGAAACCCTCACCTTTTCTCTGATTTTGCCTCCTAGAAGCTTGTAGACTGGACAATTCAGTATTTTTGCCCTAAGGTCATAAACTGCCATTTCTACACAGCTCTTCAGGCTGTAATTGGCTGGAATACTTTTCAGCAAATGGTCAATGCTCTGCTGGTCAAATACATCGATACCTATCAGCTTATTCTTAATTACCTTCTCCAAAAGCACTTCAACGGCTTCGCACACCTCGCCAGTAAAGAACCACAAGGGGGTTGCATCCCCGTAACCTATCTTTCCGCTGCTGTCAACTAGTCGGAGTATTATATGCTCAGATAATTCCTGCCTGCCATAGCTGACTTCGAAAGGCTCAAAGAAGGGTGTTGCATATCTCTTCCAGCTGGCTGACTCTATAGTCATCTTCCTAGACTAGGTAAAGTTTAACTACCCATTATAAAACCGTTTGGCTTCAATGCAAATCAAGAAGATAGGCTTTGTATTCATACTAGCAATGCTTACTCTTTCCTCTCTTGCCTTCTCTCCTTTACACAGTGCCAAATCGATTACAGTTGGAGGAAACTTCGTCGTAAATCTGGTATCTGAACCTACTACACTTAATCCATACACAGGAGCATGGAACAACGGATTTGTTGATGCCCAGATACTCCAATCACTTCTCACCTATTCTGACAACCTGAGCATAGTTCCGAATCTTGCAACAAGCTATACTGTTAATCCTCAGGATGGGAGCTACACCTTCAATTTGAGGCAGAATGTAAAGTGGTCAGACGGGCAGCCTTTTACTGCTGAGGATGTCAAATTCTCGTTCGAGCAGATTATAAGCAAATACGATATATTTGGGTCTTTTTACTTTGCGAATACAACAGTCACAATCACCAACAACAATCAGTCAGTCATCATAAAGCCTGGTAAATTCTTACCGGGTGTTCAACTTCTTCTGTTTGCTGGCCTTGACACTGCTATAGTCCCAGAGCACCTTTTGTCAGGCCAAGATTTCCTACACAGCTCCTTCATAAATAACCCGATAGGAACTGGTCCCTTCGTTCTTTCCCAGTGGAGTAGGGGGAACTTCATGATACTGAACAGGAATCCGAATTACTGGGGGAGCCCTCTGCCATATCTTGATAACATTACGATAAGGTTCATCAACGACCCATCAGCCCTTCAAGCAGCTGTTACCAGCGGACAGGTGGATTACGTCTTCAGAGGCATACCTTACAGTGCTGCTCAATCTTTCAACCAATCAGGTGTTGTAAAGGTAATACCCAGTCAGAGACCTCCTTACGAGACCGCAATATGGTTCAACCTCAATTCTCCATACCTCTCAAATCCCCTGGTAAGGCAGGCTATTGCCTATGCTATCAACAAGACAGATATAGCTTATAAGGCTACAAACGGGATAAGTAAGGCAATAGACTACACAGTCGACCCTGGAGCCGTTCCTCCTAGCCCGAACATAGTCACATACCCTTATAACGTTCAGAAGGCAGAATCCCTTCTTGACCAAGCTGGCTACCCTGTTCAGAATAACGGTACAAGGTTCACGCTTCAGCTTCTTGAAAGGACTGGAGCTCCTGATGAAGCAACTGCAGGTCAGCTGATAAAGAGCTATCTTTCCCAGGTGGGAATAAACGTGAACATTCAAACAGTCGATTTCGCAACATACCTTCAGCTTGAAGCAAAAGGTCAATACCAGATGGCAGTTACTTCTTACTGGCTATCTCCTATCTGGACTTACCAGCTCTTCGATAGCGCCTGGATAGGCAAAGGGCCGTTCACGAACAACTTCTTCTACAACAGCTCAGCTGCAGATTCTCTCTTCAATCAATGGCTTGTCTCTTCACAGCCCTCACAGCAGGTATCCCTACTGCAGCAGATAGAAGTTCAGCTCAGCAAAGACTTGCCAGAAATTCCTTTATATCAGGACATATGGATAAATGCAGTCAACACTAACTTCGCAGGCTCTTCAATACCAGTAGGGAAGTATGTGTTCTGGGACAGTCTAGCAAATGTATATTCATTATCTGCACAAACAGCCCAGCAGAGTCCTTCTCCTAACATCCCACTGTATGCAATTGTTGCAATAATAGTGATTGTGGTAGTAGCTTCTGTTGTGTTGCTGACCAGAAGCAGAAGAAAGGTACAGCAGACAACATGAGATACTGTTATCAATCAACACACAATAATTTTTTATCGTTCAACTTTACCAAAGAGCGGAGGCTGAGCGATTGAGCAAGGAACCAATCCTTGAAGTAAATAATCTGAGCGTCGGCTATTTTGCATCAGGAAGAAAGCTTACTGCCTTGGATAATGTATCGTTTGAACTGAAAAAGGGAGAGGTCCTTGCTGTGGTTGGAGAGTCGGGGTCTGGTAAGAGCACACTTGGGCTGTCGATAATGAGGCTTCTCCCTGCCTCTGCAAGGGTATTGTCTGGTTCGGTCAGGCTGAACGGTGAGGAAATACTGCAGTTCGATAATAGCAGGCTAAACAGAATAAGGGGGTCAAAGGTAGCCATGATATTTCAGGAACCTGTTTCATATCTCAATCCAGTCTTGAAGGTCGGTGAGCAGGTTACAGAATCGATAATTTTGCACAGAAACATTTCAAAAGAGTTGGCAAAAAGATATGCAATAGAGGCATTGAAGAAGGTGAAGATACCAGACCCGGAAAAGGTCTACAATTACTATCCTCACCAGCTGAGCGGGGGGATGGCTCAAAGAGTATGCATAGCTATTGCAATATCCAACAGCCCTTCTCTTTTGATAGCAGACGAACCTACTACAAGCCTCGACCTCACAATACAGGCACAGATTCTTCACCTTCTGAAGGAGCTTTGTTCAGATATGCACATGTCCATGCTGCTTATATCGCACGACCTGAGAGTTGTAAGCGGAGTTGCAGACAGAGTTCTTACCCTTTATGCAGGAAGAGTCGTGGAAGAGAGGTCTGTAAAGGATATATTTTTACAGCCCCTTCATCCATATACCAGAGTTCTGCTGAAGTCAAGTGGAATGCTCAGGGATGATAGAAACTTCTATGACCCAAAGGGCTCTTTGCCCGACATGCACGACCCTCCAAGGGGCTGCAGGTTCGCCCCCCGCTGCCCTCATGCATTTAACATGTGCACCAGAGAGCCTAAGGAAAGCAGAGTTGACGCAACCTCAAGGGTTTACTGCTGGTTGTACGAAGAAGGGTGAATGATAGCTGTCAGGCCAAAAATCAGAATCAAATGCCTATCAGCAGGGTTATCTGCTGGAAGTGCAAGGACTATCAAAATATTATTCGGTCAGAACCTCCAGGTTTGGTACCAAGCTAAAGGCAAGAGCTGTAGATTCCATTAGTTTAAAGGTGATTAAGGGAAGGAACCTTGCCATAGTTGGAGAGAGTGGCTGCGGTAAAACAACAATAGGAAGGATGATTGCTGGAATAATCGAGCCATCTCAGGGGAGAGTCGTGGTAGAAGGTAAAGATGTAGGCGTTATGCCTAGGAAAGAACTTGCAAGATTGATCCAGCCAATCTTTCAGGACCCTTACTCAGCTCTGAATCCCCAGCAGACAGTAGAGCAGATCCTGTCAAAGCCTTTCAAGGTTCATGGAATAAGGTTCGAAAGAAAGGATATAGAATCTCTGCTGGAGCAGGTTGGACTAGTTCCAGCCTCGAAGTTTCTGGACAGATATCCTCACCAGCTGAGCGGGGGACAAAGGCAGAGAGTGCTTATAGCTAGAGCCATAGCGCTTAAACCCAGGATAATAATAGCTGATGAGCCTTTTTCAGGTCTGGATGCAACTCTTCAGGCGCAAGTAATACAGCTGTTGAAGTCTTTGCAGAATGAATACGGACTTACGTATATCATAATAACACATGATATGCAAGTTGTAAAAGAGATGAGTAGCGATGTTATGGTAGTGTATCTTGGAAAAGTTGTGGAGTATGGAGAGACTGGAAGGGTTTTAGAAAGACCTATGCACCCATACACATTATCTCTTTTAAGGTCCTATCCTTCAGGGAGTCCTGATTCAAAGGAATGGGTCGATAATCCTTCAATAATTGGAGATGTCCCCTCTATAACAGATATACCATCAGGTTGCAGGTTCAACCCAAGGTGTCCTTTTGCTGTAGCATCTTGCAGGGTTGATGAACCTGAGCTGACAAAGTTCGAAGAAGGTCATTTTGCTGCATGTCCGATTTTGTACAATGTAAAGGAGAGAGATGATCGCTATGCCTGATCAATCTTAGTGAACAATAGTGAATTCAGTATAATTTGCACATCATATCATTTTTGGTGAGTAGCAAGTTTCGGTGATAAAGACTTAGATATCCCTTCGCCTACAAGGTTAAAACCCATCACAGTCATCACTACAGCAATGGTAGGGAATACTATTCCCCACCACGCTCCAGAATAGACAGATTGATAAGCAAACATAAGCGTTCTCCCCCAGCTGCTTGTATTAGGGTCCCCAAGTCCCAGAAAACTTATACCCGCCTCTATGACAACGGCAAGTCCTGCCTGCAGAGTTACTGCAGGCATCAGCTTGAACCACACATTGGGAAGTATTTCGTTCACCATTATATCGATCTGCCCTGCTCCAATCGCCTTTGCAGCAAGCACAAACTCTCTTTCCTTGAGCGACAATACTTCTGCCCTGATTATTCTTGCCAGAGCCGGCCAAGAAACCAAAGCTATTATCAAAACTATGTTGTTCAGCCTGCTTCCAAACAGCACTACGACGAGAATTATAAGTACAAACGATGGTATCGATAAGACCAAGTCTGCTATTCTCATTATCGCTTCACCTGCAATACCTCCAAAATAGCCAGAAGTTAGACCAGCTGCAACAGCTATGACCAGAGAAAGGGCAACTGAGCACAAAGCCACATAAAGAGCAACTCTAGAACCATACACAACTTGACTAAATATATCCCCTCCAGTCTGGTCTGTCCCCATGATGTGCCCCACACTGGGAGGTTCAAGAGGGGGGGCAGATGCGTATATGAGGGGATTGTAAGGAGCAATGAAATTTGCAAACAACGCAAAGATGACTATTGGAGAGACAAGAGCTATACCTGCAAAAGTCTCCCTTTCGGCGAAAATTCTTCTGAGCATGTGTAATTTGAGCAGCTTCATCCACCTGTCTTTATTCTTGGGTCTATCACTCCGTAGATAATATCAGCCAAAAGGTTTGCTGCTGCTACAGATATAGCTGTTATAACAAATATACCTGTGACGAGGGCATAGTCCCTGTAATTTACAGCCTGTATCAGAAGGCTTCCTATTCCTGGCCATGAAAAGATATTTTCTGTCAGGATTGCACCTGTAACAATCAAGCCCAATTGAATGCTAGCTACAGTTACAACTGGAAGCAGGGCATTCCTCAGAGCGTGGTTTATCAGAACCCTTCTTTCCCCAGCCCCCTTTGCCCTTGCCATCATTACATAGTTTGAATTCATCGATTCTATCAATCCCGACCTTGTAAGAAGAATGTATGTAGCTAGGAAAAAAGTGGAGAGTGTGAGCATCGGAAGAATCAGATGGTAAAGAAGACTAGGTATGAAAGTAAACAGGCTATTCTGGCTTCCTATGGTGAACATACCTCCTGCAGGAAACAGCCTGACCTTTATCACGAAAAGGTAAATCAGAACAAGACCTGTAACGAAGACAGGAGTTGAATAAAATAGAAGAGAAATAGCTGTTATGACTCTATCCCTTATAGAGTAAGGCTTGGATGCTGATAATACTCCAAGCGCTATACCTAGAACAAGAGAGAAGAGAAAGGCCGAGCCTACAAGCAGTATTGTGTTCAACAACCTCTCCATTATAACGCTTGCCACTGGCTGATTGTAGGTAACCGAAAAACCAAGGTTGCCAGTAAGTAGATGTTCAAAGTAGATAACTAGTTGCTGCTCTACAGGAAGGTTCAACCCATATTCTTGCCTGATGGTCTGCAGGTATTGAGGTGTTGCACCCTCTCCTCCAAGCAGTACAGCCGGGTCTCCAGGAGCTTCTTTTATTAGAAGAAAAGAAATAAATGCAACAAGCATCACAATTGCGAACGAAAAGGCAACTCTCTTGGCAAGGTAATTGTAAAGACCCAAACTTCTTTTTCTCCCTATCTAACTATTTACCATCTGTCATAATGAGTGGTCTCCCTGAAGTCTCTTCTTCTGCTCTCCTTGAATCTTCCCTTTGGATAGCCGAGAGAAATTATAGCAACTGGCTCAATATGACCTGGTATTGCAAGCAACTCCCTGAATTCCTCTTCCTTGTACAGATGGTACATGGTTATCCAACAACCAATACCTAAAGCTCTTGCTGCAACGCATATATTCTGCATAGCTGGGAATATTGAGCCGTAAACTGATAGCTTTTCCAACTTCCTATTCAAATCATCCCCTTCTTTTTTCATAAAATCTGCTTTCTCCCAGTTTATACAAAGGACTACCATAACGGGTATATTTGGCATACTTCTCAGGCTCATGAAGAGATATCTTTTTCTACCTTCATCCATCTTCAGCTTCCTATTCTGTATGTAAATTGTCGCTCCAACCCTGTTTATTTCCGCAATCCTTTCTTTCACACCTTTGTCTCTGACCACTATGAATTCCCATGGCTGAGTGTTTGCTGGGGACGGAGCCCTTACGCCAGCTTCCAGGATTCTGTCAAGCTTTTCTGAGCCAATTGGGTCGCTTTTTATCCTTCTGATGCTTATCAGAGTATCTATGGCTTCAAATACATCCATATCATCTTACCTTCTAAAACAAATGTCAGAAGACTTCGCCTCTACAGCAAATAATCGTATCATCTATGCTCAGGATAGGCTATACGGCTATGAACAAGGCCAGATGAAACCAGACTTTCCGCCATTCTGAGCGATGTAAGCACAGGATTTACAACCGGTATATTCAGCTCTCCAGCAATCTCCTTATCATATCCGAGAAAGGCTTCGGACATACATCCTAGCACTATCGTATCAGCCCCATCTTTCTTCACAGCATCCTTACTTGCTTCTATCAACTTCTTCTTTGCTGCATCGTGGTCAGAGTTAACCTCTGCTACAGACATCCCCGTTTCCCTGATAGATAACAGCCTCTTCGATACCCCCAGCCTTTCAGCTATCGCTTCGATCATGCTGAATACGCTTCTCTTTACTGTTACAACACTGAATTTGTAACCCAGAGTGCATGCAAACAACATGCTGCTTTCGCCTGGACCTACCACAGGAATTCTCACAGCCTGCCTCAGTGCGTCGATTCCTGGGTCGCCAAAGCATCCAACTATAACCGCATCAAATTCTTCCTCGGATGAGCTGACAAGTCGAATAGTTGGAGGAACGCATAGAAACTCGTCATACGGAGACTCTATCGACTCTGGCCCTTCACTTACAGCTTTAACCTCCACTCTGACTCCTTTAGATGCCATCGAATTGAGAATCTTCTCTCTTCTCCTAAGCTCTTGAGTGTCGAGCCCTACTCCAGGAACTGCGTAAAGTATTCTCAGAATTATATCACTTCCAAACCTTCTTCAATACTCTAAGCGTATTTCCTCCTATTACCTTAGCTATTTCACCGTCAGAATATCCATTCTTAACCAGCCACCTGACTATATTCCTGTATTCTGATGGATTCTCCAAACCATCGACGAAAGGAACTTCATCGAACTTTGCCCCTGCATGTGTCTCCTTAATGCTCAGCTCCTTTGCAAATAGATGATGAAGACCGACATGGTCTCCGAAAAGTGTGTCAGGCCCAAAGCTGACGTAATCAATGCCTATCAACTTCTCTATATACTGGAAGTGCTCCATAACACTTTCTATACTATGGTTTTTGTGCTTCTCAGTCAATGTGGTATGAGGAGCTGCTTCTATCCCTATAACTCCCTTCTTGTCGGCAAGCGCCTGAAGGACTTTATCAGGTTTCATCCTTGAAGTGTTCCAGAGTGCTCTCGCTCCTGCATGAGTTATGAATACCGGCATACTGCTAGCCTCTATAGCATCTAGCGAAGTTTTATCCCCTACGTGGGCCAAATCAACTGCCATTCCTATCTTGTTCATCCTTTCAACAACCTGATATCCAAAGTTTGTAAGCCCTCCATCGTTCTTTTCTCTTAACCCTGCACCTAGCGCGTTGGATTCGCTATAAACCAGCCCCATACACCTAACTCCTAGCCCATATAGCACATCTACTCTGTCAAGCTCATTTTCTATAGGCATGGCTCCCTCTATATGAAGCACCAATGCAATTTTTCCTTCTCTGTGCGCCCTTTCAATATCTTCAACCTTCTCCCCTCTTATCACGAAGTCTTGATGTGCAATGTCTGAAAGTCTCATACCTATTTCGTAAACTACAGATTCCCATTTCCAAGGATACTTTGAAAGTATTGTGTTTGTTCCATCGCCAAGCCCATCGAAGACTGCATCCAAGCCTGAAACACTTAGACCTTCATACCCCATTACCTCTCTGCCGTATCTTATGTATTCATGTACAAGTTCTATATCTTCTGGAAAGACGGAAGGGTGGTCGTGAATAGAAATGACTATGTTCTTTGCAAGTATCTGGTCAACTCTCTCTTCTTCAGTCTTGCTCAGCTTTATCTTAGTAGAGTTGACCCTGTCAATCTCCCTTACAAGCTTGAAAACTTTTATATCTCCATTGAGATATTCAAACGACTTATAGCCATTGTATTTTTTCCCTAGTCCCATATTTGTCCCCGACTGGGTCAGAGATATAAAATTATTTGTTGATGACGTGAACCCTAACTATCTGATAAAAGTGGCCTGAACCATTTAACGCACATACGTCATCTTTCAGTTCGATAAGGATGGTAAATGATTCAATGAAGGAGCATCTTTTTATACAGCTTGCGTTAATTGTTTTGGTAACATTTGCCTCTGGATAATGAGATGACTTCGCGTGGAGCCAGAATACTACCGTATATGATAGATGATATACATATCCAGAAGCTTGTAACTGACTTGACGATGTTCGGTCTGACTACCAATCAGGCTAGGCTATACCTGCATCTGTTGCAAAACAAAACTTCAGGTGCAAAGGAGATTGCAAAAGCGTTGAATATCCACAGGGTAGACGTCTACAGGAGATTACGCGAACTCGAGGAGCTAGGAATAATCGAGGTTTACCTGGATTTTCCTAAAAAGTTCGCAGCTACTGACCCAAGAACAATGCTGGAATCACTTATTCGAAGAGCTCAATCTAAGGTTAAGGCTATGGAAGAAGCCCGCCTGGGTTTGCAGAAAAAGTTGGAATACGTTGAAAATGTAAGCCAGATGCAAAATACATTTACTAGCATTCTAAATCATGAAAGTTACTACAAGTTTTCAAGAGGTTCTACTCAATATTTCACCGAAATCGCAAGGCTGATAAAGAGTGCAAGACAGGAAATACTCAAGATATCGTCTGCAAACGGACTTCGGCGGGCTGTTGCCATGGGGCTTCACAAGCATTATCTGAAGGCGCATCAAAGAGGTGTAAAAGTAAGACTGATAACAGCTGTAGTTCCTGAAAATATAAGGTATGCAAGGATGTTTGCAAAGATCACAGAACTCCGTCATATTGATGACGTTCACTTCAGGTTTACAATAGCGGATCGCTCTGTGGTACTTTTGAGCGCAAAATACGACGATAAGGTAATACTTCCGTCGTCAGGCTCGGACAACTATTTTCTATTTAACGACCCTGCATTTGCCTCAGCATTGTGCTTCTTATTCGAGCATCTTTGGGAAGGAGCGGAAACCTTTGAAGACAGACTGAAGGAACTGAATAAAGTTACTGGTAATAAAGAAGGTTTGATCAATCAAAAGGTATAATTCAGGTTGCAAGGTCAGGGAATGAGATGAATAGCTGCTACATGCTTACTGGCTGGAATTAGAGCAAATCTTTGTGGTTTTCATTCCAGACTATTGCGGAATTCAAATATTTTTATTTTGGTACAGGAAGAGGATGTAAACAGTCATTGAAGACAAAATCAGATGCGCTTGTCTCAAGAGTTTTATCGTCAATCGACTTCTCCTCGCTTGTTGATTTAACAAGAGACCTAGTTAAAATCCCCAGCGTTAACCCTCCTGGAGAGGAGAAAGATGTTGCTGATTTTATCTCCTCGTGGTTTGAAAGACGTGGGAACTATCATATTACTGAAGTGGAAGTTGCTCCAAACCGTCCGAACGTTCTTGTAAGAATGGGAGATACAGCTGGAAGAAAAATAATATTCAACGGGCATATGGATGTTGTTCCACCAGGGGAAGGCTGGTCTTTTGATCCATTTGAAGCGGTGGTAAGAGGGGATAGGATGTATGGAAGGGGTGTAGCAGACATGAAGGGAGCTCTCGCAGCTATGATGATAGCTATTGATGCTATTAACAATGTAGCTGCTGACTCGTTGAACGGTTCAATAACATTAGCAGCGGTGGTCGATGAAGAGAAGGGTGGGTTCTTCGGTACTAATCAAATTGTCAAAAAGGGAATATCTGCAGATTTCGCAATAATCGGTGAACCCACAGGTTTAAAAGTAGCTTCAGCTCATAAAGGGAACCTGACGTTCGAAATTACAACTTTCGGCAAATCTGCACATGCAAGCATGCCAAAGAACGGTGTAAACGCTGTTCTAAAGATGTGTAATGTTATTTGTGAATTCAACAGGTATGCGGAGAAGCTAGAAAGTTTTCAGCCACATCCTCTTCTTGGCCTCCCTACTTTCAACGTCGGAACTATAAATGGAGGTGTAAAATCAAACGTTGTTCCGCAGACCTGCAAAATAACAGCAGAAAGGAGATTGATTATACCAGAAACGATAAAGGAAGTCAAAGAGGAGATAGTCTCAACATTAACCAATCTTGCCAAAAACGACCCTGAGCTCAAATATGAACTCAGGTTCCTCGAGGAGGTTGGGCCTTCTGAGATGAAGGATGGCGGGATCTTTCTCGACAAAGTTCTTGAATCGCTTAACTATCTAAATAGAAACAATGATGGACAGATAGGTTTTGAAGCTACGTGTGATGCATATTACTTCAACAATATTGCAAACATTCCTACAATCATCGTAGGTCCGGGAAGCATAAACGATATTCATAAGCCAGACGAATCGATAGAGATAGGCGAACTGCTTGATGCTGCAAAATTATATGCTTTAATAGCGCTTAGATTGCTAGAAAACACCTAACTCTTACCATGCGTCTTCAAGTATCTTTAGTATTTCATCTGAGCTCTGAATCTTTCTTACTCCTTGAAATGCTACCCAGTCTTTCATTGTCTCTTCAGCGATGAAGTTAAGCTTACTTCTTGGCACCATTGCATCTCTGAGCCTTTTTGGAGTGTTCAGCTTCTCTCTGAATGTTTCAACCCAATCCACAGTTTTCCTAGCTGCATTAACTTCGTCAACTTGCATTTCAGCTATTCCCAGCTTATAACCTACTCTAGCTATATTGTTTGGTACATAATTGACCATATCTTTCATGACATATGGGAGCATGATAGAATTAGCTATACCATGGTGAATGTTAAAGAATGCACCCAGCACATGGCAGATTGCATGATGCAAGGAGACGACTGCATTTGCGTAAGCAAACCCTGCCATAACCGACGCTATCTGCATCATTCCTATAGCTTCATAATCCCCTTTTACGCATCTTAACAAATTATTCTTTATGAGTTCTAGCGAACCAAGAGCCAGTGCTTCCGATATTGGTTGCAACTCTGAAGAATACATTGTTTCTATTCCATGTGCAAGCGTATTCATACCTGATGCTGCCATCATCTCGCTCGGGAGTGTAGATGCGAGAACAGGATCAAGAAAAATCGCAAGTGGAAGTGAAGCGTCACTCCATAGAATCAATTTTCTTCTTGAAACAGGTTCAACCACTGCTGCGCTTCCATTTGCCTCAGCAGATGAAAACGTCGTTGGAATAGCTACATGCATGAATTTTTCTCCCCTGAACTCCTTCACTCTTTTCCCATTGATTGGATCATAAGTAACCAGATATTCCCTAAGGTCAGTAGATTCATCCTTAAGCAAGGTTACAGCTTTACCAGTGTCTATCGAGCTTCCTCCCCCTACGCTAAGAACAGTATCAACATCAGCTTCTCTAGCTAATTTACCAGCTTTTTCGCAAATATCAATTGTTGGGTGCGGTAGCACAGAATCAAAAATTGCAGCGAGCTTTTTATCAAGAAGATGAGAGATCTTCTCGAAGTTCTTTGTTTCTCTGAATTTCTTTCCGCAGACTAGCAGAACTCTTTTTGCACCTATTCGATTCAGGTAATCAGGAAGATTTTCAACGCACCCCTGACCATAGTATACCTTGGCAGGTGCGATGAATTCGAATTTCCTTGCATAATCGGTAAGGCCAGCCTTCTCCAAAAACCTCACCATCAGTGACTTTCAAATTTTCCATGAATTAAAGTTTAGGATACCATAAAAGGGTAGGCGCATTAAATTTTTAAATAAAACAGACATTTTAAGTGAAAACTGGTTTGGAAAACACAAAAGATTCTTCTTCAACAGAAGGTGCTACAAAATATTCAAACGCATATGTTGCTTTTGTAGTTATACTTGCCTGGGCAGGCTGGAGCCTTGCTGCAATGGATTTCAACATCATGTCATCAACTCTCCCTTTGACTGCTAAAGACCTGAACTTTCCTGTCAGCGAAGTAACCGAACTTTTAACAATAATATTTGTTGGCATGTTCATTGTACTTATACTATTTGGCCCTCTCTTTGACAAATACGGTAGAAGAAAGGCTTTCCAGCTCACATTGATCCTTGCGGCAATCACAACAGGGCTGACTGCGCTTGCGACGAATTTTGCAGAATTTGCAATCCTGAGGGCGATGGCAGATGCCTTTGCATATGCAGAATCTGCTGCAGGACTCGTGCTTGTTAACGAGGTGATAGGTTCAAGGGCTAGAGGCTTCATATATTCGTTCGTTCAGGCTGGATGGCCTACAGGGGTTGCAATAGCTTCTTTCCTGTCAGTTGCTGTTGTGCCATCTCTTGGATGGAGAGGGGTATATGCGCTTGGCGTTATTCCGCTTGTGATAGTAATAATAGCTAGGTTCTGGGTGAAGGAAACTGGTAGGTTTGAGCATCTGAACGCCATCAAAAAAGCTGCTAGAAGCAACGATTTAGGAACAATACAGAAGCTAGAATCAGTATACGCTGTAAACGTGGAAGCTGCGCAGAAGTTCACATACAGGCAGCTGTTCAGCAGAGACCTTATTCGAAAATCAGTATTTATCTTCCTGGGTGACTTCTTCTGGTCTTGGGGGCAGGGGCCATTCCAGATATATTTCACATACCTGTTGGTCAATTACAAAGGAGTTCCGTTCGAAACAGCAGCATCAATACTGGGCTTCAGTGGTCTAGTTGCAGTGGCCTTTTACATACTCTTTGGGCTGATAGGCGATATAATAGGCAGGAGAGAGGCATGTGCTATATCCATAGTTGTATCTTCTGTCTTATACTTAGTCTACATGACAACTTCGAACATATCAGTTATAGAAGTAGTGTACCCTCTTGCATTCGGCATCGCGCTTGGATGGAATCCGCCTTACTATGTATTCAGCGCAGAATCTTTCCCGACTAGAGCTAGAGGTACAGCAGCCGCATGGGTTAACGCAGCTGGTCCAGTTGGTCTTGCCATAGGGGTGTTGCAATTCGGTGTATACCTGACTATAGGTTATCCTCTCTTCTGGGGATTGGTCTTTTCAGCGCTGATACCTACAATTCTGTCGTTAACTATCTTGGGAGCACCGAGAGTAAAGCCGAAAATGGAACTAGAACAGATAGCAGTGTAATTAAAAGGGGTGAAAAGCTCTGTCTGCAGGGGATACGAAACAGAAGAGGTCACAAATATTTTTTCCATCTTCAGAATGGTTCAAAGCCTATGCAGATGCACTCTCTAACGACCCTGAGTGGAAAGTTATAGGCAAGTTCTTCTCTTGCAATTATCTTCTCGAAATATCAGGCGAAAAGTTCATTCTAACATTTTTAGATGGAGTTCTAATCAACGTTAAGCCTAACCCGCTTATAGGACCACTCTACAGCAAAGATGGGTGGAGTTTTGCGATAAGGGCCCCACTCGAAACGTGGAAGAAATACATGCAGCTGAACCCACCTGCAAAATACCATCATTTCTTCGCAGTTACTGATGCAAAAACACCACAAAGGATGATAGTTGAAGGTGATATGAAAATTGTATGGCAGAACATAAGGGCGCTAACTTACGCGATGGAATTCATGAGGGTCTTTTCGAACGTAAAAGAAGAGGAATGAATGCATATGAGTAGAATAGAGCCTATTACAGGTCATTACATACACCTTCAGATAGATGGTGCAGATTACAGGATCTATTTTGAGGAATCTGGTCAGGGGATACCTGTACTCTGCGCCCATACTGCTGGCTCTGACAGCAGACAGTGGAGGCATGTTCTGGCTGATGAATACCTCCAGCAGGATTTCAGAATTATTGCATTCGACCTACCTGGCCATGGAAAGAGCTTCCCAAAGGAAGGATGGTGGAAAGAAGAATATGTATTGAGAAGAGACTTCTACGTCAAAGTTATCATAACCTTAGCCAAAGCACTCAAACTCGAAAAGCCTATCTTCATGGGCTGCTCGATGGGAGGGAATATATGTCCGCATCTGGCAATATCGTATCCAGGTTTCTTCAGGGCGCTTATAGCCGTAGAGGCGAGCGACTATTCCGGTCAGGTTGAAGGTGCCCCCAAGGGAGAAGATTATTCCTACGACTGGTTCTACCATCCGCACGTTCATG
>Ga0080006_1148861_pt1 | contig 15391 bp, 14 predicted proteins | sample RS3BMetagenome_FD_69209 | JGI IMG/M metagenome (GOLD analysis project Ga0080006, IMG submission 69209) | Ferric oxide microbial mat and aquatic microbial communities from Rainbow Spring, Yellowstone National Park, USA - RS3B (SPADES... ... | reverse complement strand
GCGCACCCGAATAGAAATATACGGGCGAGCAGCGATGGGTTCGATTCTACGCACGATCATTGGTGGACGATAGATGCGACCGTAGCGGTTAAAACGCGGGCAGAAATCAAGAATTCGTACCTTTGCTCCGGTTCGCCCGACAAGCACGGTTTCCACGATTGCCGTGTTTTCGAGGTAGCGCTGATGATGCGCGACGATGCCGTCGGCAAGCTCTACATCCATAAAGCCGCGCTCGGCCGGTTCTTCTCTAAGCAGCGCGTCGAAAGCGGGCGGCCCGTCTAGAGAGGGAAAGCCAAACCAAACGTGCTTCCCCTTCGGTGTAATCAGGGAAGCAACCGAACAATTGCCGATAACACTCAGATCAAGATTCCCCATGACTCATTATTTTCGCAAATGCTTAGGGCAAAGCAAGCCCAAATAATGCAAGTGTCGCGGCAAAGGAAGGGTCCGGCGCGCCGGGCCGGCGTGGCCCAAGCAAAACCGGCCTGAGGCCGGGAGGCTTATTTGGCCCCCGCTCTGTTGGCAAAGGTTTTATACAACAATGCGTGAAAGACTCGGTTTTTCGCTTCCGTGGCGAGCTCTCACAAAATCCAATCGAAGACCAGGATCGGCGGGATGAACCCGACGAGGGGAACCCTCGAGGTATTCGGCCGCAAGAAGGCCCGCGACATCTTCGCGGTGTCTGCGTTGGCCGGCATCGAGCAACTCGACTCGGTGTTCGAGTCGGTCACCGTCCGCGATCTGATCACCGAGCAGTCCCGCTGGGACGCGCCGTGGTACCGATTGGTGCGCCGCGCCGGCGAACAGGAGCTGATTGCCATGTGCCGAAACGTATTTGGCCAACTGCCACTGCCGCGCCTGACCCAATACGTCGACAATCTCGATGAACTGGACCGGTTGCTGCTGCGCATAGCGCTGGCCAATACCGGCCGACCGCCACTGCTGGTGGTCGGCAACCTCGACCAGGTAACCAGCAACCGCGAACGCGAGGTCTTGGTCCGCCGCCTGGTCGACCTGGGCGAGCACCAGACGGTGATCACCTCGACGGTCAATGATGTACCGGATGGTCTGGGTATCCGGGCGCAGATCCCGCTGGCAGAACTGGAACTCGACCAACCCACCGAACTGGCCCCGGTGGAACAGCAGAAAGGAGACGACTGATCATGCTTGCCGGAATGTCGCTGGGCACCGACCTCAAGCGCTACTCCCGCGGCACCATGCCGCGCCTGGCGCTGATCACGATCATCGTCCTGCCACTGCTGTACGGGGCGATGTACCTGTGGGCGTTTTGGAACCCGTTCGCGGCGGTCGACAAGATCCCGGTCGCGTTGGTCAACGAGGATCGCGGCGCGATGGTGGCGGGCCGGCAACTGCGGGCCGGCGACCAGGTGGCCGAAGCACTGCTGCGGTCCGGCCACCTGGATCTGCACCCGATGTCGGCAAGCCAGGCGGCAACAGGGGTTTCCGACGGCACCTACTATTTCTCGATCACCCTGCCGAGCGACTTCAGCTCGGCCGTGATCTCACCGGCGGGTCCGCACCCACGTGCGGCCGAGATCCAATTCCGCTTCAACGACGCCAACAACTACCTGGCATCGGTGATGGGGCAGAACGCCGCCCGGGAGGTGCTCAACCAGGTCAGCGCCAAGGTCGGCCAACAGGTCATCGGCACCGCGCTGACACAGGTCACCGACGAGGTCAAGAAAGCGGCCGACGGCGCCGGCCAACTGGCGGATGGATCCCAAACCCTTGCGAAAAACCTTGCCGACGCGCGCGACGGCTCGGCCACGCTGGCCGGCGGCACCCGGCAGCTGGCACACGGTATCCAGCAGGCGACCGAACCGCTGATGAAAATGCTGGACGACCTCGCCGCGTCGAACCTCGACGTGAACGAGGCCGGGGCCGCGGCAACGTGGCTGGGCGACAATCTCACGGAGTTGACCGACCGGATCGCCGCGCTCAACGTCAACTACCAACAAGCCGCCGGGATCGTCAACCAGGTGGTGGACGGTTTGCGCGCCAACCCGGACCCGAATGTGCGGGGGCTCGGCGACCGGCTCGACGCCGCGCAGCGCCTGCTCGCCGCGAACAAGATGGACCCGGCCACCGACGAGGGTCTGGCCAAGCTGCGCGGCAAAGCGCGACAGCTGGAAAACGACTTGGCCGATCCCAACAGCCGGTTGCGCACCGTGATAAACCGGACGCTCAGCGGCGGCCTTCGGTCCGACCTTGTCGCATTGCGTGACGGAGCGTCTGCCGTCGATTCCGGTGCCGACAAGCTCAGCGGTGGGTTGGTGCAGCTGGCAGCCGGCAGCGACCGACTCGCCGCGGGCGCGCAGCAACTCGCGGGCGGGCTCGGGGAGGCCGACGAGCGCGTATCGACACTGACCGATCAGCAACGCATCCAGGTGTCCCAGGTCCTGGCGAATCCGGTGGGCGTCAATCTGGATTTCACCCACCAGGCCGCCACTTTCGGTACCGGGTTCGCGCCGTTCTTCTTGCCGCTCGCCTTGTTCATCGGCGCGCTGATCATCTGGATGTTGTTGACCCCGTTGCAAACTCGCGCCATAGTCGGCGGGCTGGGCGCATTACGGGTGGTGCTGGCTTCCTATTGGCCGGCTTTGTTGCTGGGAGTGTGCCAGGTCGCGCTGATGTATGCGGTGGTGCACTTCGGCGTCGGGTTGCAAGCCGAGTACGCAGCGGGCATGGTGGCCTTCCTGATCCTGATCGCGGCGGTGTTCCTGGCACTGATTCAGGCGTTCAACGCGGTTTTCGGCGTCGCGGTGGGCCGCGTGCTGACGCTGGCGTTCCTGATGTTCCAGCTGGTGTCCTCGGGCGGGGTGTACCCGGTGGAGACGACGGCGAAGCCGTTTCAGATCCTGCACCCGTACGATCCGATGACCTACGCGGTGAACGGGCTGCGGCAGTTGACGGTCGGCGGTATCGACGCCAGGATGTGGATCTCGGTGGGCGTGTTGTCCGGGGTGCTCGCCGCGTCACTGGCGGCGAGTGCATGGGCGGCCCGGCGCGATCGCCAGTTCACAATGGAACGACTCTATCCACCGATAGAAGTGTGACGTGTGCGCCGGCGCGATCCTCGCGACCCGGATCCTCAGACGGGTGAGGGCAGCGGGCCGCGGGCGGCCTCGTAGGCGGCGCCCACCCGGTACAGGCGGTCGTCGGCCAGCGCGGGGGCCATGATCTGCAGACCGACCGGCAGGTCGTCGTCCGGGGACAGCCCCGACGGCACCGACATGCCGCAGTGTCCGGCCAGGTTCAGCGGCAGCGTGCACAGGTCGAACAGGTACATCGCCAGCGGGTCGTCGACCTTCTCGCCTAGCGGGAACGCGGTGGTGGGAGTCGTGGGTGACACGACGACGTCGACGGATTCGTATGCTCTGTCGAGGTCGCGGGCAATCAGCGTCCGAACCTTCTGCGCCTGGTTGTAGTAGGCGTCGTAGTAACCGGCCGACAGTGCGTAGGTGCCGAGCATGATGCGCCGCTTGACTTCCGGCCCGAAGCCGGCGGCCCGGGTCAGCGCCATCACTTCCTCGGCGCTGTGGGTGCCGTCGTCTCCGATCCGCAGCCCGTAGCGCATCGCGTCGAAGCGCGCCAGGTTGCTCGACACCTCCGAGGGCAGGATCAGGTAGTAGGCGGCCAGGGCGTAGTCGAAATGCGGGCAGTCCACCTCGCTCACCTCGGCGCCCAGTGCGGTCAGCCGCTCGACGGCGGCCCCGAACGACGCCAGCACCCCCGGCTGGTAGCCCTCGCCGCGCAACTGCTTGACCACCCCAATGCGCACACCGCGCAGGTCGCCCGTCGCACCGGCCCTTGCGGCGCCGACCACGTCGGGGATCTCGGCGTCCACCGACGTGGAATCGCGAGTGTCATGTCCGGCGATCACCTGATGCAGCAGCGCGGTGTCGAGCACCGTACGCGCGCAGGGGCCACCCTGGTCCAGCGATGACGCGCAGGCCACCAGCCCGTAGCGGGACACGGTTCCGTAAGTGGGTTTGACCCCGACCGTCGCGGTCAGCGCGGCCGGCTGGCGGATGGAGCCCCCGGTGTCGGAACCGATGGCCAGCGGCGCCTGGAATGCGGCCAGCGCCGCCGCGCTGCCCCCACCGGACCCGCCTGGCACCCGGTCGACGTTCCACGGGTTGCGGGTGGGACCGTAGGCGGAGTTCTCCGTCGACGAGCCCATCGCGAACTCGTCCATATTGGTTTTGCCCAGGATCGGGATGCCGGCGGCGCGCAACCGCACGGTGAGGGTGGCGTCGTACGGCGACCGCCAGCCCTCGAGAATCTTGGATCCGCACGTGGTCGGCATGTCGGTGGTGGTGAAGACGTCTTTCAGTGCCAGTGGGACCCCGGCCAGCGCGGACGGCAGCCGCTCGCCGGCGGCCACCGCGTCGTCGACTGTGGCCGCTGCCGCGAGCGCCTCGTCGGCCGCCACGTGCAAGAAGGCGCGGTACCGGTCGTCAGTTGCCTCGATCTGGTCCAGGCAGGCCTGGGTGACCTCGGTGGATGACACCTCCCCGGCGGCGATCCGGGCGGCCAGCGTGGCGGCGTCGGACCGGATGAGCGGGGTCACTCGGGGTCGCCCAGGATCTGGGGCACGGCGAACCGGCCGTCGACCGCCTCGGGCGCCTCGGCCAGCGCCTCCTGTTGCGTCAGGCACGGTGCCGGCTCGTCCGGCCGCGTCACGTTGACGTCCCGGAGCGGGTTGCCGGTCGCTTCGACGCCCGTGACGTCGACCGCCTGCACCTGGCTGACGTGGGTCATGATGGCGTCGAGCTGCCCGGCGAAGCTGTCGAGTTCGCTGTCGGTCAGCGCCAGCCGGGCCAGCCGGGCCAGGTGCGCCACCTCTTCGCGGGAGATCTGGGACACGAGCGACAAGCCTAACCCGGGCGACGACACGAACGTGAAGCTGGCTGCACACTCGTCGGGCCGGCGCGGGCCACCCGGTATCCGAAATGCCATGCGGGCACCGCTGTGCAAAAGTAAGTGGCCGTGCCGTCGTATCTGTTGCGCATTTCGCTGCTTGACCGCCCCGGCAGCCTGGGCGCGCTGGCGGTGGCGCTCGGTTCGGTGGGCGCCGACATCTTGTCGCTGGACGTGGTGGAGCGCAGCGCCGGCTATGCGATTGACGACCTCGTCATCGAACTGCCGCCGGGGGCGATGCCGGACCGGCTGATCACCGCCGCCGAGTCGTTGTCCGGTGTCCGGGTGGACAGCGTCCGGCCGCATACCGGGCTGCTGGAAGCGCATCGCGAGCTGGAGCTTCTCGACCACGTCGCGGCAGCGGGTAACAAGGACTCCAAACTGCGGGTTCTCGCCGACGAGGCGCCCCGGGTGCTGCGCGTGAGCTGGTGCACGGTGCTGACCAGTTCGCGAGGACGGCTGCAGCGCCTGGCCGGCAGCCCGGGTTCGCCGGAGACCAAGGCCGCCTCGGCGCCATGGCTACCGATCGAGCGTGCGGTTACGCTGGACAGCTCCGCCGAGTGGGTGCCGCAGGCGTGGCGCGATATGGACACCACGATGGTCGCGGCCCCGTTGGGCGATCCGCACACCGCGGTGGTGCTGGGTCGGCCGGGTCCGGAATTCCGGCCCTCGGAGGTCGCCCGGCTGGGCTACCTCGCCGGGATCGTGGCGACGATGCTGCGCTGAGCGCTAGCGAGCGTTACTCCGAGGCCGCCTGCGCAGACGGCCCCTCCGCAAGCAACCGGCGGAACCCTTCCTCGTCGAGAATTGGCACACCGAGTTCGACGGCCCTGTCGTATTTCGAGCCGGGTGAATCGCCAGCGACGACGTAATCGGTCTTCTTCGACACCGAGGCCGCGGCCTTGCCGCCGCGGGCAATGATCGCCTCCTTCGCGTCGTCGCGGGAGAAGCCCGCCAGGGAACCGGTGACCACGATCGTCAGGCCCTCCAACGTGCATGGCATGCTCGTGTCGCGCTTGTCGGTCATGCGCACCCCGGCCGCCCGCCACTTGTCGACGATGGCGCGATGCCAGTCCACGGCGAACCACTCGGTGATGGCGGCGGCGATGGTGGGTCCGACGCCCTCGACCGCGGCCAGCTGCTCGGTCGACGCCGAGGCGATGGCGTCCAGGTCACCGAACTCGGTCGCCAGAGCGCGGGCGGCCGTCGGCCCTACATGCCGGATCGACAACGCGACCAGCACCCGCCACAACGGCGCGTCCTTTGCTTTGTCGAGGTTGGCCAGCAATCGTTTGCCGTTGGCCGACAACGTGCCGGCCTTCGTGCGGAAGAGTTCGGTGCGCAGCAGGTCGTCCTCGGTGAGGTTGAACAGGTCGCCCTCGTCGGCGATCACCCCGGCCTTCAGCAGCGCGATCGCAGCCTCGTAGCCGAGCCCTTCGATGTCGAGGGCGCCGCGACCGGCGACGTAGAACACCCGCTCCCGCAACTGCGCCGGGCAGGACCGGGCGTTGGGACAGCGGATGTCGGCGTCACCTTCCTTGGCCGGAGCCAACGGGGTGCCGCACTCGGGACACCTTGTGGGCATGACGAATTCGCGCTCCGACCCGTCCCTGAGGTCGACGACGGGGCCAAGCACCTCGGGGATCACGTCACCGGCTTTGCGGATCACCACGGTGTCGCCGATCAAAATGCCCTTGCGTTTGACCTCAGCGGCGTTGTGCAGGGTGGCCAGCCCGACCGTGGACCCGGCCACCTTCACCGGCGCCATCAACGCGAACGGCGTCACGCGGCCGGTGCGCCCGACGTTCACCCGGATGTCCAGCAGCTTGGTCTGCGCCTCCTGAGGCGGGTATTTGTAAGCGACGGCCCAACGCGGCGCCCGCGACGTGGTGCCCAGTCGGCGTTGCAGCGCGAGGTCGTCGACTTTAACCACCACGCCGTCGATCTCGTGTTCGACGTCATAGCGGTGTTCGCCCCAGTACGTGATCCGATCCTCGACGGCCGCGAGGCCGCGCACCCGCGTCGTCTGGTGGGCCACCGGCAGCCCCCAAGCGTGCAGCGCCGTATAGGCCTCGTGCAGGGTCTTGGGCGCGAACCCTTCGATACGCCCGACACCGTGGCAGATCATCCGCAGCTTGCGTCGGGCGGTCACGGCGGGATTTTTCTGCCGCAGCGACCCGGCCGCGCTGTTGCGCGGATTGGCGAACGGCGCCTTGCCGTCCTCGACGAGGCTGGCGTTGAGCGCCTGGAAATCGGCGATCAGGAAAAACACCTCGCCACGCACTTCGAGCACGGCCGGGACCGGGAACTCGGCGCTGTCGGTGAGCCGTTCGGGGACGTCGTCGATAGTGCGCGCGTTGAGCGTCACGTCCTCGCCGACGCGACCGTCGCCGCGCGTGGCGGCGCGCTCCAGCCTGCCGTCACGATATACCAGCGCCAACGCCACCCCGTCGATCTTCAACTCGCACAGGTAGTCAGGATCGCGGCCGATCTCGTTTTCGACGCGATTACTCCAGGCGGCGAGCTCGTCGCGGTCGAACACGTCGTCGAGGCTGAGCATCGGCTCGAGATGCTCCGCCTCGGCGAAGTCCGTGGCAAAGCCGGCGCCGCCGACCAGTTGCGTCGGCGAATCGGGAACCCGCAGTTCGGGGTAACGCTCCTCGAGCGCGACGAGCTCGTTGAACATCGTGTCGAACTCGGCGTCGGAGATGATCGGCGCGTCTTTGATGTAGTAACGGAACTGATGCTCACGGACCTCCTCGGCCAGTTCCTGCCACTGGCGCCGCACCTCGTGCGGCACCTCATCAGGTGCTGCTGAGTTCACCTTGGCAGGCTATCGAAGGTCCACGACACACGCCCCGGCGCGCCCGCCCAGATTGGCCCAGTGGGAGCAATCTGGGCGCACTTCCGAGCGTCAGATGGCGTCGGGGTCCTCGGCGAACGCGTGAGCGGCCGTGCAGGCGAGCTCGATGGCGGTGCGGGCCCACTGCGGCGTCGCGTCGGCAAGCCCACACGTCGGGGTGACGCCGATGCGATCCCGGAGTGCCGGCCGCGCGAAACCCAGGCGGTCGGTCACGGCGACGACCGCGCGGGCCACCTCTTCGGCCGACGGCCGCCGCTCCGGCGCGGTGGCGGGGACCACGCCGAGCATGACGCTGCGACCCGATTCGACGAAAGCGGCCATACCGTCCAGGTCGGCCGCCCGCAGCGTGCCCGCGTTCACTGACACCGCACTGATAGTGCTGCGCTGCAACATTTTCCACGGCACCTCGGGGCCGCAGCTATGCAGCACCACGTCCGCGCCCACCGCCGCGACGCAAGTGTCCAGCAGTGCGGCGGCCACCGCCTCGTCGAGCGGCGCGACCGGGCTCAGCGCGGTCACGCCGGTCAGCCGTCCGCGCAAAGCAGTCGTCAACGACGGCTCGTCGAACTGCACCACCACCGATGTCTCCAGCCGTCGGGCCAGCGCCGCGCGATGCGCGGCGACACCCTCGGCGAGCGATGCCGCCAGGTCGCGCACCGCCCCGGAATCGGTGATGGCCCGGTGGCCGCCGACCAACTCGAGACCGGCTGCCAGCGTGATGGGCCCGGGAGCCTGCACCTTGACCGCCGGCCCGCCCCCGCGCAGGCCGGCCACCTCCCAGGCTTCCTCCAGGGCGTCGCAATCCTCGTCGAGGAAACTGACCGCCCGTCGGGTCACCGCGCCGGGCCGGGCGGCAATGCGGTAGCCGCGCGGCACCGTGTCGATGGCGACGTCGACCAGCAGCGCGCCGGCCCGACCGAGCATGTCGGCGCCGACTCCCCTGGCGGGCAATTCCACCAGGTGGGGCAACGCGCCGGCCAGTTCGCCGACGACGACTTCGGCGGCCGCTCGCGGCGCGGTGCCCGGCCACGAGCCGACGCCACTCGACGTCGCGAAAACACTCACCCGGCAACCGTATTCGACGTCACCTCGAACGCCAGTCGCTAGGGGGTGCTTACAGCGGGTAGTTTCAAGCCGAGAAGGGTGCGGGAGATGACGAAATTGACGCGGCCGCTGCTGTTGTGCGGCGCGATGTTGCTGACAATGGGGTGTACGCGGGTGGTGGACGGTACGGCCCTGCCGGGGTTCGGAGCCACCCGCAAGGCCGTGCACGGAGTCGACGTCGACACGATCCTGTTGGATCAGTCACGGATGCGCGCGATCACCGGCGCCGGCGAGCACCTCAACATCATTCCCTCGATGGACGGCACCAGCCCGGTCGACATCGACGCCCTGACCGGGAGCACGCCGCAGCAGTGCCGGTTCCTGTACGCCGAGACCGTGACGTTCGGGTCGGAAATCGAGGAGTTCCGCAAGACCACCTTCCAGGATCCGCCCGACGGCGCCCTCATCTCCGAGGGCGCGGCGACGTACCGCGACGCCGACACCGCCAGGCAGGCATTCGGCGCCCTGGTCAACATCGTCGGCAACTGTGCGGGCGACCCCACCGGCCAGTTGTTGGTCGGCGACTGGAAGGCCGACGCGAAATCGCTGCACCTGGGGCCCGGCGGCTGCGGCCGCGACTACCGGGTTCTCTCGGTGGCCCTGCTGGAAGTCACCTTCTGCGGCTTCCCGCAGTCGGTCTCCGACACCGTCATGGCGAACATCGCCGCCAACGTCCCCGGCTGAGAAGGCCCAAGAATCAGCACGACGTGTCGGCGATGGTCGCGCTGCCGAGGACCTCGTCACCGTCGGGATCGGGCCGATAGAGCACCAGCGTCTGGCCGCGCGCCACGCCGCGCAGCGGAACGCGCAACCGCACCACCAGCGCATCACCCGCCAACTCGGCCACTGCATCGACCATTTCGCCGTGTGCGCGCACCTGCACCGCGCACGCGACCGGGCCCGCGGGGGCGACTCCCGCGGTGAACACCGGATCCCGTCCGGCGAGCCCACGCACGTCGAGGTCGGCCACCTCACCGACCCGGACGGTCGCGGTCCGGGCGTCGATCGCCGTCACGTATCGGGGGCGGCCGTCCGGTCCCGGCCCGGCGATGCCCAGGCCCTTGCGTTGGCCGACGGTGAAACCGTGCACCCCGTCGTGGGTGGCCAGCACGGCGCCGTCGGCGGTGACGACGCTGCCGCGGCGCACCCCGATGCGCTCACCGAGAAAGGCGCGGGTGTCACCGGACGGGATGAAGCAGATGTCGTGACTGTCCGGCTTGTCGGCGACCGCGAGGCCGCGGCGGGCGGCCTCGGCACGAACTTGCGTTTTGGGGGTGTCCCCGATCGGGAAAACGGCGTGGCGCAACTGCTCGGCGCTCAGCACGGCCAGCACGTAGGACTGGTCTTTGTCCCGGTCGACCGCACGGCGCAGCCGGCCTTCGGACAGCCGGGCGTAGTGGCCGGTGGCCACCGCGTCGAAGCCGAGGACACGGGCCTTGGCGGACAATGCGGAGAACTTGATGCGCTGGTTGCAGCGCACACACGGGTTCGGCGTCTCCCCACGGGCGTACGACGACACGAAATCGTCGATCACGTCGGCCTGAAACCTCTCCGCGAAATCCCAGACGTAAAAGGGGATCCCGAGCACGTCGGCGACGCGGCCCGCGTCCCGGGCGTCTTCCTTGGAGCAGCAGCCCCGCGATCCGCTGCGCAGGGCGCCGGACGTCGCCGACAGCGCCAGGTGAACACCGACCACGTCGTGCCCGGCATCGACCATACGAGCGGCCGCGACCGAGGAGTCGACGCCGCCGCTCATCGCGGCGAGGACTTTCACTTAAGTGCCCCCACAGCGGCCAGAGCGGCCCCACGGGCACGTTCCACCGCGCCGGGCAGCACCCGCAGCACCGCATCCACGTCCGCGTCGACACTGTTGTGCCCCAACGAAAGTCGCAAAGATCCACGGGCGCTGACCGGGTCGGCGCCCATCGCGATCAGCACATGCGAAGGCCGGGCGACACCGGCGGTGCAGGCCGAACCGGTGGAGCATTCGATCCCGTTGGCGTCCAACAGCATCAACAGGGCATCGCCTTCACAGCCGCGGAAGGTGAAGTGAGCGATTCCGGGGAGTCGCTGCGGGTCCCGGGCGCCGTTGAGGCTGACGTCATCGATGCCGGCCAGCACCCCGTCGACCAGGCGGTCGCGCAGCGCCCGCAAGCGAGCGGCGTTGACCTCCAGCCCGTCCACCGCGATCCGGGCTGCGGCCGCCATCCCAACGACACCGGCGACATCCGATGTGCCGGAGCGGATGTCACGCTCCTGCCCACCGCCGTGCGATAGCGGCACGCAGGCGGTGTCACGCCGCAGCACCAGCGCACCCACGCCCGAAGGCCCGCCGAATTTGTGTGAAGTCAGGCTCATCGCCGACAGCCCGCTGGCCGCGAAGTCGACCGCTAGCTGCCCCGCCGCCTGCACGGCGTCGCTGTGCATCGGAACACCGAATTCGGCCGCCACGGCCCCGAGTTCGGTCACCGGAAGCACAGTGCCGACTTCGTTATTGGCCCACATCACCGATACCAGCGCCACGTCGTCATGGCGTTGCAACGCCTCACGCAGCGCGGCCGCCGACACGGAGCCGTCCGCCTGCGTCGGCAGCCAGGTCACCTCGGCGCCTTCGTGGTCGACGAGCCAGGTCACCGAGTCCAGCACGGCATGGTGTTCGACTTTGCTGGTGACGATGCGCCGCCGGCGCGGCTCGGCGGCCCGGCGGGCCCAATAGATACCTTTGACGGCCAGGTTGTCGCTCTCGGTGCCGCCCGAAGTGAAGATCACTTCCGACGGGCGGGCACCCAGTTTGTCCGCGATCAGCTCACGGGATTCCTCGACCTGCCGCCGTGCCGCCCGGCCGCTGGTGTGCAGGGAGGAGGCGTTGCCGACGGTACCGAGCACGGACGTCATCGCCTCGATTGCGGCGGGGTGCATCGGGGTGCTGGCGGCGTGATCCAGATAGGCCATGACGCGACCCACGATACCGGCAGGTCAGTCTGCCGCCGGACTTAGGATGCCACCAGCAAGGGCCCGTGACCTCGCTGCCGTGGCAGATGCCGGGCCGCGCCCGCGAGCAGCGCGGACTGGCATCGGCGGGCCAGGTCACGCCGGTCGGTGCCCGGCAGCTGCAAGGATTCCACGTGCACCCAGGCCAGCGTGCGGCGCACGGTGAGCAGCCGGCCGACCGACCGCGCCAATGTGTCGTCGCCTACGAAGGCCGGGGCGGTGGAGACGCTGCCATCGGCGTGATGATAGGTCAGCCGGAGTGGCTGCACCGGGCGGCCGGCATCGATCGCGGCCTGGAACATCGCCGGATAGAACGACCCGCGCCCGCGGTGGTTCGGCCGGGCTTGACCGCCGGGCGGCACGCAGCCGGCGTCGTTGCCGGGCGCGCCGCACCAGGTGGTGCCCTCCGGGAAGGCCACCACCGTCTGGCCGGCGCGGAGCCGACACGCGATCGTGTCCACCACACCGGGCAGCCGCCGCAAGCTGGCCCGCTCGATGGGGATGATCTTCAGGATCCGGGCCACGACGCCGATGGCCGGGCCGGTGAACATGTCGGCTCGTGCCACGAAGGAGCCGGGCAACACCGAACCGATTGCGAAGACGTCCAACCAGGACTTGTGACCGCTGACCACGAGGACCCCGCGTAGGTTCCGGATCGGGTTACCGGACACCGTGATCCGCACACTGAAGCAACGCAGGACCAGTCGGCAGTAGACACGCTGCACACGCGTCCGCCCAGGCAGCGGAATCGCGATCAGCGGCAGCCCCGGCGCCAAAAACAGCGCCAGCAGGACGCGAAGCATCACTCGTACCACCACGCGTAGACGCGATTGGTCGGCTGCGCCAACCCGCACGCAGCCGATGTCGCATGTCGTGCGGGGCAGCCAGGCGTGGCCGCTGGTGGCCGGAGCCGGGGCGTTCACCGGGCGCCGCCCCCGATCTCGGCTGCCGCCGACACCGACCGCAGCCTCCTGAGATACCGGGTATCGGCCCGTCGCTTGGCCAGGACCGCGCAGAAGTCGCCCACGCCGAAGTCCGGGTCGTGAGCGGGCTCGCCGCAGACCTGCGCACCCAGCCGCAGGTAGCCGCGCATCAGCGGGGGAACCGCGGGGCGCGGCGGCGCGGGAATGTCGTCGAGGGCCAGTCCGCCGACACGCACCGGCCGGTGCGGGCGCACCCGATACCCCGGCGGCGCGGCGTGGCGGCCGAGGACGAAGTCGCGGACCCCGCGGAGGTGGCTACCCGGGGTTTCACCGTCCGACTCGCCACCGATGGGCACCGACACGCACCCGGTCACGTGGTCGTAGCCGTAGCGGTCCAGGTAGGCCAGGATGCCCGCCCACATGAGCAGCACGACGGCGCCGTTACGGTGGCCGTCGCGCACCACGGCCCGCCCCATCTCCACCAGCGACGGCCGCAGCGGGTCGAACGCCCGCATGTCGAACTCGGTCTCGGTGTACAGCCCGCCCGCCGCGATGGCCCCGGCCGGCGCCAGCATGCGGTAGCAACCCACCAGCTCACCGGTGTCGTCATCACGGACCAGCAGGTGATCGCAGTACTCGTCGAACCGGTCTCTATCAACGCCGTCGCGTCGCTCTTCGGCGAACGCCGGCAGGGTGAAGCCGGGCGTGCTGGTGAACACGTCATATCGAAGCCGCTGCGCGGCCTCGATCATGCCGGCGTCGGTCGACACCAACAGGGAATAGCGCGGTACGGCAGACGAGTTGACCGCTGGGTTGGCCGGCTTGTCGCTGGCTATCAGGACCGAGGCAGTGCTCATAGGCACCAACGTGTCGCACGCGATGAGCCAATCGGCATCGACGCTGTGACGTGTCGGTGCACGTCAGATGACGAAATGTGACGCGGATGGACCGCGGCGGCAGCCCAGCCCCCCGGCGGGCTCAACCGAGAAACCTACGATACAGACATGGCAGATGTGACCGTGGTCGCGCAGACTAAGCACCTAACCCCCGATGGTCGACCTCCAAGCCGACCGCGTACCGGCCTGAGCGCGTGAGCCGGGAGCTCGACCCCGGGGTGCTCGCCGAACTCGCACCCGTGCTGGCCGCCGCCGCCGGCCGTGAACCGCCGCCCGTCGGCGATGTGGCGGCACGGCGAGCGAACACCCGCGAGTTGTTCGAGCGGCTGAAAATCGCCCCACCCGTCACCGATGGAGTGGAGGTGCGGGAGTTCACCCTGGACAGTGATGACGGTGCCGCACTCACGTTGAGCTGGTATCGACCGGCGGGCGTCGACCTCCCCGGCAGTGCGGTGCTCTACCTGCACGGCGGCGGAATGATCTGCGGAATGGGTGAACTCGGCGCCCTCTATGACGGTATGGCTCGTCGTTACGTCGCCGAGTCCCGGGTCCCCTTGCTGTTGGTCGACTACCGAACGGCCCCGGAGTTCCCGCACCCCGTCCCCGTACAGGACTGCTTTGCGGCGCTGGTCTGGCTGGCCGACCACGCCGACGAGTTGGGCGTCGATCCGGCGCGCGTGGCGGTGATGGGAGACAGTGCGGGCGGCGGCCTGGCCGCAGCCGTGTGCCTGATGGCCCGGGACCGCGGCGGGCCGGCGGTTGCCCTTCAGCTGCTCGTTTATCCGATGCTCGACGACCGCACGACGGTGCCCGACCCCGAGTTGGTGCCATTCCTGACGTGGACCTATGACGACAACGCCACCGGCTGGGGAGCCCTGCTGGGGGCCGGCGCCGGGGGCGACGGCGTCAGCGCGTACGCCGCTCCGGCGAGGGCAACCGAGCTGTCGCTGCTGCCCCCGACGTACGTCGACGTGGGTGACCTCGATATCTTCCGCGATGAAAATCTGGTCTACGCGAGGCGCCTGGCGGCGGCGGGCGTCGCGACAGAACTGCACATACATCCCGGGTGCCCGCACGCCTTCGAGGGGCTGGCCCCCGACGCCGCGGTGTCTCGGCGTGCCATCGCCGACCGAGTACGGCGCCTGCGTGCTCTTTAGCGTCAGCCGATTGACACCGAACCGGGGACCGTTAAGTTGGTGAACAGACCGGCCGTGCGACCGCGGTCAAGCCGCGGCTGATTTTCGGCAATCCTCGAACCGATTCGGATTCTGTGTGGGCACTATTTCGGGTGAAACGGGTTCGACCGGCCGTCGGTGGTGTTTCGCCGACCAACTCGGCCCGCACTTCCTGGACCATCCCCAGCAGCGGGTGTTGTTGATCGAGTCCCGCGCGGTGTTCGAACGCCGCCGGTACCATCGCCGCAAGGCCCATCTGGTGCTGTCCGCGCTGCGGCACCGCGCGGCCGAACTGGGCGATCAGTGCCAGTTCCTGCAGACCCGCACCTACCGCGAGGCCCTGGAGAGGGTCCGGGGACGGATCAGCGTGTGCCAGCCCACCTCCTGGGCCGCCGACCGGTTCGTGCGCACGACGGCGGCGATCGCTGACATCGCAGTCCTGCCTGCCCGCGGATTCTGCACGGGCCAAACGGAATTCGCCGAATGGGCGACGCG
>Ga0080006_1172130_pt1 | contig 15396 bp, 12 predicted proteins | sample RS3BMetagenome_FD_69209 | JGI IMG/M metagenome (GOLD analysis project Ga0080006, IMG submission 69209) | Ferric oxide microbial mat and aquatic microbial communities from Rainbow Spring, Yellowstone National Park, USA - RS3B (SPADES... ... | reverse complement strand
GGCGGCTCTTTTCATGCGCGTAGGCGGCGGAATCTACACCAAAGCGGCGGACGTCGGCGGGGACTTGGTCGGCAAGGTTGAAGCCGGTATCCCCGAAGACGACCCGCGTAACGCGGCGACTATCGCCGATAACGTCGGCGACAACGTGGGTGATTGCGCTGGAATGGCCGCCGACGTGTTCGAATCGTATGAGGTCACGCTGGTGGCGGCGATAATCCTTGCGGCCTACGCCATGGGGGAACCTGACTTCGTGAAACTATACGGCGCGGCTGCCGGGATGTTTGCGATGAAGCTCGTTATATTCGCCTTGGTGCTGCGCGCAGTCGGCGTGTTCTCGTCGATCCTGGGCATCATGGCGGTGCGCGTACCGAGCGGCACCACGCTGGTTGACCCGATGCGTCCGATCGTAAACGGCTACGTGGTGTCGGCCGTCGCCTCTGTGGTCGGGTTTTTTATTGTCAACTATCTCTTTATTCAAGATCCGCGGACTGGGGCGACTGACTGGCGTTTTTCACTGGTCGCGACCTTCGGCATTCTGCTGGCCGTGGCCACTTTATGGCTCACCAACTACTTCACCCATCCCGACCGTCGTCCCACGACCGAGACGGCGACCGCGGCGAAAACCGGTGTCGCCACGCTGATCCTTAGCGGGTTAGCTGAGGGCATGGAGGCATCGGTATGGGCGGTGCTATTAATCGCGCTCGCGATCATCGGTGCGATGGCGGTATTTCACGAGTCGCTTGCGCTGCAGTTTTACGGTATCGCGTTGACCGGTCTGGGGCTTCTGACCACGACCGGCTTCATCCTTGCGATGGACACTTACGGGCCGATCACCGACAACGCTCACGGAATTTTCGAGATGGGCGGGGTCCATCGTGAAGAAGCCTCGCGCACGCTCTCATGGATGGACGCTATTGGCAATACCACCAAGGCGCTGACCAAGGGCTTGGCGATCGCCACCGCGGTGATCGCGGCGGTTTCGCTGTTCCGCTCCTTTATCGACGAGGCGCATCTGGGTCTAGCCGGCGTGCAAGTGAACATGCCAACGGTCTTCGTCGGTCTGCTTATTGGGGGCGCCGTGCCGTTTCTGTTCAGCGCGTTCGCGATTAAGGCGGTGGGGCGCGCGGCTTTCGGCGTCGTAGTCGAGGTGCGCCGCCAGTTCCGCGAGCACCCAGGCATTATGGAAGGCAAGGAGCGGCCGGACTATCGGCGCTGCGTAGATATCGTTACCGCCACTGCGCAGAAGGAGTTGCTCGGTCCGGGGATTCTGGCGATCTTCGCGCCGCTGCTCGTCGCTTTTGCGCTCGGCGTGGGAGCGCTCGGCGGCTTTCTTGGCGGAACGATTCTGACCGCGCAACTGCTCGCCGTTTTCATGGCCGACGGAGGTGCTACCTGGGACAACGCCAAAAAGAAGATCGAGGACGGCTTTCTCGGCGGCAAAGGTACTGACATACATAAAGCCGCGGTCGTTGGCGATACCGTGGGCGATCCGTTTAAGGACACAGCCGGGCCGGCGCTCAACCCGATGATCAAAGTGATGAACTTGGTGGCGATTCTGGCGGCGCCGTTTGCGCCGGCCGCCGGCGCGAGCATCACTGTTGGCCGCGTGCTGGTAGTTATCTTGAGCCTCGCGCTACTGGCTATCGCCGTCGGCCTGTCCAAGCGCGGTTCGATAATCGAAGAACAGACCGGAGAGAAACCCGCAGAGGCGGCGGCCTGAGCTGCGCTCCTGAGCTTGGACGGTCGCGACGGCTTTAGGTCTTCGGGCAGACCGGCCGTCCGCTGAAGAGCTATGCCGCCGCAAAGCCGAGGGCAGCGGCATGGGCGCAGCGCAGCAATCTGGATAGGTTGTGGGCGGTGGCAGCTGGGCGGCGCGGGCCCGGTCAGTGCGCCTGCGCGGCTGCACGCGCTGGCGGGTTTTGATAGGGAGTGGCGCCTTGCGGGGCCGCGGGGTTGCCTTGCGTCCCCGAGCCAAGGTTAATCATCTGCTGACGTAACATCTGTTGCCGAATAAGCTGCTGCTGGACTTTGGTGCCGACCCCCTCTCCGCGGATCAGTTTTGCGCGGTCCTTTGGGCTCATGTGGGTCCAAACTTGAGCCGCGGTGATCGCGTCACCGCGGCTTACGGCCAGGTAGTACTGCTCTTGCGGGGTAAGGCCGCGGTGAAACGGCCAACATCCCGTTAGTGCGAGTAATACCGCTCCAAGGCAGAACCTGGGGGCTGTTTTGCTGAGCGAACGATGCAATGAAATGCAGCTCCCTACGCGCTTCATCGACACTGTGTCCGCGACCACTTCGTCGCGCTCCGAGATCTGAGTGGCAGAGTCTAGCAAGCTCGAAGACCTTGTGTGGCGTGCCGCATGCTGCGCATTGCGCATTGTAAACCAAAAGTGCGACCACGACGGCTGTTTACAGCCAGGTTGGTCCGGATTTACAAGCGGTCTTGGCAAGGCAGATTTTTTGACTTCCAAAGACGAACGCTGTTTGAGATAATGGATTTGATGCCATTGGTTAACGAGCACGTAACATACCAGCTATCCGAAGCCCTACGTCGCGTCGTTTATCCCGGTTACGACGCGGATATCGTCACCTTAGGGATAGTTGAAGAGATCACCGCCATTGACGGCGGCGTAGCCGTGACCCTGCGCCAAGGCGGCGCTCGCGAGGACGTGATACATGAGGTAGCCCGCCAGGTGCGCGAGCTGTTAAGCAGGGAGCTTAAGCTAGTCAAGGTTGAGGTGGCGGTGCGTCGGCTTGAGCCGGAACTCGGGGAACGGACCGGCCGCGTTGCGCTTGAGGGTGTGCGCTACGTCATCGCCGTGGCCAGCGGCAAGGGCGGAGTCGGCAAGTCCACGGTGGCGGCTAATCTGGCTGCCGGGCTCAGCCGCTTGGGTTATCGTGTAGGGCTGCTTGATGCAGATATTTACGGCCCTTCGGTGCCATTGATGTTCGGCACCGGGGGCGCGCGGCCACAAAGCGCCGGCGAGCAACGGTTTTACCCGGTCGAACGATACGGCATCAGCCTAATCTCGATTGGTATGTTTCTTACCGAACGCGCGCCAGTCATCTGGCGCGGTCCGATGGTGATGGGCGCCGTCCGACAATTCCTTAAGGACACTGTGTGGCAGTCTAGGGATTTTCTTGTTGTCGACCTGCCGCCGGGCACCGGCGATGCTCCACTGACCCTGGCGCAACAGGTCTGCCTAGACGGTGCGCTGATCGTGACCACGCCGCAGGACGTGGCAGTGCTCGACGCACAGCGCGCGCTTAAGATGCTTCGCCAGGTGCACTGTCCACTGCTTGGCGTCGTCGAGAACATGAGCTACTTCGTCTGTCCCGACTGCGGCGAACTTGATGAGATTTTTGGACACGGTGGCGGCGAAAGGATAGCGCGAAACGAGAATCTCAAGCTGCTTTCACGCTTGCCGATTTACGCCCACGTTCGCGAAGCGGGCGACAGCGGCATTCCCATCACGCTGGGCGAACCCGAGCATCCGGCGAGTCGAGCGTTTTTGGAGTTGGCGCGGGAGGTTGCGGCGCAGGTCGAAAGCCGAATGCAACGGGGCTTGCCACAGTGAGGAATGATCGTAAATTTACACTTTCAAACTGCCTTGGAGATGCTTTAAGGTGCGGCTAGGGCATAAGTGGCTGCGTGTGCGCCGCCGCGGCTGCACCGGATTGCTGCACGGTAAGAGATGGCAACGTTAATTACTGAGGAGTGTATCAATTGCGGGGCGTGTGAGCGCGAATGCCCTAATCAGGCTATATACGAGGGCGGTAAGGCGTGGGAACTCAACGGCAAAACCGGTGCGCCGCTCAGGGAGGACATTTACTACATAGTTGCGGAGAAGTGCACCGAATGCGTGGGCTTTTTCTCGCGTGAGCAGTGCGCCGTGGTATGTCCGGTCGATTGTTGTGTGCCGGACCCGAACATCCCCGAGACCGAGGCCGTGTTGCTTGAGCGTGCCAAAAAACTTCACCCCGAGCTTAGCTTTGACGGCAACTTCCCGTCGCGTTTTCGCGATGCCTAGACGAGCCGTGTGGGAGCGGCTGATTGACTCTAAACCGCCGATAGCCGGCCGGCGTGGCAGCTTGCGGGTTTTCCCGCAAGTCTGCTTTTCCTGGACAGCTAGTTTCTCGATGCAAGGCGCTGAGGAAGCTGCCCTGGTCGATTGGCGAGATTTATGGGCAAAGCGTTGCTTCGTTAATAAGCCGCATAATCTTCAATAAGCCGCATAATCTTCGCAGGCGATAGAACGAGGAGAGACAGCGACTCTTGGCGCTAAGTCGAACTTAACAAAATGGGGAAAATCAGGGTAGCCATCGTAGGGGTCGGTAATTGTGCTTCATCCCTGCTCCAGGGGATCGAATGGTACAAAGCCGCGGCGCGCAAGGGCGGCGAGTGCGCGCTCGGTCTGATGCACGATGACCTGGGCGGGTACGAGCCGGGCGATATCGAGGTCGCCTGCGCCTTTGACATTGACGCGCGCAAGGTCGGTAAGCCTCTGGAGCAGGCCTGCTTCGCGCCGCCGAACAATTCGATGGTCATCTGGAGGGAACTCCCGGCGTACGGCGTAAGCGTCGAGATGGGCGAGGTACACGATGGCGTGGCGCCGCACATGGCTAACTACCCCGAGGAACGCCGCTTCGTAGTGGCGGAAAAGCCCGCCGCAGACATCGAGCGACGGCTTCGCGAAAGCGGAGCCGAGGTGATGCTTTGTTACTTGCCCGTGGGAAGTCAGCGGGCTGCAGAGCGCTATGCCCGCGCCTGTTTGGAAACCGGGGTTAGTCTGCTCAATTGCATGCCCGCCTTCATTGTCTCAGATGAACGATGGGCACGGGCGTTCGCTGACCGGGGTATCCCGGTTATCGGCGATGACGTGAAATCTCAGCTCGGGGCAACCATTGTGCATCGCGCTCTGGCCAAGCTCTTCGTCGACCGCGGGGTTCGCATAAACCGCACCTATCAGCTTAATACCGGCGGCAATACGGACTTTCTTAACATGCTCGACCGCTCTCGTCTTGCAGCAAAGCTCAAGTCGAAGACCGAAGCCGTGCAAAGCGTTCTGCCTGAACCGCTGCCGGCGTTCGACGTCCATATCGGTCCCTCCGACTACGTGGCTTGGCAAAACGATAACAAGGTTTGCTTCCTCAGAATTGAAGGGGACGGCTTTGCCGGGGTGCCGATCGAACTCGAGTTGCGCCTTTCGGTTCAGGATTCCCCAAATTCCGCTGGAGTGGTGATTGATGCGGTCCGCTGTCTTGGCCTCGCGCGCCGGCGCGGGCTTCGGGGGCCAATCTATTCGGTTGCCGCCTACACGATGAAGCATCCGCCACGCCAGCTGCCGGACAACGTTGCGCGCGAGCGCACCGAACAGTTCATCCGCGGCGAAATCGACTTCTAGCGCGGCGCTCTTTGGCAGCCGCAGTTTGTGCCGGAATAGCGCGCTGCGGCGGTTGCGCGTGTTTGCTTCTGGTTCCCACGGCTCCGTAAAGTACGCGATACGGGTGCGTTAACCCAAAGATCGCTCAGCAACGCGACCGTAAGATAGCTGATTTGATAAGGCTCGCCTGAGTTACCTCGGTGGTGGTTCTGGCCTCGGGCAGGATAGCGATTATATCAAGCACCCCCCTGCAGCGGCGCGGGAGGATCAGCGCAGGTGGTTTAGCGACAAGACCACCCATTGAGCGCGGCGATGACCGGACACAAAGTTGGTTGCTGAGAAGCGCCGTAACTGGTCATCACCGAACAGCGGACAGCCCCACTCGCCATGCCGTCGTTTCATAGCCCGCTCAAGGCGAAGGCTCGGTGGCGTATGCCTGGGGTATTTCACGGCATCTTGGCGATGGTGCGCCATACTGCAAGCTTTTGCCTGGTCACAGGGATTCGTTTGCATGCGCGCGGACGCTGGTGTCCCTTCCCGCAGCTTATAAGGGTTGTGTCTGGCCTCGGCTTTGAGCGGCTGCAGGACGACAAACGCGAGCTTTTTCGAGGCCCTATGGCGTTCGATCTCGCCGAACGGGCTATCGCCGGTGAGCGCGAGCGCGCGCATACGCATCTTTGCGCCCGCTCCGCGGGCGCCGTAAAATAAGCGGCGTGGGATTGAAGGACAAGACCGTCGTCGTCGGCGTCAGCGGGAGTATCGCGGCTTACAAAGCTGCCGAGTTGGTGCGCCTGCTGGTCATGCGCGGCGCCAAGGTCAAGGTGATGATGACGCGCGGCGCAACAGAGTTTGTCGCTCCGCTAACCTTTCAGACGCTGAGCGGAGCTCCGGTCGCCACCGAGCTTTTCAACCTTACCCAGGAGTCCGAGATCGGCCATATCCGGCTCGCGGACACCGCCGACGCCATTGTAATTGCGCCGGCCAGCGCGGACCTCATCGCTAAGGCCGCGCTGGGGCTTGCCGATGACCTACCCACCACCGTGCTGCTCGCGGCGCGATGTCCGGTGGCTTTCGCCCCGGCCATGAATCTGCATATGTATCAGCATCCGGCAACCGCCGAGAATTTAAACCGTTTGCGCGCGCGCGGATGCAGAATCATCGAGCCCGAGCAAGGCGCCCTGGCCTGCGGTTATGAAGGGGTAGGGCGACTGGCTGAGCCGGCTGAGATCGCCGACGAAGTTGAGCGCTTAGTGACGGCTGCGGACTTGGCTGGGGAGCGGGTGCTGATTACCGCCGGCCCTACGCAGGAGCCGATCGATCCGGTGCGCTTCGTGTCCAACCGCTCGTCGGGCAAGATGGGGGTCGCGCTGGCTCGAGCGGCTTGGATGCGCGGCGCAGAGGTGCGCCTGGTGGCGGGCCCGGGCGCGGTGCGGGCGCCGCGCGCCGTGGAGCGCTTTGACATACGCGAGGCGCGCGAGATGCTGGATTTGACCGCGCGCAACTTTCCGTGGTGTACGGTCTTGATCATGGCAGCCGCAGTCGCCGATTTTCGCCCTATCAGACCCGCGCCGCGCAAACTTAAAAAGCAGTCGATTGGCCTCACGCTCGAACTGGAGCCGATCGCGGATGAGCTGCCGAACCTGGCGCAGAAAAAAGGCGGCCGCCTGATCGTGGGCTTTGCCGCCGAAACGGACGCGCTGCGCGAAAATGCGCTAAAAAAACTGCGCGAAAAAAACTTGGACTTGATTGTTGGAAACGACGTCACCCAGCCCGGCGCCGGGTTTGGTGTTGACACCAACGTGGTGACGATCGTGGGCCGCGAGGGGCAAGCCGAGAACTATCCTCTGATGGCTAAGGAGGCGGTGGCACACGTCATTCTCGATTGGCTAGTGCGGATGCGCGCGGGCGCCGCGGGCCAGCCACCTGTCGCCTCTTCGTCGGCGTGAGCGTTGTCCTTGCCACCGGTGGCTTAGGTTGCGCTTTATCGCTGACCTTTTTCGTCCGTTTCTGACCACGGAGGAATTGCATGCGCAAGCCGTCTCAACATCTTGACACTCTGTTGATCCATGCGGGCGAACCGTCACCGCTAATCGAGGGCGCCGTCAGCATCCCCATCTTTCAATCGGCGACCTTCGAATATCGCGGCGAATCGGCCTACTACGGGCTGCGCTACATCCGGCTTAACAATACCCCAAATCATCTCGCCCTTCACCAGAAACTCGCCTCTGTGGAGAATGCCGAAGCCGCGCTGGTCACAGCCTCCGGGATGGCGGCGATTTCCACTACTCTGCTCGCCCTGCTGAGCCCTGGCGATCATATCCTGGTCCAAGATTGTCTTTACGGGGGGACGCACAACCTGATGCGTGTTGAATTTCCGCGCCTGAAAATCGAAGTTGATTTCATTGACCCTGACGCGCCTATGACTTGGCCGGCGCTGGTTAAAGCGAACACGCGAGCGATCTATGTCGAGACTATTTCGAACCCGTTGATGCAAGTACCTGATCTTAAAGCGATAGCTGATTTCGCACGCGATCGAGGCTTGGTCTCGATCATCGACAACACCTTTGCTAGTCCGGTCAACTTTCGACCAGCCGAACACGGTTTCGACCTTTCGCTGCACAGCGCCACGAAGTATCTTAACGGCCATTCTGACGTCGTCGCGGGCGCAGTTATCGGACGGGCTGAGCTGGTGGAGCGTGTCAATCGGACGTTAAGTCATCTGGGCGGCTCGCTTGACCCTCATGCCTGCTTTTTGATGCATCGGGGTATGAAGACGCTGGGCGTGCGCGTGCGTCATCAAAATCAGGCTGCGCTGCGTTTGGCGCATTTTTTGAGGGAGCATCCTAAGGTCGCTACAGTCAATTACCCGGGCCTCGAACAGCATCCCCATCACCAGCGGGCACGGGAGCTTTTCGACGGCTTTGGGGGAATGCTCTCGTTTGAGCTCAAAGGCGGCGTTGAGGCGGCGGAGACCTTTATCGCAAGGCTCACTCTGCCGACCTGCGCGCCAAGCCTGGGCGGCGTCGAAAGCCTCATCACCCGGCCGGTCACAACCTCCCATTCGAGTATGACGGCGAGCGAGCGGCGGCGCGCGGGTATCACCGAGAGCCTGATTCGTTTCTCCGTCGGACTGGAGGCAGTCGAGGATCTGATCGACGACTGCGCGCAAGCGCTTGCGGCGCTCTGATTAGGCGCCGTTCAGAGTTGTTCACCTCGAAAATGCGTCCGGGACTGCGATGAAACGTTACGGGGACCTTTAAGCGGCCCGCTGCCGACCGATTTTACGCAAGCCGGCTTTGCGCCGATGACCCCCGGAGCGATCGCCGGGTTCGGCCGGCTAATCGTGTTAAATTGCCGCAGAACAGACCATTTTTTGGCAGCCGGTTTGAATTAAAGCCTGAGCCCGCAGTCATTGGAAATAATGAGGATAGGAATCAACTTGCTCGGCCTATTGCCCGGGATGATCGGGGGAGTTGAGACCTATATTCGCGGCCTCCTCAACGGGCTTTCGCGCGTTGACACAGACAATGAATACGTGATTTTCGCTAACCGTGAGAACTGGGCAACATTTAACGGTTTTCCCGAAAACTTTAAGCTCGTGCGCTGTGACTTCTCCGGCCGCTGGACCATCCCCTCGCTCTTCCTGACACGGGTATTAGGAGAGCAACTGTATCTTCCTCGTCGCGCCGGGCAGGAGCGGCTGGACGTTCTGCACTCTCCGCTTGACACCACGCCGCTGGTTGCGCCGTGCGCCACCGTAATGACGCTGCACGACCTGAATTTCGACGCTGTTCCCGAGGCGACCACGGCTTTGCGCCGACGTATCGCCAAGAGCTTGGTGCGCACGTGCGCGCGCAAGGCCACCGCGGTTGTAACGGTTAGCGAGTTCAGTCGACGCGAGATTATTCGCGATATGGGGCTCTCGCCCAAGCGCGTTGAGGTAGTCTACAATGCGCCTGGGCGAGACCGTTGCGCCAACGAGCATCAATGGTCGGCGCTGGCGCGCAAGTTTAATCTTGCGCTCCCGTATGTCATTGCCTTTAGCAGCCTCAATCCGCATAAGAACCTTGGCCGCCTCATCGCGGCGTTTGCTAACCTCCAACCCCAGTGTAAGTGGCAACTTTTGATCGTCGGCCATTTGCCAACACGGGGCGACTCGCTGCGCGACTTAGCGGTCAAGCACGGGGTCGAGCGGTGGGTAATATTCAGCGGCTATCTCGGTGATGGCGACGTGACACTGGCGCTTCAGCACGCTCGGCTGCTGGCCTTCCCTTCCCTGTACGAGGGTTTCGGAATACCGGTCATCGAGGCTATGAACATGGGTGTTCCAGTGGCTTGCTCCAACGCCGCTGCTCTGCCGGAAGTGGCTGGCGGTGCGGCACTGTTGTTCGATCCGTGCTCTGCCGAGGAGATCAGCGCGGCGCTAAGCCGGCTATTGACCGACGGTAGCCTGCGCGAGAGCTTGATCGCGGCCGGCTACAACAACGCTCGGCGCTTTTCCTGGACACGCAGTGCCGAACAGATGGTTGCGGTCTATCAACGCGCTTGCCGCCCTGGCTTTGCAGGCCGGATGTCTCGTGCGCAATAAGCTTGTCGGCGCGTCCCGGCCAGAAAAACGGCCCGTGTCCTTAGAAGCGGTACGGCAATCAGGCGTCTTGCGATTCTGCGTGATGGCGGCTGCGGTAATCTAGGTTCGCTGGTGGCTGCCGGTCAGATAAGCTCGCGAGCGAAGTGTTGGTCCTCCGTTCGACATCCGCTTGACCTGCATCGGCTGGCCCTTCCCGCAGTTAGGGATTGCGAAAAGGCGCAAGTCGTTGCCGGCGGCGTCTACCTTGAGAAAGAACTGTTTGCTGTCGGCAACCACGCTGCCCGCGCGGTAAAGCCGACCCAACCGTCCGCGCTCGATTTCGTAAACGCGGCGCGCCGAAATGCGAAAGTTCTCACGCGATTCGGCAATCGACGGGATCATATGACCGCATACGTAAAAGCCCCTGTCGACCTCGGCGATTATGCTTTGCGGGTCTTGTTCGCCGGCCATAAAAAACGTGTTCGACATTCTAATCAAGGGAACGTGCCAGGCTTCGCTCGCGCGCACCGAACCATTGGGTTGCGCGCCTAAGACCGCCGCGGTTGCCCGCGAGTGCAGAAAGTCGCGAAACACGCCGCGCTCGAAGTGCACCACACGCCGCCCGAGGGTGCCTTCGTTGTCGTACTGATAATGCCCGTAAGCGGGCAGTGTGGGGTCGGAACAGGCCGAGATCAGGCGTGAGGCGATCGTCTGTCCGACTGCGTTATCGTCGAGCGAACGGAAAAACCAGCTTCGTCCGGCATAGGCAGTCTCGCTCTTGAGTGCGCGGTCAGCTTCGCATGGATGCCCCACGATTTCATGCACCAGCAAAGCATTGAAATGAGGGTCAGTGACCACTGTAGTCTCGCCTGAAGGAGGCTTTAACACCGGCGCGGCGGCAAGCTCGCAAGCCTCTTTGCCCAGCTCGGTGGCAAAGCTCTTTAGGTCGGGATTCGGCATCAGACCCTGCGCCGTGCCCTCAAGCAAACATTCAAGGCCGCGCTGCTGGCCGATCGTGTCGTAAATCTCTTGTACGCCGTGACCAACTCGCGCGACGACATAGCAGTCGCCTTGAGAGAAAGCGAAGCCCTGGGATATCGCTGCCCCATCGCTGTCCACAAACATCTCCTGGCGAAGCTCGGTCATCACGATCACCGAGTTGAAGACTATCGACTTTCCCAACCCGGCAACGCTTGCTGAAGCCTCTCGGGCGAGCTCTTCCAGCGCCTTGCCTCCCACCGCACGCGGATCAAGCCGAAAAACCGGCGGCGACTCGACGACAGCGTTGGCATGGCCGACACCCACCGCGGCGGTTGGCATTCGCACCTTTTTGCCATAGAGCCTAAGCCATCGCCTGCGCTGCATCGCGTCTGCAGCGGCCCTCCGGTAGGCCTCTTCGAGCCCGGCACTCAGTGCGGCGACCAATCGAGCCGGCCGTTTTGCCAAGTGCCCGATGATTTCACCGTACTGTCCTCGGCCGACGATTCCCTCGCTTTTAGGGCAGAAGACGTTGACGCCAAAGCCGGCGCTCTCGCTCTCGACGCTGCGGCGAAGAGCGCCGTTTTCAGCTTCGGCGCTTAAGCCGAACGTTGCTTCGAAGCGTAGCTCGGCGTGAACAGCGCGATGACGCTTCAAAAAGCGGGCGACCAGATTCAATCCTTCGCTCTTTAAAAACTCCACGGCTGCAAAAAGATCATTCCATTCCATACGCTGCTACCCGCGCTCCGTTTCAGGTCTTATTAGACCAAAAACTTGGGAAGTCCAAGGAAAGCGGGAAATTTATCGACGAAAGGGGGGTTGGAGTGAAACAACCGGACTCTATTTGGCGGCATTTAGACGAAATCAGGCAAGTACGGAGCAATCTCGACCTCGGCTGTGGATTGCGGTTATGGCCGCTGTACCGTGCTCGCCGTTATAGCCGCGCGACCTTTTGCGCGGCCCGGTCGTTACCAACAGGCCACGAAAACGGCACAGACGTCATCAAGTAAGGGTTTAGGCCTGACCGGTTTAAAAAGCGACACGCTGCAAAGCCGGGGTTGGACGTAAAAAGCGTACCACCGCGTTTTCCAAAGCAACCAACTTAAAGCAACTAGGCAAAGTTTGGCGTGCTACAGCCGCATTTTCACATATGACCGAAAGAGTTTTCCTATATCTTAGTAAGATTACCAGATACGTTCAGCGGTAATGTAATAACCGGTTTCCTTGTCAAATAGCATGAGTCGCTTGCATACTAATAAAAATCCCTGATAAAGGAGGCAGGCTTATGTTTTTAGCAAGGCAGTCCGATGTGACTAGACGGGATTTGCTCCAACTGGGTGCGCTTTCGGGTCTCGCCACAGTCCTTTTGCCAAGCTTGCTGGGGGAGTCTGCAAAGGCGAGCCAAATTCCGTGCAACGATCGCCCAACGGATCCGAGTTTGGCCTTCAACGCGCTGCTCAGAGGCAATGGTCGTTGGGCGAAGGGGGAGCAAAAGCACCCCGGGGAGGGTCAAGAAATTCGCCAATGTCTTGCGAACAATTCGCAGACGCCATTTGCAGCGATTCTCGCTTGTGTGGACTCGCGAGTTCCGCCGGAGCTCATATTTGATCGCGGCCTAGGAGACTTGTTCACTGCGCGTGTGGCCGGGAACAGCGTCGTACCAATCCTGGAAGATAGCCTGAGATACGGGACCGAAAATCTCGGTGCCCTGGTTCTCCTCGTGCTGGGACATTCGGACTGTGGTGCAGTCAAAGCTGCGGTGCAGTTTTATCTGCGAAACGCAGAACACTTCCCATTCGAGGCAGACTTTCCCGAGGCGTCCTCGGGCGAATTCGAAGGTTCTCTGCAAGCCGGGTTTGATTGGTCCATTTTTCCTAGGCCGGAGTTTGCTTTTATACCGCCGATCCTCCCAGCGGTTAGGGTGGCACGAAAAATCGTGAAGGAGGAAGGAGGCGATCCAAACGACCCTGCTCAAGTGACTCCGGTTGCAATTGACCAACACGTCATTCTTACGGCGCAAAAGTTGAGTTCGCGACAGCCCTTTAAAGACTTGGTCAACAAGAACAAGCTTCTAGTTACGGGCGGTCGCTACGATCTGAACAATCAGCTCGTGACGATGCTATTGCCGTCTTGATCTTATTCCAAAGTCCACCAGGTCGCTACGATCTGAACAAGCAGCGCGTGACGATCCTGATCTAGGGGTCGGCACACAAGGGGGGTAGGCCTGACACGGCTTGACCAAACAAAGCACACTGGCCACATTGAACTGGCATGGTCATTGAGGGACCGGCCACCATTGGCTGCGGTCACGGAGGCCTTTGGCTAGGGATGGCGACAATCGGCAGGGTGAGGCACACGAGCTCATGGCTGTAAGGGCGTATCGGGCGTGGTTGTTGGGGCTTTCTTTCTACGCGCTGCTTTTCCTTGGGGGATGTGCGGCGGACTCCGCGCCCTTACAGCAAGCGCGGTTTGAGCTTGTCCGCCAGCAGATAGCGCTCACTAAACTCCATATCGAGCTGGCCAAAGCGGCGCTTGAACGAATGCGGGCTCAGAAGCAGCAAGAGCAAGCTTTGGCACAGTCGCGGCAGACCGCCGAGCAGGAGCTCAAGGCGCGCCGCCGGGCAACCGTTGTGCTCCTGCGCAATATCGCGAGCGAAAAAACCGGCTCGGCGAAGAAGACCTACGGCAGTCTGGCCGATTGGGTGGAGGCAGGTGGAGACCCAGACCGCGCCCTGCAAGCCGCGCTGCCGGGCGGCATTACGCGCTAGCGCAGTTACAGATTCAGGGGAAAAACGGATATCCCATGCCAGGATAAAAGCCGCCCATTCCGCCGCCGAGAAATCCTAAGCCGATCATCGCTCCCACTCCTAACACGGGTAACAGATAATCAAGCCACGAACTTGACGAGCCTCCCTGCGCGGGAGCCTGCTGAGCTTGGTAACTTTGCCAGTTTCCTAGCGACCCGAGACCACTTAACCCCGGGGCGAACTGGTTCGCGGAGGTGTACGAGCCCTGAGGTGAGTTCGAAAGATTCATCGGCTGTGAGCTGTTGAGAGCCAGTAGTTCGGGCCGAATCTTGATGGCGTTTATTACCTTGAGGTCGGGGTTGCCCAGCATACGGCGCGCTTTGGCTTCCGCGTCGGACTTCCCGTAGGGCGTGGCCACAAAGCCATAGAGCGTCACTTCGCGGTTACCGTACTGGTCGCGTCGAACCTCGGCGCGGACCAGTGGCAAGCGATGATGCTCGAGGTAACGCGTAAGGTCCTGGCTTTGTTCGGCGAGCGGTTCGCCGGCAATTATCGGCGTCGAGGTGGTGGTTTGCTCTGACTTACTGGCGGGGAGCGCCAAACCGCCCGAGGTCTGCGCCGAGCCCGAGGTGTAAGAGGGTACGCCCGCCACGGATGCGCCTGGAGCAGGGATCGTTGCGCACGCCTGAATTCCTATGACGCAGAGCGCAACCCAACCCACAAGCGCCTGACGCGCTGGTCTGGGCACGCTGCGGTCGAGCTCGGTCAACACCATCTTTGACGATCCGTGCAAGCCGCGTATTCGAGCCGCGCGCCGTAACCACAAAATAAAATAACTAGGCTTGGCGAGGTCCGGTCCGTCTCGGCGGTGGGCAGAACACACAGGGATCTGACAAGGAGTTAACGAACGGGTTGGGAAAGCTGGTTGGTTTTGGGCCGGGGCGGTGGCGGGGAAAGAAAGTGAGCATCGGAGCCCGGCCTGGACACGCGCAGAAAAACCAGCTTGCGCCGTTTCACGGCGTATACTGGGTCTGTACGCGCTTTGGATCTGGCGCCGAAATGAAAACTCCGAATCATCGCCTTCCGTGGCAGTTTTCCGGCGTTAAAACAAGGCAAGCGCAGGGAAGTGTCTAACGAAATCTGGGGAGGTAGACTCGATGCGAGCATTCGTGATGAAAGAGATCGGGAAGGTGGGATTTGCGGAGAAGCCGGTGCCGAAGGCGGGGCCCGGCGACGCGATAATCAAGACCACCAAGGCGCTGATTTGCACCTCTGACGCGCATACGGTGCATGGGGCTATTGGCCCGCGCGAGAATCTGACGTTGGGGCATGAAGCTGTCGGCATTGTCCACGAAGTGGGCGCAGGCGTGAAGTCGTTTAAGCCCGGCGACCGCGTGGTGGTCTACCCGATGTTGTACGACGCCACATGTGAGGCATGCCGACGCGGTCAGGAGGGATTGTGCGAGCATTTTGGGGTGATGGGAGTCCACCGGAACGGAGGCGAGGCCGAGTTGGTGGTGGCGCCGCAGCAAAATGTCTGGAAGCTCCCGGATGAGGTGTCCTTCGAGGTGGCCTCGGCGGCCGTCTTGACTTACGGGGTGGCTTGGGAGCTCTTGGTAGAGCGCGCCCACATCGGGCCGACCGACACGGTGCTGCTCTGGGGCGCAAGCGGCGGACTGGGAACTGCCGGAATCGACATCGCGCGCCTGTTCGGCTCCCG
>Ga0080006_1140161_pt1 | contig 15402 bp, 14 predicted proteins | sample RS3BMetagenome_FD_69209 | JGI IMG/M metagenome (GOLD analysis project Ga0080006, IMG submission 69209) | Ferric oxide microbial mat and aquatic microbial communities from Rainbow Spring, Yellowstone National Park, USA - RS3B (SPADES... ... | reverse complement strand
TGAAGAATTTCCAGAGCCGCTGTGCCAGGCGGATTGCCAACTAGGATGTTGGCCAAGCGCAAGCTGACAGTATCCAGCGCGCCAGACACCGGTACGCCTATCCTTTGTAGTCCGAAGCGCCCGAGGTCCTGCAAAGATGTATGCAGACCCGGGGCAATGACCTCGAGCATCGCGCTCATAGAATCAGCCGTTCGTGCCGCGGCTGGTAGCCGTCGGTAGCGACCACGCGGCGCAAGTGAACGAAGTCATCGGAGCTGATCGGATAAAACAGCACCTGGTCGCCCGGCGCGAAAAGCGAGGCTGTCTTTTGCGCCGTGTCGAAGAGGCGGATCGGTGTGGCCCCGATTAAGTGCCAACCCCCGGGACTTTCCACCGGATATATGCCCGTAAGCGACGTGGCGATCGCGACTGAGCCGGCGGGCACTTTGAGGCGCGGGTCAGTGCGCCGCGCGAGATGAAGCTTTGCCGGCAAATCCCCCAGGTAAGGGAAGCCCGGCAAAAAACCGATCATGTAAACGTGATAGCGCCTCTCGCAATGCAGCGCGATCACGCGCTCGACGGTTAGCCCGACACGCTCAGCAACGTACGCGATGTCGGGCGCGTATTCGCCCTTGTAGCATACTGGAACGTGCCAAAGCGTGACCCGGCGCGGGCGGCGGTTCTCCTGGCCGAGAAGCGCGCGAACCTCGCGAACAAGTTTAGCCGCCTCGGTTTGGAGGGGATCGTAGTGAATACACAGAGAGCGAAACGTGGGCACCGTCTCGACCACGCCGGATATGGCGTGATCGCGCAGGGCGGCATCCAAGCGCAGCACCCGAGCGTTGAGCTCGCGCTCTACCCGGTCACCGAACTCGACCACCAAAGCGGTGTCGCCGCTGGCAAGGAATCGCACGCTCATCGCTTCGCTCTACCCTTGCGCGCGACGGAAGCTGCTGTTCAGCAGAGGTGGGCAGACTCGCAGACATCCGTCGCTGCGATGGCACAATCGCCATTTGACACTACCGCGTTCCTGCTACTCCTTGCTAACATGGGGGTTGGAGCGACACAATATCGCGCGGGCCGCACGCACGGACAGTTGCCGTTGCCAGAGCGATGGCGCGCGTGCTGTGCGCCTTGAGCGGAACGCTTTGCGGCGATGGCCAGGCGAGTCAACCTCAATGCAGACATGGGCGAGAGCTACGGCGCCTACAAGATGGGCGACGACGAGCGGCTTTTGAAGGTGGTGCGCACCGCGAGTATCGCTTGCGGCTTTCATGCGGGCGATCCGACCGTGATGCATGAACTGGTCATGCGCGCGAAGGAGGAGGGCGTCAGTATCGGCGCGCATCCGGGTTTCAACGATTTGTGGGGCTTCGGACGCCGGCGCATCGATACCGACCTGCGCGACCTCGAATACATGGTGGCTTACCAGATTGGCGCGCTCCAGGCGATAGCCCGATATGCGGACCTCAAAGTGACCCACGTTAAGCCGCACGGCGCGTTGAGCAATATGGCGGCGGAGAATATCGAGCTCGCGCTTGCCGTAGCAAGAGCGATCAAAACGGTCGACCGCGACCTGATATGCCTTGCAGTAGCCGGCACGCAACTTGAGGGCGCGGCGCGTAAGCTTAACTTGCCGCTGGCGCGCGAGGCGTTTTGCGACCGCAGCTATGAGGACGATGGCAATCTGACGCCGCGAAAGATCCCCGGGGCGGTTATTACTGATCCACGCGCAGCCAGGGACAACGCGCTCAAGATGGTGCTCGACGGAGAGGTCATCTCGCGCAACGGTAAACGCCTGGTTTTGCGCCCTGAAAGCTTGTGCGTGCATGGCGATGAGCCGCATGCGTACGCGGTTGCCACAGCAGTGCGCGAAGGACTCGAGGCGGCCGGCGTGCGCGTTGTGACGTTGCCCGAGATGGCGCTGGCGTAGCGCCTTGACTCGTCTAAGGATAAACTCGCTGCAGCACCCTAGGGCTTGCTCTTGTCCGCTTGAGAAGCCTGGCATTAATCCTGTTTCACGCCAGTTCGCGGCCGACTAACCGCGACTGCGCCGGTGTGGGATTGCGTCCTAGTCCAGCGCGCAAGCTCAGTACCATTCGCGATGGCAATTGAGTCATGGACGGTCAGGGAGGTGGCGCAGCGAAGCTCAGAAGCCGGGATTGGCACGCGTTATCGCTTGAGGAGGTCATTGCCGACCTGGCCGGGGATCCCGTCCGTGGCCTGAGTACTGCTGAAGCCCAGCGCCGTCTCGCAATTTATGGTCTCAATGAGTTGGCGCAGGTGGCAAGCAGATCTGCGGTTGCAATTTTCCTGCGCCAGTTCGCGAGTCTTTTGACGTGGATACTTATCATAGCCGTCGGCGTGTCGATGATCATGGGCGAGCATCTGGATGCGATAGCGATCCTGGCGATCGTCTTGCTCAACGCGGCGATAGGTTTCCTTCAAGAATATCGGGCGGAGAAAGCGGTCGCCGCACTCAGGCGGATGACGGCGCCCAGGGCTCGCGCGCTGCGCGATGGGGCTGTGGTGAGCGTGCCTGCCGCGACTTTGGTACCAGGCGACGTGCTGTTGGTCGAGGCCGGGGACCTGGTGGCTGCTGACGCGCGCTTAATCGATGAGGCGGGGCTGGCAACTAACGAGGCCGTTTTGACCGGAGAATCCTTGCCAGTCTCAAAGTCGACCGGCGTTTGCGCGCCCGACGCTCTTTTGCCTGAACGCAGCAATATGCTTTTCCTTGGCACGGCGGTCACGCGGGGCAACGGTCGCGCGCTGGTTGTAGCTACCGGGACGGACACCGAATTCGGCAAAATTGCGCGCCTGCTAAAGACCGCTTCGAGCGATGAGACACCGCTTCAGCGCCGTTTGGACCGGGTCGCGCAGCAATTGCTGTGGTTTTGTCTGGGGATAGTCGCGCTGGTCTTTGCGCTGGGCTTGATGCGCGCGGCTTCGCTTTTTGAGCTGCTTCTTGGCGCAATCGGGCTGGCGATTGCGGCAATCCCGGAAGGCTTGCCGGCGATCGTAACCGTCGCGCTGGCCTTGGGCGTAGCACGGATGGCGCGCAGGAATGCGCTGGTCCGCCGCCTTCACGCGGTCGAGACGCTGGGCTGCGCGCAGGTGATATGCACCGACAAGACCGGAACTTTGACGCTTGGCGAAATGACCGCGCGTAAAATTGTTACGGGCGACGGCGTTCTCAACGTGACCGGACAAGGCTATGCCGCTGGCGGCGCGATCTTCGCCGAGGGTGAAATGCTTGGCGAGCCGGATGCGTGCCTGGGTGAGCTGCTGCGCGCCGCGGTTGCGTGCAACGACGCGCATCTCACGTCGCACGCTGGCCGCCAGGTGATCCTCGGAGATCCTACCGAAGGTGCCTTGCTTGTGCTCGCCGCGAAGGCCGGCATCACTCGCGAGCTGGTCGAGAATGAAATGCAGCGGGTCGGCGCGCTTGCTTTCACCTCGGAACGCAAGCGAATGACCGTCATTTGGAAGTCCGCGCGAGGTCTGGTCGCGTACACCAAGGGTGCGCCCGAAATTGTGCTCGCGCGATGCTCCCGCGTCAAATTGCGCGACGGAGTCAGACCAATGAGCCCCGGCGATCACGCTCGAATGCTCGAGGCAAGCGCGATGATGGCAAGCGATGCGTTGCGAGTGATCGCCTGCGCCCGACGAACACTTCAATTTGCCGACGCACACCGCCAGCCGCTAATTAGCGAGGCTCAAGTTGAGCGCGAACTCGAATTTTTGGGCCTGATCGGGCTCCAGGATCCGCCACGGCCCGAAGCACGCGAAGCCGTGCACAGATGTGAGCTAGCCGGAATACGTACAGTGATGATTACCGGCGATCATCCACAAACGGCTGCCGCAGTCGCGCGCGACCTCAACATTCTGCGCCCGTGCGACGCGGTGCTCAGCGGCGCCGAACTGGAGCGCATGAGCGATGAGGAGCTGCGCGAGCGCGTCCGCAAGGTCTCCGTTTATGGGCGCGTAAGCCCAGAACATAAACTCAGGATCGTTCGTGCTTGGAAATCCCTCGGCGTTGTTGTGGCTATGACCGGCGACGGCATCAATGATGCACCTGCGCTCAAGGAAGCCGCCATAGGCATCGCGATGGGTATTACCGGGACCGAAGTTACCAAGCAGGCGGCGGACATCGTAATCGCTGACGACAACTTTGCCACGATCGTTGCGGCGGTCGAGGAAGGGCGAGGTATATACGACAACATTGCCAAAACGCTGGCCTACCTGATGGGAGGAAATTTGGGCGAGCTTATGGTGATGCTGTTTGCGGGTGTCATAGGGTGGCCGCTGCCCTTGCTCCCGATCCAACTGCTCTGGATCAATCTTGTGTCCGACGGATTACCTGCGCTCGCACTGGCGACTGACCCTATCGACCGCGGCGTGCTCCTGCGCCCTCCGCGCGATCCTAAAGCGCAGATTATCGGCCGCGGTTTTCTGAGCCGGATGGCGGTAGTCGGCTGTTTCTCCGCCACGGGAACCCTCATCGCCTTCGGGTACGCGCTTTACCACGGGATGAGTCTCGGGCGGGCTCGGAATGCGGCCTTCTTTGTACTCGTGATAGAGGAGCTGATGCGCGCGTTCGGCGCGCGCAGTCCAGATAAGCCGCTTTGGCGGATGAGTTTGCTCACCAATCTGCGACTGTTGTGGGTGGTGCTTGCAAGTTTTGCTCTTCAACTTGTCATTGCTTTAAGCCCGCTTCTCGAGGAGATTTTTCAGATTCAGCGGCTTACGCTGGCCGAGTGCGCTGGCGGCATAGTGCTCGGACTCATTCCGCTTTCAGTTCTCGAAATTATCAAGCTCCTTCGGCTGCGCCCAGCGTTGCGTAAAGGTTTTGCTTGAGCTTTGCAATCGTGCAGCTAGTGAAAAAAAGCGGCCTGCTGCTTGCCGCCGGCAAAGCGCGGCGACGTCCAAGCGCGGCGTGAGGTGAACATACCTTCAACGTTCTGAACGAGGCGCAGGCGTTGCAGAAGCAACTGTTGTGTGCCCGCACGCTAAGAGTTTGCACGTCAGGCTCGCGGGCGAGCGGCTGCTCAAACAGTTGGCGGCGATGCTCTGGTGCGGTGACGCGTCGCATGAAGGGCGAACGCGTGCCGGTCTCGGAACCGGCTTCGTGTTCGGATGAAGTCAGGGCTTAGACTTGACAGGTACGGCGGACGCAAGGCGCTGATCTTCGGAACCTAGCCCGAGCTGGTAAGCCTGGCGGCGACTAAGGCCGTAGATTCGCGCGATCACTCTGCTCGCCTGCTTAAGGCTGATGCCTTCTTGACGCAGCATCTCTATCGTTGGCGGCTCCTTAATGTCAAGCTGCCGCCTATCCGCGAAAGACGATGCCGCGGGCGACTCGCTGGTGCTAAAAGCCTTGGACTTAGATGCGGCGGCGACGAGCAGCGTGACCTCGCCGCGCGCGCCAGCTCTCGAAAAGCGCGCGGCGAGGTCGCCGAGCGTGCCAAGCACGACTTCCTCGAAGACCTTGGTCATCTCGCGCGCCACTACCGCGGTGCGCTCGGCGCCAAGCACCGCGGCCATCGAGGCTAAGCTTTGCGGGAGTCGGCGTGCGGCCTCAAAGAAGACCAACGTGCGCGGCTCACGCTTAAGCGCGATGAGCGCGTTACGTCGTTCGCTTGGGCGAGCGGGCAAAAACCCCACGAAGGAAAAGCCCGAGCCGCCAAGACCCGCGACGGAAAGTGCCGCAGTTACAGCAGATGGTCCCGGTAAAGCCACAACTGCGCAGCCGGCTGCATGAGCGCCCCGCACTAGACGGTATCCTGGATCGGAGATGCCAGGGGTTCCTGCGTCTGTCACGAGCGCGACTTTCACTCCGGTCCGCAGCTGTTCTATAAGCTCCTGGGCGCGGTGTTCCTCGTTGTGCTCAAAATAGCTAATCAGCGGTTTGGCTATTTTATGCGCCCTGAGTAAAAGCGCGGTGCGCCGCGTGTCCTCGCACGCGATCACATCTACTTCGGCCAGAATCTTGAGCGCGCGCAAGGTGATGTCTTCCAGATTGCCGATCGGCGTCGCGACAACGAACAAGGTGCCGCGGCGTGCTCCAACTTCGCCTTTCATCGCCATGGTTTAGAGCCACATCGTCAGGAACGCAGCCAACAGAGTATTTTAGCGCGGTAAAGCGAGGTTTGTGCGCGGTCGAAGCTGATGCCTGTGCAAGGCCGGATCGATCTGGTTAGATCGGTGTGAAAGTAATTGCTCGATATCAATGGGAGGCGTGGCAGATGGAAGCCCAGACGGGCACGCTGTTGATCTCATGTCTGGATCGCCCCGGGATTATCGCGGGTGTCTCGAATTTACTCTACGTCAACGGCTGCAATATCATCGACTCCGACCAGCACACGGACCGTGATGACGGTCATTTCTTCTGGCGAATCTACTTCGCCAGCATGTCACGCTCTATGGAGCAGATGCGGGCGGTTTTGGCCGACGAACTGCCGAAAGCGCTGCCGTCGCTGTCGCTGAAATGGCAGCTTTTTGATAGCACGCAGCCCGAACGCATCGTGATAATGGTGTCGAAGCTGCCACACTGTATGAGCGATCTTTTGACCCGCCATCATTTGGGCGAGCTCAACGGCGACGTGGTCGGCGTGATCAGCAATCATCCTGACCTAGAGCCGCTGGTTCGCCCTTTTCAGGTGCCGTTCGTAACCATTCCGGTGGAAAAAGGACGCAAGCCCGAGGCTGAAGCGCGATTGTTAGAGAAGCTCAACGAACTGCGATGCACCCTGCTGGTCTTGGCCCGCTACATGCAGATTCTTTCTGGCGATTTTCTGCGCGCGTGGGGCAAACCGATAATCAATATTCACCACAGCTTTCTGCCGGCGTTCGTTGGGGCCCAGCCGTACAAACAGGCTTATGAGCGTGGCGTCAAGCTGGTCGGCGCCACGGCTCATTACGTCACCGAGGAGCTGGACGCAGGCCCTATCATCACGCAGGGCACTACCGCTGTCAGCCATCGCGATACCGTACAAGACCTCGCGCGCAAGGGCAAAGACGTGGAGGTCATCGTGCTGGCCCAGGCTGTGCGCGCTCATCTCCTTAAGCGGGTTCTCACCCACGGCAATAAGACGATCGTCTTCCAATGACCGAGAGCACAAAACCAAAGCACGGGTTAAAGCGGGTCGATCTCGCAGGGCAAGCCGCAAACAGGCAGGCCGAGCAGGCCTCGGCAAGCGCGGCTAAAAGCACCAGCGAGGCCGCTGCCTTTGAGGGTCGAGCTATTCACACCACGCCGCCAACGGAAGGTGCCCAGTTGGGTGACAATCTCGCGATTGCAGCACCCAACGCGGCGTGCGCGCTGGTGGCGCGCCTTGGTGGACAGCGATGCGCCGATTTTAGGCTTGCCATAAGTGCTCGTCCCATCCGCAGCCGCAGCGGCTGGGCGTACTTTTACGCAATGCTGGTCGGGCCGAGAAACGAGCATTCCACAACGGCGCTAGCCGAGGGCGTCGCTAGCGCCGGTGGACGCGGTGTCAGGCCATGGCTCGAAGTGCGCATCCATCCACAAGTCGTGTTCGCCGACCAGATGAAGGTTGAAACCCGCGAGCGCGGGCTGGAAAAAGGCGTGATCGAGGCGCTGGCCGCGTTGGTTCCGCCCGGGGGTCATCTGATGGTCGATTACGAAAGCGGCGGTCAAGAGGAGACCTTCGCCGAATTGGTTCTGGGCGTTCCTCCGCTCGCGACTCGCCTTGGCGAGATGCTGTTCGCGGCTGGCTTTCGCGGCCAATTTAAGGACTGGTATTTTTCCGAGGGCGGCCACGAGGGGCCGCGCAAGCTTCAGGCCAACAAGCCGGTCGACGAACAGATGGCAGAGCGTGTTCTACGCCAGCATCATCACGATCTGCGCGCCTTTCTTGCGGCACGGATGAGTGTCGACGGCGAGCAAGCAAAAATCACCGAGCGCGCCAAGCAGCGTGCCGCCTTCATCCTGGCCGAGTTTTTCACCTAGGATGCGGCAAAGATGGTCCTGGTGACAAGCGCCGCTGCCGCGGGCTCGAGGCGTCCAATGCTCGCACACGCTTCTGCCGCGGCTTTAGCGTCAGAGAAGATGGCGAACACGGTTCCGCCGCTGCCGGACATCCCGCAGGCTTTCGGCTCGGTGGCTTCTACCAAGCGCCAAAGGCGCTCGATCGACGGGTACAGCTCGATCGCCGGTCTGGCGAGGTCGTTGACCAGCATCGCGGGCGCCAGGTCGCCGGCAGAAAAACGCTCGACATCGCCATCGGCTGCAGGTCCGCTCCATTGCGTCGGTCTGAGTCGGCTGTAGACGTGCGCGGTCGAAACCTGGAACGGTGGCACCACCAGCAAAAGTTCCAAAGTTGGTGCCACGCGCAAGAAGGTGATTTTCTCGCCGATTCCGCTGATACGGGCCGGCCGAGGATTGAGAAAAAAGGGAACATCGGCTCCTACGGAGAGCGCGAGCGCCTGGAGCCCTTCCCAATCGGATACTCCGAAGGCGTCGGCGAGCAAGCGGATCACCGTGCCGGCATCGCTGGAACCGCCGCCGAGCCCGGCGCCGACCGGGATATTTTTGTCCAGCGCGATGCTTGCCTTGCATGGGATGCGGTAGCGCTCGAACATTCGCAGCGCAGCCTTCACCGCAAGATTGTGTTCGTCGGCCGGCAACTCTGGTCGATTCGAATGCAGGCTCACGGAAAAGCGCGGGCTGGGCTCAAGATTGATGGTTACCCGGTCATAGAGAGCAATCGGGAGAAACAGCGAGTCGAGCTGATGATAGCCATCTGGCCTCTTGCCGGTGATGCGCAAAAAAAGATTTATCTTGGCTGGTGCCAGCCCGCTCAAGGTCTTGCTCATTGCTAAGCGGTTGCGGTTTACCGGGCGCCCGTAGGCCGCAGCAGTTTTGCAGGTCTGCCCGCCGTCAACCGATTCCCCATGCTGCGCTCAGCTGCGTTCGGAACCTGGCCGTCGGTCCTGGTTGGGGTCTTGATAAAAGGTTGACACGGCCGGCAAATAACCGCGCAAGGTGCGGCTCATCGCGCTTTTTGCCTCGCGACGGAGAGCGGCGAGCAGCGCCGCTAGCGTGAACACCACACCAGCAACGAAAATCACTTCACCGACAACGAACATTGCGTGAAAGAAATCCATCTGGGCCGAATTGATCGACGCTCTGCGTTGCCGGTCGGTAAGCGGAGTCAACACGGCGCGGTTGGAGATGTCGTCGAGTCCTTCGAAGCCGCCGAAGACGTCTTCGTTTTGAGTATCGGAAGCGACGCTGGGCGGCTGCCGATATTGCTCGGTGCCGACGAAGCCGGCGCCCCAGTTGGCGGCGCCCGTGACAATTAAGACTATCCCCGCCGCCAATCTCCAGTCAGTATAAAGGTCGCGCAGTTTCACGCCGTTAAAAATAGGCCTTGACCGCATCAAAAACAATTCATTCGTTCAAACCTTAAGCGTGGATAGTCTCGGAATTAGGTTCGTTATCTGCGATTTTGGGCGCGGCAGAATTGCTTACCCGACAGTCTCGGTTGAAAGCGCCCCGTTACGTATCGTTTGGTCCCGACGCGGATGAGTTAGAGCCTTGATTGCCGGGCGCAAATTAGCCAGCTAATATGAGCAAGGAATCCACGACAGGCGTCGGCTCGCGATGCCACGCCTCCTGCTTCAAAGGCAGCGCAATTGCCGCAAGAACTTAGCCCCAGATTGGCCCAATTATTGGAGCGCTTCGAGGCGCGCGACACGAGCGCGTTGGCGCGTTTAATAACGCTGGTCGAAAACCGCGCCGAAAACGTGGGGCTATTGATGGACCGCTTGTACGAGAAGGCTGGCCGAGCTCATACGGTTGGCTTTACCGGACCGCCGGGGGCGGGAAAATCTACCTTGGTAAACCGCCTGGTAGCAAGATATCGCGAGCTAGGGCGCGAGATTGCGGTCTTAGCGATTGATCCGTCAAGCCCGTTTTCCGGTGGGGCCGTTTTGGGCGACCGCATTCGGATGATGGAGCATTTTCGCGACGCCGGCGTCTTTATCCGCAGCCTCTCTACGCGCGGCAGTCACGGGGGGCTTTCGCGCGCCGCTCGCGAGACCACGCGAGTGCTCGACGCTTTCGGCTACGACCCGATTCTGATCGAGACAGCAGGTGTTGGGCAGACCGAACTTGCGGTTATGGACCTGGTGCATACCACGGTGGTGGTGACCGTGCCCGAGAGCGGCGACGCGGTGCAGGTGATGAAGGCCGGCCTCAACGAAATCGCTGACGTCTTCGTAGTTAATAAGGCCGACCGTCCGGGAGCTGAGCGGCTTCGAACCGAGCTTGAAATGAGCATGAGGCTCAAGACCGATGGTGCATGGCGTCCACCGGTTGTGCTTGCACAGGCGGCGAATGGTCAGGGTACGGAGGCTCTGATCAAGGCTATCTCTGACCATCGTGCCTATCTGCTCGAGCATCGTGACCCGGCCGGGGAACGAGAGCGTCGGCTGCGTGAGTTTCGTGAGATTTTGACTGCGGAACTCCAAGATCAAGCCGTGCGCGGTTTGGCGCGCGGCGTGGCGGCACCGCTGGTCTCTCAGGTCGCGCAGGGCGAGCTGAATCCATACCAGGCGGCGCGCTGGATAACCGGCAGTGCGCAGATGCTTACGGAATTGCTACTGGCTCGGCCGTGCGACAAAGGAGCGCCCGATGAAGCGAAGACCTGAGGGACCCAAAGGCGATCAATTGGACGACGGCCGTTTGTTCGTGATCGGGGATATACACGGGTGCGCAACGGAACTGGCAGCGATGCTAAAGGCGATCAGTCCTGCCGCCCGGGATGTAGTGGTGTTTGTCGGCGATTATGTAGACCGCGGGCCGAGTGCTCGCGACGTCGTGCAACAATTGATCGAGTTCAGGGACGCGCCAGGCGAAAAAGTCTTTCTCAAGGGAAACCACGAGGACATGATGCTGTCGTTCCTGGGTTTTCCTGGGCGTTACGGCGACTGCTTTCTGCTTAACGGCGGCTTTAGCACGTTGCAGAGCTACGACAGCCAAGATGTTCGCGAAGCGGTCGAGCGTATCCCTCCCGCTCATCTTGAATTCATCCGCTCGCTTAGGCCGTACGAACTTCGACCGCCATACCTTTTCGTTCACGCCGGAATCCGGCCCTCGCGAGCCTGGGAACAGCAGGACGAGGAGGATATGCTGTGGATACGCCAGGAGTTCATCCTTGAGCCTCATAACCTCGGTTACACGGTCGTCTTCGGCCATACGCCGATGAAGGCCGTGATGCTCAACTTGCCGCATAAGATTGGCCTTGACACCGGACTGGTATACGGCGGCAAGCTGAGCTGTATCGAGTTAGTCGAAGGGCTGCTTTACCAAATTTCGCGCGGAAGCCGCGAGGTCAGGGTTGGCCGATTGGCCCTTGGGTAGGGGTCTTTCTTGCGCTCCCGGTTGCGGCTAAGCTTTATCGGCTGAAGGCGGCGTAGCTCAGATGGCCAGAGCACGCGGCTCATATCCGCGCAGTCGTAGGTTCGAGTCCTACCGCCGCCATTGCGATTCGCCGGCCATTTTGCGTCACGGCTGGTGCTCGAAGGTGCAGTTCCATTGCCCAACCCACCAAGGGTGGCCGTTGTAATAGCCAAGGACCTGCCCATGCACCGTCATCACGTCCTTTTCGTGCAGCTCGCCCAGTAATTTCACCTGTTCGACGACCACGGCTGGCGCTCCGGTGGCAACGCCGGCAAGGCTCGAAGTGCGCTCGACAAGCGTGAGCCATCCGTCGAGCTCGACTTCGTTGCCGCTGGCGCGGGTTGGTTCCAGGCTGGAAGTTGCGCGAAGCACCTGTCCGTTTGGGTCAACGCCGCTGTCGGCGATCGTAACCTTGAGTTCGGCGCCTTCGCGCGCGAAGCATACGCGGTAGTTCTTAGTCAGCCATACGTCGATTCGCGGCGGCGAAAGCAGCTCCAATTTGGTGAGCTGCGCTTGGCTGACTGCGCCATGCCAGCAGCCGAGGAAACGCTGCGGAATCTCAGTTACCTGCGAGCGTGCAGCCTTGTGGCGCGAAGAGCGATGTTTTGTCTGGCGATGAATTCGCGGGATTTCTTGTGTTTGCGTCGGTTCGTTTTGGTTCTTGATCAGCGGATCCGCCTGCGCTAAGCCCGGTGCAAAGGTTAAGAGCACGAACAGCGCCGATACGCTGAAATGACACCGATGGATTTGAGTGCCTGCCTTGGGTAGCACGATACTCATCTTCCACGGGTGCTGGTCACGACTCAATCCGCGCCGGCGAGCGGCGATGCCTCTAGTGCCTTGCCGCCCGCACAAGCAAGGCGCTGGGCTAACCCGCTAACCTCGCCTTTTCATCGCGCCTTGCGCCTGTTTTTTGACGCGATTTCCCCTGATGGTGGCAAGCTGGCGCCAGTTGTGGCAGCCGCTATGATATCAAGGCGCCGGCTTTGGTCCAAGGCGTCGGTGTAGACTCGGACGCGGGCTTTTTTCGCCCGTGCTGGCGGCTGGGCGGCTTGTGCTTGACGCGCAATTTTCGCGACGGCAGTTATGCCGATCGTTTATATGTGGCCGTGATGCTCGAACCTGACGCCACGGTCGCCTGTTGCGGCCGGTGAAATAGTGGCGTCCTGTGTGCGTTTAAAGCGTGGAACAAGTGCACCGTTTGGTTGCGGGTGCGATAAGCGCTATTTTACAAACTTAACTTTTGCACAAGCGGACGGTCCTAGATGCTAAGAGGCCTCATAGCCTTCCTGGTCCTAGCTGCGATTGCCGCGGGTGCATTCTCCTATTGGTACCAGCGTCAGCTCGCGTTCGAAGCTCAACAGCAGGCTCGAATCGACGAGCTCACCAAGCGGCTCAGTCAACTCCAAACCGAGAACGAAGCCGCGAAGACGGCACTCAATAAGGTGGAGCAAGAGGAAAATCGCCTTGCAAGCGAGAATCAAATACTGCTCAAGGAGCTCGAGCAGGCCAAGGTCACAGGCAAGCTACCCAAGACGCTGCCCCTTCCTTATCCACCCAAATGATTGTTTCGAGCCTGCCGCGCTTTAATTTTCGTACTGTGGGCATAACTGCGACCAGCGTGAATCATCCGGACCATCCAAGCCGTCGCCTTCGTCGAAGCGACCCGGGAAGGTCGGCGTGCCAGGCCAAAACATTTAACTACCGAAAGCGTCGGCCCAGTCGGCCAGCACTGGCAGTCGATACTGTCTGCCAGTCAATGCTTGATACATCAAATAGACCCAAACCACTGCTAGAACGAGGTTGGCGATACCGCGCACATACTCAAGAAGGTTACTAAGGAATGCCGGGGTGAACGCAATAAATACCAACAGGACGATGTTGAGTCCCAGCCAGCTGACCGAAAACGCAATCGACTGGCGCGCGTGAAATTTCAGCGCCACGTCTTGGTTGTACGGCTCAAGGTTCAACAAAATTGCGGCCGAGACAAAGCCGAGTAAATAAGCAAAGGCTGCTAATGGCTTGACCGGCGCGCTTGTCTTGAGCGGTGCTTGGCAGGCGTGGCAATAGCTGGCATCGTCGAGATTCGCGCTTGCGCACTTCGGGCAAATAATGGCCATTGAATCGTCCTCCCAGGCATGTTTGTCCGTCGCGTTATCAGGACGGTTAGCTTGTAGCTAAATCTACGGTTCAAGCCAAGACAGTTCGCCATCAATACCGTGTGGTTGCGCTCTTGGCCATAGGTTATATCTTGCCTGCTTGCTCCGAGCAGGGGGTGTTGCTAGCGATTAAGCGCCTTGGTTAGGACTGAGCAATAGCGTGCCACATCGGTTCTGAGGTTGGGCCCGCGCTGATATGCGGTTAACTTATAGGAGCGGGTCGGCTCGAAATTCGCTGACAACGCTCGCGGACGAGCAAGGGGTAACCAAAGGCCTTTACGCGCCAAAACTTAGGGCCTGCTTTGCTAATACGCTTCAGGGGGCTCAGAGGCCGCAAGATATGCTTGCATGATATACTTTGCTTAACGACAGTGCGCGTGGCGTGAAGCTTTCGTGAAGATTACTTGGGAGGGAACGATTTATGAAAATCACTCTTTCTTGCATCAAGGCGGATGTCGGCGCGATAGGCGGACACATCAAGCCCAGTGCCAGACTCGTCGAGGCGGTTGAACACTTCGTCAGGGAGAAGGCCAAAAAACTTTTGCTCAGCTATCGCATCAGTACCGCGGGCGATGACGTGGCTATCCTGATGACGCACGAGCGAGGTGTGGACGACCGCGACATCCATCAGATGGCGTGGGATGCCTTCCTGGAAGGCACCCGAGTGGCCAAAGAACAGGGGCTTTACGGCGCCGGCCAGGATCTGTTGAAGGACTCATTCTCCGGCAATGTCAAAGGACTTGGCCCGGGCTCGTGCGAGATGGAATTCGAGGAGCGCCCGAACGAACCCTTCCTGCTCTTTACCGCTGACAAAACTAATCCTGGCGCCTTTAATCTGCCGCTTTATCTTGCTTTTGCCGACCCGATGTACTGCGCGGGATTTCTGCTTTCGCCCAAGATGGCCAAAGGCTTCACGTTCACCATAATGGACGTGAATTATACGGAGGGCGACCGCGTGATCGAGCTGAACGCGCCCGAAGAGCTCTACGATATCGCTTGTCTTTTGCGCGACAACGAACGCTTCGTCGTTGAGTCGATTCGTAGCCGTTCGACCGGAGAGATTGGTGCGGTGGTTTCCACTTCGCGTCTGCATAACATAGCCGGTACTTACACCGGCAAAGACGATCCAGTGGCGCTGGTGCGCACTCAAGGCGTTTTCCCGGCCACCGGAGAGGTGCTTTCGCCGTATCGTATCGGTCATTACGTAGCAGGCACGATGCGGGGCAGCCATAACGGGCCCTTAATGCCGGTCAAGCAGAACGGCGCGATTTCGTTTTTCGATGGGCCGCCGATCGTCACCGGTGCGGCGTTTTGCGTGCACCAGGGCAAGCTCACGGAAGCGGTCGACGTCTTCGACCATCCCTTCTGGGATTGGGTGCGCAACAACGTGGCACAAAAAGCGGCCGAGATTCGCCTCCAGGGATTCTCGGGACCCGCGATGCTTCCGTTCGCTGAACTAGAGTACGGCGGCGTGGTCGAGAAGATGGGGCAGTTGGACCGCCGCTTCGTTGTGCGCGGGGGAAAAACCGCCGATGCTCAAGTGCAAATCGGCTCTATGGGTCGGAACAAACGCGCGACACACGCTTGAGTACTCGTCCAAGCGCGGTTCTTGGCAAGCAAGGGGGTGCGGCCGGCTACGCAAGCGCAGGCGATTGCCCGCGCTTTTGATTGGCAAGGTGCGGGGCGCTACGCGGTTTGCGCCGCGATCACGAATGAAGTTGGCCTAACTGCCGCAGCGCCTCGTAAACCACGATCGCGACCGCGCTGGCTAGGTTAAGGCTTCGCACCCCGGGGGCGAGAATTGGGATAGTGTAAGTGTTGGCTGTCCGGGCG
>Ga0080006_1211395_pt1 | contig 15411 bp, 16 predicted proteins | sample RS3BMetagenome_FD_69209 | JGI IMG/M metagenome (GOLD analysis project Ga0080006, IMG submission 69209) | Ferric oxide microbial mat and aquatic microbial communities from Rainbow Spring, Yellowstone National Park, USA - RS3B (SPADES... ... | reverse complement strand
GCTGATCGACGACGCCGGCACGCATTCGTACGAAGAGCTCGCCGCGCGCGTTAATCGCTTCGGCAACATACTGGAACGCCTGGGCGTTGCGATGGAGCAGCGGGTGCTGATGTGTTTGCTCGACGGCGTGGATTTCACTGCGGCCTTTTTCGGCTCGATCAAGCGCGGCGCCGTGCCGGTGCCGGTGAGCACATTGCTGACCGCCACGGATTACGCCTACATGATGCGCGATACCCGCGCCCCCGTTGTGGTGGTGTCCGCGCAGCTGCTCGACCGGGTCGGTCCGGCGCTGGCCGAGCAACCATTCGTGCGCACGATTCTGATCGCCGGAGCCTGCGACGCGGACGCGCTTGGCTGGATCCCCGCTTCACTGCGCGGGCGGGTTAAACGTCTTGACCAACTTATGGCGCAGTCGTCGACAAGCCTTGAGCCCGCGGCTACGGTGGCTGACGAAATCGCATTCTGGCTCTATTCGTCGGGTTCTACCGGCCCGCCTAAGGCTGCGATGCATCGGCATGAAAATTTGCTGCACACCGCGGTGCTTTACGGAGAGCGCGTGCTCGGTATCACCGAGGCCGACGTGGTTTTTTCTGCCGCCAAAATGTTTTTCGCTTATGGTTTGGGCAATAGCCTGACATTTCCGCTGCACGTTGGCGCGACCGCGGTGGTGATCGCGGAGCGTCCAACGCCGGCGGCTGTGATGCGAGTCATGCAGGCGCACGAGCCAACGATCTTCTACGGCGTGCCCACGCTTTTCGCGGCGATTCTCGCCGACCCGGCACTGGAAGGCGCCCGCGGTTCCAAGCGTCTGCGTGTATGTACCTCGGCTGGTGAAGCGCTTCCGGCCGACCTCGGGCGGCGCTGGCGCGAGCGTTTTGGCGTCGACATACTCGATGGTATTGGCTCCACCGAAATACTGCACATTTTCATCTCTAATCGACATGGGGAAGTTCGTTACGGCACTAGCGGCAGACCGGTCGGCGGCTACACGGTGCGGCTGCTGAACGACCAGGGAGTTGAAGTTGCGGACGGCGAGGTCGGTGACTTATGGTGTCGCGGACCGTCAATTTGCAGCGCGTACTGGAACAATCGCGCCGCCTCGACTCGCACGTTCGTCGGACCGTGGATCAGAACCGGAGACAAATACGTGCGCGAGCCGGATGGCTTTTATCGCTACGTCGGGCGGGCGGACGACATGCTGAAGGTGAGCGGTATATGGGTCTCGCCGTTCGAGGTTGAGTCTGCGCTAGTCGCCCATCCGGCGGTGCTCGAGGCCGCCGTCGTCGGTCGCGCCGATGCCGACAAGTTGATCAAACCTAAGGCGTTTGTGGTTCTGAAGGGGGGCGCGAAAGGCTCGGAGGCTCTCGCGCAAGAGCTTCAGACGTTCGTCAAAGAGCGTCTTGCGCCGTACAAATATCCGCGCTGGATAGTCTTTTGCGATGAATTGCCGAAAACGGCAACCGGAAAAATCCAAAGATTCAAGCTGCGGGACACTTAGCTGACGCCTAACAACAAGGAAGACTTCCTTCCGTAGGCAATGAGCCACAGTTTTTTGCGCGTAGGCAGCGGCCGCGTCGAGTACGAATGGCACCATGGCGCGGTAGACGCCAGACCCGAAGGCGACCGAGGGCCCGCTCTGGTCTTTCTGCACGAGGGCCTTGGATGCCGCGCGCTGTGGCGCGGTTTTCCACAGCATGTGGCGCGAGCGACAGGTCTCGATGCTTTCGTCTATAGCCGACCCGGGTATGGCGCTTCGGACCCCATAGGGCCAGCCGTTTCGCAGCGCTACATGCATGACGAGGCGTTGAATGTACTGCCGAAAGTACTGCGCGCTGCCGCGATTGCAGAGCATATCCTTGTCGGCCATTCCGACGGTGCCTCGATTTCAATCATCTACGCCGGCGGCAACGCTGGGGACGGACTACGCGGCCTGGTGCTTCTCGCGCCGCACGTCTTCGTCGAACCGCTTAACCTGCGTTCGATCGCCAAAGCCCGCGACGCCTTCGAGAGAGGCGACCTCGCCTCACGGCTTAAGCGTTGGCACGGCGCAAACACAACCTACGCTTTTTCTCGCTGGAACGACTCCTGGCTTGCCCCTGAGTTCGCCCGCTGGAATATCGAGGAGTACCTGCCTCGAATCAGGGTTCCCATTTTGGTAATCCAGGGACAATCCGATGAGTACGGCAGCAACGCGCAGATCGAAGCGATCGAACGCCAAGCTGGTGGCAAAGTGCGCAGCGTACTGCTGCCCGAATGCGGCCACAGCCCGCAACTCGATCAGCCGCAGGCGACACTCAACGAAATCGTAAGCTTCGTGAAATCGCTTGCCTAAGGCGACAAAGCGCTCTAACGACTGCATGCTCTACGCATGCCACCCCTCGGATAGGACCTCAGTGAAACCGGCCCTTCAGTCCTGGCGCAAGCCACCAACGGCGCAAGCTTCTAGTATGCTCTTGCGATAGCTCTGAGGACGAATCGCCAGGACGCGAGTAGCAGCAAGCCCAGCCCGAATAGCAGCAGCGAGCTTGCCTCCGGGCTTGACGTTACCGCTGGCTCTGGACCGCTGCCCGTACCCCAGATACCGGCGGGAAGGCCGTGATCATCGGCCGTCCAGTCGTGGATCAGATCAGGATTATCCAGTAGCAGTTCGATTCCGCCAACTCTTCTGAAAAATAGGTTGTGCAGCCAGTTTTCGGCGACCAACGAGTATGTGGCGGTGTAATCCCATCGCGGGCCAAGGGAAGCCATAAACGCGGAGAAACCCTGCGCCATGCCTTCTTGAAATGGTTCGGGCCCGAGCCACCACAATCTCGCCCATTCAAACTGCGCGCGAGGACGGTCCGCTTGCTGGTTGGACGACCCGCGCGGTCGATCGTCAGCGCCTGCGTGTCGCCATCTCAGGTCAAGGCGCCAGTAGTGCGGCTTGTTAAAATCGTAAGAAAAGCGCTGCTGAAATCTGGTTCGTTTGCTGAGAGAGCCGGCGTCTAAGCCATCGAAGGCGAACCTAAATCGGTCGTTGGAGGCTACAGAGCGCGCGTTGATGCCGTCGCGCAATTCGCTGAAAAATCGCGGAGTCAGGCCGGTGCCGGCAAGGTCAATCGTCGTTGCCTGTGCCACGTGGGCACTTGCACTCGCGGCCACAGTGAAAACAAGGCCAGCGATTATTCGGTTTGCGAAGTTGACGATGCGCAGCGTAGTGCTCATTTGTATAGCGGCCAAGCGCTGCAAGAGGCGCCAGGCTTGTCCGCTTAGTACACAAAATTGCCTTGGCATCTTTGCTGGCCTGCTAAGGTCAGTTTAGCATCAGGCCGAGTCAAGTCTTCATCAAATTAGTTCTAAAGGTGGGAATTTGATCACGAATTTGGTTAATTTTGGCTCTCCCATTTGTACAATGGAGGCGCACAAACCCCGTAAATAGTTCCCTCCGCGCGCCAGCGTGCACCGTAACGGCCGCCGAAGTGGCCAGACATTACCGTAGCCACCTCAGGGCGGCGACTTCGGCTTCAGCAGGACGGAACCCAATGATGCAGCGTCTGACGCACTGGATTAATGCGGCTGTTGGCCTCGCAGTCTCGTTAGATTGGCTGGCGCCGCTGTTGATGCGGATCTATTTCGGCTACTTTTGGGCCGAAACCGGCTGGGGCAAAATTCACAACCTCGATGCCTTTGCCCAAAGATTCGTGGGTTGGGGCGTTCCGTCCCCACACATAAGCGCCGCACTATCCGGCTACACCGAGTGGATTGGTGGCATTCTACTAATGCTTGGGCTGTTCACCCGGCTGGTCTCGATTCCCCTGATGTTCAACATGTTGGTCGCCATCGTGAAGGTCAAAATGAAAGAGGTCACCGGTATCGATGATTTCGTCGAGATGGACGAGGCCCTCTACGTGTTCATCTTGTTCTGGCTAATGATGGCGGGACCTGGTCGCGCCAGTTTGGACTATCTAATCCGGCGCGCTTTCGGATTGGGGCAGCCGGCACAACAGATCGAACCCAGGCACGAACGCCGCGGAGCGCTCGCTTAGATGACGTCGGCAGTCGCGTCTTCACTGCGGGCGAGCAGGCCATCAGCAACCCATCGCGCCAGCCTCTCCTTGCTCGCCGCTGCGGGATCCTCCGGAAAGGGCCATCGTTCTCCCACAGGACGGTTGCTCAGAAAATCCGCGCGATGCTCACCTGCATAGAATATCGACGACTCCGTAGGTGCGTGTTCGTCCAGGCAAGCGCGGACAACGTTCTCGAAGGTCTCGCCGATTACCGCCGCCGTTGCCAGAAAATCTTCTCTCAGGCAATCTCGCAAGCGATAAAAGTACGCGTTGGCGTAAATGTTGAGCCGTTGCACGGCCGAGAGGCGTTCGTCGCCCCGAATGGCGCCAGACAGTGCCGCGCCGCGGGAGGTGCAAGCCGCGCCGGGCGTGGCAGTAATACCGCGATAGAGCTACGTCTGCAGATTTTTTGAGATCCGATCTCATGTCGTCCGCACTTTCCATTTACGGCAACGAAACGCCGGCGCGCCTATTCGGCGCTCGCGGCAAGCTCGGCGGTCCGCCTCCTTGGCCACAGCAACCAGGAACTCCCATTCGGTGAGCGTCGGGACGGAAAATTCCATGTAGCTGGAAACGTTCTCAATCAGGATAAGCCGTTCGAGGATATCTTGCACCTGTCGGATGCGGCCGACGACGCGGCGCAGCCCTTCCTCGGTGTAGTGCAGGAGTATGAGGTCGTGCAGATTGCGCCCTTCGACGCCCGTCCAAGACAGGTGGTCCGAGATCGAGGCGGGTTCAAAATGTCGCGTGAGCCCGGCGAGGTCGCTCAGATATTTGCGGTTGAGCGTATCGTTTGAACCGAGCGCCATCGAGGCACCGTGCAGGACGATCGGATAGCGCTCGCGAAGCTGTTCGAGGACTTTCTAGTGGGCGACCTCCGGCAACCATGAAATTCTCGGCGAGCACCTCGAACCAGTTAATTGCCGGCCGGCTTTCGAGCACATAGCTGTAGTGAGGCCACCGCGAGCCCACACCATAACTGAGGAATGGGAGTTCTTTTTGCTGCATGGCAGTTCCAAACCCCCGGGTGCGGCGGATCGTCGGGGAAACGACCACGCCGCCGCCCTCAGGCCTTAAGGTGTTACATGGTCGTGGGCTTGCCGCCCTTGTCCTTGCACTCCTGTTCGGTCTTGGTCATTACCAGGCCCTTTCCGCTGCAGGAGTTCTGGCCCGGTCCGGGACTCGTTGCCGTCTTGCACGCGCTCTTGCCCTTGCAGTCGTTGGCTCCGACGCACTTGACCTTCGCCGCTTGTGGGGACGACGAACTCGTTCCCTGAGCGAAGGTCGGGTTGGACATGAACATCATGCCCACCGCCGTCGCCAAAATTGCCCCCGTTGCCGCAGTCTTTTTCATAAGAACCTCCTGCTATTTGCGCTAACTCGAACCGCTTTTGAGATCGAGCCGTAGCGTCGGTCGTTGTTCAGTCTTTATTGTCTTCCTGCACGTCGTCGTGTTACAGAAGGACGGTGGCGCTACGGTCGTACGAACCCGCAACCGGGTTGTGAGGTTCCTTCTGGGGGCCTCTCCTTCTTATGGGCCGAAAGCGAAGGCAAAACCGAGAAATTCGTGTTCAGGCTGCGGCCAATCCGGACGACGACGGCGTGCTGGTGGCGCGCCTACGCGTCGGCGATGAACAGGCATTTGCAGAGCTGGTTTCAAAGTATCATGGTTCGTTGCTTCGTTTGGCGTTAAGCTTTGTTTCCGAACGTGCCACGGCTGACGAGGTCGTCCAAGAGACGTGGCTGGGCGTAATCAGAGGCCTTTCGGCTTTCGAAGGGCGCTCATCGCTGAAAACCTGGATCTTCCGGATCCTGGCGAACCGGGCGAGGACCCGAGGCAGGCGGGAGGCGCGCTCGATCCCATTTTCTTCGTTGAAAGACCCGCAGCCAGAGTCCCACTACGAACCGGAGGTTGATCCCAGCCGGTTCGACGCGCGCGGCATGTGGGCCGAGCCCCCACCGCGATGGACCAACGCGCCGCCAGAGGATTTGCTCGCGCAGCGGCAAACGATGGATCTCATTCAGCGCGCGATCGCCGAGTTGCCGGAAAACCAGCGCGCGGTAATCACCCTGCATGACGTGGAAGATGTGGCACCCGAGGAGATTTGTAACATTCTCGAGATCAGCGAGACCAATCGGCGGGTTCTTCTTCATCGTGCGCGCTCGAGGATACGGCGTACGTTGGAGGAGCACCTCAGAAAAAAGTAGGCGTCCATGTTGAGCTGCAAGGAACTAACTGAGGTAGCCACCGACTACCTCGAACGGGATCTGTCGTGGCACAAGCAGCTGAGCGTTCGCGTCCATCTTTGGATGTGCGGGTACTGCCGCAGGTACCTCGATCAGATGCGGAAAGTCATAGCGCTCCTGCGAAGACTGCCCAAGGAGCCGGTTCCCCCGAACACGGTTGAGAAGCTGCTGGCGCAATTCCGCGAACTTCGCGACAAACATGCATGAGTTCGGGACTACCTGCCGTTTTGCTGCCTCTCTGTAACAAACGCCAAAGATTCGAGACTTTAAGCGAGGGCAGGATCCCCCCCTTGGTCAGCGCGCATAACCGCGGGAGGTCCTTCGCATGCAGCAAGCCGAGATTTCCAATATGGACCCAGCCCCTGTGTAACGGCGTCTTGAGCGTGATGACATGAACCCGGTTGCATCCGTATATCCGGCCTCTGCAAATGGGGCGTTGTGATTGCCCCGGGCCCTGATGGATCTCCGCGCGCCTTCATCAGCTTTTCGTTTTGACGGCCTTTAACAGGGCCTTGGAGATTCACAAATTTGGAAGACGCCGGTCCGACCGGTTCGCCATCAACATTGCAAGACCACCTTGGCAACCTTCGGCAGGTAAATACTCCCTGTGCGGCTAGCGTTTCCCGCCGCCGCGCCCGCTTTTGGCTTGCCGCTTGATACAAGAAGCTCTGGTAGCGGGTCACCGGCTTGTAGCCGGGCCTGCCCGCCGGCCGCTTGAGCAACTCCGTGATCTTGCGCTCCAAATTGGCGTTGGCAGGAAGGCGGATGGCGTACTTCACCTCCCGCTCTTCCAGCGCCTCGTAAAGCTCCGCCCTGGCGAAGGCCGCGTCAGCGCGCAAGACTACCTCATTGCCCTGACGCTGTGGCCGCCCAATCTCGGACAGCAGCAGCTCTTCCCAGCCCGCGGCGCTGTGGACGTTGCCAGGCCGCAGCTTGGTCCCCAGGCAGTCGCCGTCGCCGTTGAACAGCAGTAGCGAGTGATAACAAGCGGACTCGAACTGTCAGTTGTAGGCGCTCTGTTTCTGTTCGCCCCAGACCAGAATCTCGGTGCTGTCAATGTCCGGCACTACACGGCGGGATAAGTCGATGGCTCCTGCCTTGCCGACAAGCTCGCGATTGAGCGCCGCCAGGCCCGCCAGGTTTTCTGCTTGCGCCAGCAGTTCGGTCTCAAACGATTGCAAGCGGTACGTCAACGCCGCGCTTCCAGATCTTCCCGGAGCCGATGAGCCGGAAAGCCGGGTCTTGGGAGAGCCGCTCGGCGTCGTTAACGTCCTCGTAGCCCGCCAGCCGGCTGTACACCGACTGCCGCAGCAGGTCGGGCAGCGGTAACTGCGTGTTCTTGCCGCGTGCGTCGCAGAGATAGCGCTCGATAAGCTCGCCCAGGCCCAGCCGCTCACCGAGCTCGCGCATAAGAATCAAACCGCCGTCAAAAGCTTGCCCTGAGGGCTTATCGAAGGGTCACTCGCGCCCCCTGGAAGGCCACCCGCAAAGCGCCGTTAAACGAAAGCTGGAAGGGCTCTGTTTGCGTTTCACCCACGGCTGCCCCACCTCTTTGCCGCCCCAATCGCATCCAAACCCGCGTCCATCAGGGCTTTTCATACGTTCTCCCAAGTTGTTAGTCCGTTGGGAAAACGGAAATCCGGGTTAATTTCATCTGTTACTGCTGAAGAATAACGAAATCTTTAACTTGCCGATCGGAAGAAGGCATGGGGTTTTCGTTCTTCCGACGGCCAGCGCGTCTGATTGAGCTGTCTACCTGGGCTAGAAGCTATCTTTCGTGTCCGGCTGTAACAGGTCCAGCATCAACCGACACAACGCAGCTTCTCGCTCCCGCGTAAGGCCGTTCTTGAAAGCCGCATCCAGTTTGACCGCTTCTCGGTAAGAGGCTCTGATACGGTCAAGACCGAGTCGGGTGGCGCCGTCGATGGCGGATTCAATGGCCGGGCTATGCGGTCCCATACCTAGCGTGCGCGCGATTTGCGCGCGTGGATACCCGTCGGCGAGCGTCGAGGCGGCAATCAACATGCGGCGCAGCGTTGGAATTACTTCGACCGCCAGCACCTCAATAGCGTCGCGGCCAACTGCGCTGGCGCGGTCCAGCAGGGTCAGAAAGCGGCCCGCTTGCGCGTTGCTGACGCAGCGAGCAAGGTCAAAGAGCTCCGGTGCGCCGCCGGCGAAAGGTCTGCTTAATTGCTTCATCCCCACTTTCGCTTTCGCACCGAGCTCGATTGCGGCGAGGACAAGCACGTTATACAACGCTGCGAGGTCGGCGTGGTATCGTTCAGCCAGATGGGCGCAAGCGGGGGCGGAAAGATCGAGTTCGAGCCCGCGGGCGAACAACTGGGCATATTGTTGAACCTGGTTTGGAAATGGCTTGCCGCAGACGACCGCCAACCCGCGGTCCTCAACAATCTGACGAATCGCTGCAGGCGCGTGCTCGTGTTCGTACAGCATCATCAGACTTATCGCGGGTGCAAGTTTGCCGATCGCCTCGGCAAGCCGCGCGTCGCCGTCGCGTTTAGCCCCCGTGTCGAGGCTTTCATCCGAACTCGAATCCCGGGCGCGCCGCCCACGCAGAACGCGGCACACGATAATCCGTGCGGGCGCGAAAAGGCTTAACTCGGAAAGTTCGTTTAGCAGCGTCGCCGGGGACTCCGCCGGGGTGAGCTGGAGCCTTACGCGCTCGCGGTTGGAGCTGGCGATGGACGCAAGCGCGGCATCCAGCACATATTCGCGCAAAAAGGCCTGAGGGCCATAAATTAGGAGGCTGCTTGGCAACGGACTTTTGCGCGCACAGGCGTGCAGAAACTCAAGCGCGGTCATTCGTGCCATTGGATGGTCCCCTCGACGAACCAAATAACACGGTTAGCCTCAATGCGGTAGCGCCCTGCCTTGGGTTCGAAGGCTAAGACTGGCTTTCGCCGAGCCGCTGCTGCGTCTTGAACTTTCAAACGGCACACGCTGCATCCTTTCCGGCTATAATCACAACTGGTGTGGTGGATTCCGCCACGTGCAGCGCGCCTTTGATCCTTTCATCAGCGATCGGTTGCCGCAGGTGGCTCGAGCGGCACCTCGCGCCACTGGATCTTGCCGGCGGTGTAGCTGGCGTTGCGCACCGCTTCACGAAGTTGCGCTTCGGTTACATCCACGGCCGGGTCGAGTGTTACCAGCGCCTGCCCTGAGTAAAGATCGAAGCTCACGTCCCTGACCCCGGGGACCTGGCGCAGACGCTTGACAATGCCAAACGAGCTAAAAGGGTTGGCGACACCTTTGACCGTGATCAATGCCTGTCGCGCTCGTCTGGCATGGGCGGCGTCTTGCGCGCCGGCGCCATGGGCCATAAGCGTCAAGAGCAGCGCGGCTCCAAGCGCAGCGAGCGCTTGACGCCTAACGGATGGCCCTGCGCCTTTGCCCCTAGCCAATCTGGTATGCACAGGCAAAACGTAGTTTACAGATGATAAGGAGTAAAGAAGCTCCATCGGAACAACAATAATATCTCGTAGTGAATTAGAGGAGCACTGCCGTTAAGCTGCTGCATCGCCGGCAGCAGCGCGCTCAAAACAACACCCCATTGTGCAGTCGTGTAGATTATACCGGGGTCGACAAACAGGCTCGTCCCCCCGGTGTTGGGCTGCACAACCCCTGCGGCCTGATCCTGTGCCACGTTGATAAGATTCGCTTCCAGAGAGGCGTAAATCTCGGCTGGCACGCCCGTGCGTAGAGGCCACGGCCAAAGGCGATAACGGAACCCGCCGTCAACGCGGAACACGTTACCGAACTTGTAGCCTTCGGCCGCGGCATTGAACTGGTATACGATATCAGCCGCCACCATCCAGTCGAGCGTCTGCCAAGTGAAGGTATTGCCGAGCAGCGGGCCCCAGGCGCCCCAACCGGGCTGCAGCGATGGCGGAACGCGACCGTACTTGTCGCTCTGGTCGTCCATCCAGGTTGGTATGTCTGCGCCAACAATCGGCGCAACGCGCAAGGTTGAGCCGATATCGTCCTCCTGCATAATCGTGTACCGGAAAACGAACTGTGAATTTCCGAAGCCCATGGCGCTGCGCTGCAAACTTTCAGTCGTGCTCTGAATGCGTGCGGTTTGGTAGACGTACGAATTGGAGTCAAGGACGAATGCGATATTTGGCGTAAAGCCATAAACCACGACGATTTGATTTTGATATGTCTGATAGCCCTCGCCACCACTTGCCATAAACGGCTGCTCGCGCACGATAACGTTGCCGGCAGAGATCGGCGTTGCGGAGGGAAAGGTTATCTGCGCTTGGACAGGCGGCGCCGGCATCCACGCGACCAGGCCGATAAAGGCTCCCGCAGCCAGACGCAACCCTTGCCGGCGCGCTTTTCGCGTCAAAAGCTGCTTTGGAGCATTCGATCTTCGAGCTCGAGATCTTATCAGCGAAAAGAACGTTTTGGCCCAGGATCTGGCGTTTGAGGACAACTGCTTATAGGTAGAATAGGGCATCCCGCACATGCTCAAATGCCCGTCCGGCACTCAGTAAGCGTCGGTCTGCTGCACGGCGCCACCTCTGCAGTTTAAGCACTGGCGCACCTGGGCAATGAACTTCGTTACTTCTTCGGCAAGCCGCGCTTTTTCGCTGTCCACCGAGATGACATGAAAGCTCTCTTCAAGCAGCACAACCCGCTTCACCGGCGAACCGAGCCGATTCAGCAAAAAGTCGACATTTCTGGGCGGGCATAGATGGTCTCGCCGGCTGTGGACGATTAGGACCGGCTGCGTGAGGCGGGTGAGACCCGAGCGTACCAGCGTGACTAGCTGGACGAATTCCAACACCGCGCTGAGCGGAATCAAACGCATCGCAGGATGGATTTGGCGCGCTGCGGCGTCGTGAACGTCCGGTTCCGAGCCACGCAAAAAGACGCGCCCCAGCCAGGGCTGCGCCACCTTCAGCAGCTTGAGCGTCCACCAGACATGGCGGCGCAGGAGAAATGCTGGCGCCAGAAGAGCTACTCCCGCCACTTCCGTTCCCTGGTCGATTGCCAAACGCGCTGCTAAAACCGCACCTGCAGATTGTCCGACAACGACGATCGGGTCGCCGTGAACGCGAAGACGCTCGAACCCGGCGACCACGCTCTGGTACCAATGATCGTGGCTGCTAGCGCCAAGCTCCTCGGGCGTGCCTGCGTGTCCGGCTAATTTGACGCCTAACACGCGCGGGCCAGAGCGGGCTAGATGCTCGCCTAAAAACCGCATCTCGTAGGGCGTGCCCGTAAGGCCGTGGATCAGGAGAATGCTTAGGTCGCTACCGGAAAAGAAGAAGGGATTGACGTCTACCGCTTGGTTGGGGCCGCGCGCAAGGTCCTCGGCTTGGCTCATTGCTCCCCGCAGCTTCGCCCTGGTACTTAGGCAGCGCCGGAAGCACTAGCTAACTGGTTCGGGTCGACCTCAATCTGCGCACGCTCTTTGAGCGCGTCGAGGAACGACTTCCAGGCCGCCTCGCGCCGAGCGCCAACTAGTTGTTCCTTGAAGTCAGTCTTGTCTTGCGCCCATTGTTTGTCCGTCGGTGGTTTGCGCTCGATGAGCACAAAGACGTACGCATCACCCTCGTGTTCCATCACCCGGTCAATCACTCCAGGGACGCGACTGACAGTCGCGGCCGCCTCGGCGACCTCCGGAAAGCGGCCGATACCGGGAACAGTTTGGGTCGCGCGGTCGAATTCGGGCGTCTTTTGTAACTTGAGCTTGGCTGAGGCGGCGACCGCCTCCGCATCCTCGGGATTTTTGATTTGTTTAAGCAAACTCGCCGCGCGCTGGCGGGCGGCTGCCTCGGCCAAATCTTGCATCACAGCTGCGCGAACGCGCTCACGAATAGCGCTAAGGGCGGGTATGTGAGCGGGCGCTTTGTCGAGCACCTTGACGAGATACGCCCCGCCGTTGCGGTCACGCACTAGGGCCACCGCGCCTTTATTGAGCTTGATCACCTCGCTTGCGAAAGTCGGGTCTGCGGCGAGCTTGGGACTTTGCTCGCCGGCAGCGAAAAACGGCGTCTCCTGAAGTTGCAAACCACGCTCGGTCGCGATCTCTTTAAGGCTGTGGCCGTTAAGCGCCTGGCGGAAATCATCCCTGCGTTCTCGCTGAGCAATCTCAGTCCCACGCTCAAGCTTGAGCGCCTTGACCACCTGATCCTGCACGCTGGGCAATGGATCGGTGTGAGCAGGGCGCACCTCCTCGACCTGCGCGATGTCGAAGCCGGACGGCAACTCGATAACGCCACTTAGTTCGCCAGGCTTAAGCTTGAAGACCGCATCTTCGAACGGTTTGACCATGCGGCCGCGCTCGATGAAGCCCAATTCGCCCCCATTCACTCGTGTTGCGCTATCATCGGAGTAGTCGCGCGCCGCCTGGGCGAAGTCGGCCCCTTGTTTGAGTTTCGCAAGCAGCTCGGCTGCTCGTGCCGCAGTGGCAGTGCGAGCGGTGGGATCGCTGGAAGCGCTGATGAAAATGTGCCGCACACGCCGCTGTTCGGGATGAGTAAAGCTGCGTGATTGATTTGCGCGATAGTACTTTTCGATTTCGCTTTGGGACGGGTTGAAGTTCTGGCTCAGGCGCAGGGGATCGTAGTCAAGATATTCAATTTTGACCCGTTCGGGCTCGCGAAAGTTCTCAGCGTGCTGCTTGTAAAATTGCTCGATTTGCTGTTGCGAGGGCTCGATCTGGGCGATGAAGTCCGTGTATGGGACCTCGATATATGCCAATGCCAGCCGTTGGTGGCGGAGATCGTATTCGCGGCGAGCTTCGACGTCGCTGACATAGATCCCCCGCATCACCATCGCGCGCAACAGCTCGCCGGTTAGGCGAGCTCTAACCGATTGTTCGTACTCAGCGGGCAGCAGGTTATTTGTGCGCAGCGTATCTTCGTAAAGCTGGCGATCGAACTGGCCGTTGCGCTGAAAGACCGGGTTTGCAGCAATCTCTTGCGCGAGCGCCGCATCGCTGACCCTAAGCTTTAGCCGACGTGCTTCTAGGGCGACCAAGCGCTGTTCAATGAGACCCTCCAGCACGAATTGACCCAAGTTGAGTTGTTTCAGCATCTCGGAGGCTGCGGTGTTGCCATAGTCGGCGAACATCTGTGCTCGTATCCGAGTCACCCCTTGGGCAATTTCGTTGGGCAAGATCTTCTCGCCGTCCACCGTAGCGACCGGATGAATCTGGGCGAAAAAGCCGCTGCCGATTCCCCAGAACACGAACACTATCACGATAAGCGTCAGAATCAGCCTGACGGCCCAGGAGTAAGCATGTCTGCGCAGTGCGCTAAGCATCCTAATTGAAAATATTAAGCCAGAGCTTGGTATCGGGGCAATCGACCGGCTTTACCCAACAGAGCTTGAGTGGTATGGATGATGCGGAAACCAACTTGCGAGCCCGCCGTGGAGTATGTTAGGGTTACTCAGCGCTTTGAAGTCTGCGCGAGGCCTTTAGTTTATTTCCAAAAGATTCAATCCGGTTTGTGGTCCGAGCTCGGGCGCCTGTGCTAGGCATGGGCTTGTGTATTAAATAGGGTTTAACGGGCGGGTGCGAGGTGGCAGGGATCAGCAGTGCTCAACTCAATTTTTGGATGGTTTTCTAACGACCTCGCAGTCGACTTAGGCACGGCTAACACGCTCATCTTCGTTAAGGGTGAGGGGATCGTATGCAACGAGCCGTCAGTTGTTGCCGTGCAGCGCGATACGCGTGGGTCGCGCCGCGTCTTGGCGATCGGGGCCGAAGCCAAAAAAATGCTTGGACGTACGCCGGGCTCGATCGTCGCTTTGCGCCCGCTCAAGGACGGCGTGATCGCGGACTTCGAGATAACGCAGGCGATGCTGAGTTACTTCATCCGCAAGGTCCACGGCAATCGTAAAACGCTGGTCCGTCCGCGTATCGTCATCTGCGTTCCCTTCGGCATCACGCCGGTCGAAAAGCGCGCCGTTAAGGAGTCGGCCGAGTCAGCGGGTGCGCGCGAAGTGTACCTGATAGAGGAGCCGATGGCGGCTGCGATCGGAGCCGGACTGCCTATCACCGAGCCGAGCGGTAATATGATCGTAGACATCGGCGGCGGCACGAGCGAAGTCGCCGTGATCTCGCTGGCCGGAATCGTTTTCTCCCGTTCGGTGCGAGTGGCCGGCGACAAGATGGACGAGGCGATCATTCAGCACGTTAAGCGCAAGTACAACTTGCTAATCGGCGAACGGACTGCGGAGCTCATTAAGATTACCATCGGCTCGGCCTATCCGGGTAGCGAGATCCAGACCATGGAGGTCAAGGGGCGCGATTTGGTTGCCGGGGTGCCTAAGACGGTGGAGATCACCGACGAGGAGATTCGCGAGGCCCTGATGGAGCCGGTGCATCAGGTGGTCGAGTCGGTGCGTATCGCGCTTGAACGTACACCGCCCGAGTTGGCGTCCGATATCGTTGATAAGGGTATCGTGCTGGCCGGCGGCGGCGCGTTGCTGCGAAACCTGGACGTGTTGCTGCGCGAGGAAACCGGGCTCCCGGTCACGCTGGCCGATGATCCGCTGACCGCGGTGGTGATGGGTGCGGGAAAGGCGTTGGATGAGCTTTCGCTTCTGCGCGACGTGACGGTCGAGTAGGCCGCCTGCGCGGGTTCAGGCCCGGGCGATCGCTCAAGGCTCAGGGCATCAGAAGGTGAAGCGAACTCTTCTTTGGCGCTACCGCGTGGTAATTACCTGCGGGGCGTTGATGATCGTTTCGCTGCACATGCTCTCGACCCGGCTCGGCCCGAACGCCGTGGAATCGTGGTCCACCGCGATTCTGTTCGAGGCGCTGCGGCCTTTCCAGAGTTCCGTCACGCGCCTGGGTGAAGGCGGCATTGGCCTGATCCACGATTACCTCGACCTCGTCAATGTCCAGCGGGAGAACCAAAAGCTCCGCCTTGAACTGGCCAGGGTCACAACCGAGAAAACCCACCTCGCGGAACTGGAGGCCGAGAACCATAGGCTCGCTGAACTGCTCGAACTCCGCCAGGCGCTCAACCTCCCGGCGGTTGCCGCCAACGTGATCGGTGCTGACGCAACCGGCCTCTCGCGCACCCTGATTCTCGGCCAGGGAACTGACAGCGGGATCAAGCCCGGGATGGCGGTG